>JAABUS010006183.1_pt1 | contig 14781 bp, 16 predicted proteins | sample 5560161 | NCBI WGS metagenome assembly JAABUS01 (sample SAMN10711885, study PRJNA513376) | rock metagenome | isolation source: Antarctica rocks | place: Antarctica: Victoria Land, Trio Nunatak nord | collected 2016-01-04 | reverse complement strand
CCGCAACGCCCACAATCCCTCCGACCAATACTCCAGCCGCGGCGCTCCAGAAGTTCAACCCGAGCGGGTCGGTCACGTTGATGGGGTCGCCGGCGGCGTAGAGGTAGCGGTTGGCGTTGCCTGGGCTCAGGGGTGCGTTGTAGGTGTCTTGTTGGGTCCAGGTGCCGGTGGCGGGGTCGTACCAGCGGGCACCGAATTTGATGTATCCGGTGGCCCGGTCTTGCAGTCCGGCGTGGAAGCTGTACGGGTTTTGGGTGGTGCCACCGTTGCTGCCAACCGAGGTTTGGGTCGCGGAGCCGTACGGATCGAATTGCAGGGCGTAGCTGGTGGTGTTGAAGCTGGTGGACAGCACGATGGGGTTACCGGTGATGTCGAACATGTACAGGCAGTTGACGTTGTTGCTGGTTTGCAGCATCACGGGACTGCCGGTGGTGGGGTCGTGCTGGATGTAGCCGGTGACCCCGTCGTAGTTGACCTGCTCGATTTCCGGTAGTCCGGACTGATCGGGCCGGCCGTAGGTCAGGCCGTAGGTGTGGCCGCCGGCGGTGGCTTCTTTGAGCACCTCGTTGGAGTTGGTGCCGGCGTAGGTGTAGGTGGAGGTGACGCCTGCCTTGGTCGTGGTGGTGGTTTGGGCGGCGGCGTTGAACGTCGCGGTGATGGTGGGGGTGGCGGTGCGGTCGCCGGCAGCGTCGTAGCTGTATCCGGTTGTGCTGATCTGGTTGGCGTTGTTGTAAGTCAGGCTCTGGTTGGCCGGGCTGGTTCCGGTGACTGCCGCGGTGGTGCGGTTCCCGGCGGTGTTGTAGCCGTAGGTGTAGGTGCGGGGGTTGGATCCGCCGGTCACGGCGACGGTGAGCAGCCGCCCGGTCTGGCCCTGTCCGGTGGCGTGGTCGTCGTAGCCGAAGGTGGATGTTTCGCCGGTGACGTGGTCGATGATGAACCTGATTTTCGCCTGATCGGTTGTGGTACCGGCGCCGCAGGTGGGAGCGGTGGAGCCGGTGTTGTAGCAGGCGGTCTGGGACACCACCGTGGTCGGTGAAGTGGCCGGTCCTTCCTGTCCCAGAACGGCGGTCACCCGCCCCGAGGTGTCGTAGGTGGTGCTTTCGTGCGCGGCCCAGGCTGCGTGGGAGGCGTCGGACTGCATCCACACGTCGCTGCGACGGCCGGCGGAGTCGTAGCCGAACTCGGTGTAGTTGCTGATGGTGCCTTGCGGATAGCGCATCTGGGTAACCCGATGACCGGCGGTGTAGGTGTAGCTGGTGACACCGGAGGTGTCGGTCTTGGACAGCAACGCCCCGGCCAGGTCGTAAGAGTAACTTTCGGTGCCCCCGCCGGCGGTGTTGCTGGTGCTCAACAGCCGACCCAGATCGTCGTAGGTGTAGGTAGTGGTGCGGGCGCCGTCGACTCGCTGGGTGACCCGGCCGTTGGCGTCGTAGCTGTAGCCGACGCTGTGGGTGGAGGCGTCGGAGTAGGCGACGTTGGTGATCCGGTCGGCGTTGTCGTAGGTGTAGGTGATGGTGTTGCCGCGGCCATCGGTGGCGGTGGCCAGCCGGCCGAACCCGTCGTGGGTGAATGCACGAGCGCCGAGCCCGGCCCCGGACACCGGGGTGATGCCGGTCAGGTTGTGGGTGGTGGCGTCGTAGCCGTAGCTGGTCTGCACACCGGTCGCTGCGCCCGGCGATGCGGAGGAGGTGGGCTGGCCCAGTGTGTTGTAGCCGACCTTGGCGGTCGGGCCGGTGCCCTGCGCGGTGCTCAACGCGTTGCCGGCGCCGTTGTAGGTGAAGGACAGCTGGTTACCCGCCGAGTTGGTGGCCGAGTTCGCCTGGTATTGCGCCTGCCCGGTGTTGGTGTAGGTGGCGGTACCTTTCGCGCCGCCCGGGGTGTCGGCTTGGGTGAGCGACTCGCCACTGTTCGCGCCGTAGGTGAAGGTGGACTGGCCACCGGCCGCCGACGTCTGGGTCAGCGTGTTGTTGGTCTGCGGGTTGTACGTCGCGGACTGGGCATGCCCGTCCGGGTCGGTCGCCGACGAAACCAGCATCGTGCCGTCGGTGGTCAGCGCGTAGCTGGTGTGCGCGACCGCCGATACTGCCTGGCCTTGATCGGTGGTCGGATCGGCGACCAGCGTCTGGGTCGCCGACGGATAGGACAGCCGCGTCGTCGAGGTGCCCGGGGATCCGGCGGCGGTGTTGGACTGCGCCACCTGGGCCAGCTTGCTGCCGGTGGTGTAGGTCAGGGACGTCGTCGCGTTCCTCGGATTGGTGACCGTAGCGATCTGGTTCGCCGGCGAGGCCGCAGTGCCGCTGCCATAAGCGATCTGGGTAACGCCGGCGGTCGAGTCGGTGATGGAGTTCAAGTAGTTCAAGGACTGGTCGTAGCCGATGGTCACGGTCCGGGTCAACGTCCCCGACGATTGCGTCAGCGTCTTGATGTGACCGCCGCTGTAGCTGATGGCCAGGGTCCGATCGGTGCTCGCCCCGCGGGAAGTGACCACGCTGGCCGGGTTGCTGTACGGGTCGTAGTTGAACGTGGTGAGGTTGCCGTTGCGGTCCGCCGCGGTGGACAGCCGGCCGGCCGCGGTGAAGGTGAGCACATTCTGTGAGGCGTGCATCGTCAGCGTCCACCCACCCCCGGTCTTGGGGCCAGCGTGCCCTGGAACTGCGCCGGTGAGGTGTAGCTGGTCCCTGACTGGGGGAATACCCCCGTCAGGCCACCCGGTCCGTAATAGGTGATGGAGTTGTCGGCGTTGACGATCAGCCGCTGATCAAACCCGGTGATCACCCACCCCGACCCGGTACCACCGGTGACCGCTGACGGCAGCGAGGTTCCGACCACCGAGGAGTTCCAGGCCAGCGCGACCGACACGTCCGCGGTCACCCCGGGCAGCGTCACCAGTTGGTCGGTGAACTCGGCGTTCCCGGTAGCCACATCCACCGACAACCCGGCGGTACCAGACACCGTGAAACCCAACCTGGTGGCGTTCTTCCGCGCCCCGGCCATCGGCGCCGCGTTCGGCGTCGCCGCCCCCGCCACCGGCGCCAGGGCCGGCACGATCAGGCCACCGGCCAACATCGCCGCAGTCACCGACGCCACCAGAGCCGACCGGCGCAACGCCACCCCGACGTTCGATCGTCGACGCTTGGCCGGCTGTGGCCGAACCCGAGCAGCATTGATCGCCAATTCACCGAACATGAAGAACCCCTCGAAGACCTGTCCGGTGACGGTGGACACGACGTTCCACCTGACGAACACAGACAGCAGAAAATTAGCGTGCCCCAACAACCCTCGTCAATGGCCAGGCACTAGGCAGTTTTTCAGCGGCAACTCCTGTTGGTCGTCAACGTCGGCTGGCGGCAGCCAGGCCGGGAGTCCGGATTCGTCCACTTCGAGTCGCTCGATGAGCGTGTGGAGAAGCATGGCGGTGGAGATGCCGGCGGCGTCGCAGACGCGGTTGAGCTTGGCGTGTCTGGCATCGGGAACCCATCGGCTTGCGACACTCTCGGCCTTCCACGGATGGCGCGCGCGGGCGGATCGGTGAGCGCGTCATGGAGCGGCGGTGTCAGTCAGCTCGCGGCGGACGTGCCGGTAGCGCTCGTAGACGACGGTGGAGCCGAGCTTCCTGGTCTCGATCAGGTCCAGCCGAACGGCCGCGGGGACGGGCGGCAGGAACGGCGTGCCGCCACCGACGACGATGGGATAGCGGAAGATGCGTAGCTCGTCGACCAGGTGGAGCTCGATCGCTGCCGCGGCCAGTCCGGCACCGCCGATCTCGACGTCCTTATCGGTTGTGGCCAGGCTTGCGGCGATCTCGTCGGATACCGACGCCTTGGCAAGTCGGGCGTTGCCCTCGACACGGTCGAGCGTGCGGCTGAAGACGACCTTCGGCAGACCACTCCAGACGTCAGCGAATTCGGCCCCCAGTTCGCTGTCGCGCAGCGATGGATCGGTCTCCCACGGCAGCATGGTCTGGTACAAGCTGCGGCCGCACAGGTGGGCGCCGAGTTCGCGCACTCGCGCGAGGTGGAACCGGAACTGCTCCTCGTCCGGGAGCGTCCACTCGAATCCGCCGGCGCGGTCGGTGATGTAGCCGTCTACCGAGACGCTCATCGAGTAGAGCAGCATGGCGTGATCCGTCCTTCTCGCGCTTGAGAGCGGCGCCATTATCCGAACGATCGTCACACGCCGCGTCAAGTCAGCCGGCCGGACCATCCGAAGGCGGTCCGCCGCCGGGCTGCCGCAAGCGGATCCGATCGCGGGATATCGGCGTGCAGCGCGGCGGCGGAGAGCCCGTCGAGACCGGGGAGCGAGGCCGCGCGTGTCGGGTGACGTCGGTGAGCGCGGTGCGCGAAGCGGTGACCAAGACCGGCGACGACAGCGTGTCCCTGCAGGAGGACCTGCGGGCCAGCCTCGATCTACCGCTGGGCTACGCCGCACGTCGAACCAATCCTACTTTCAGGACGTGTCGAAAACCGCCAGTCCCGTTTCGACGTCTGAGTAGGACGACTTCTTAGCCGAAGGAGAACCGAAATGACCGAGCTGTACCCCGCTGACTTGCCGAGGCGCGCGCGATGACCGACCGTTCTGTCGTCGATCGTCTGCTCGTGGCCAATCGCTACCTGGTGCTCGGCACGGCCGACGCGGACGGGCAGCCGTGGGTCACCCCCGCCTTCTTCGCGCTATTCGAGCCGGACCGCGTGTGCTGGGTGTCATCGCCTGACAGTCGACACTCGCGCAACCTCGCTTCCCGGGCGGCACTCGCCATCACGGTCTTCGACTCCACCGTCGAGGTGGGGCGAGCGGAAGCTGCGTACTTCGACGCAGACGCCGCACAGTTGGCTGCGGACGAGACGGACTCGGCGCTGCACGCCCTCAACTCGCGCCTGCCGCAGGCCAAGCGTCTGAGCCGCGACGACCTGCAACCCGTCGGACCGATGGTCATATATCAAGCCACGCTGCGGCACCGCTACGTCCTCGTCCGCGGCGGCAACTCCGAGTTCGGGAATGCCGTCGACACAACCGTCGAGGTGTGACGATGCCCAGAGGAGCCCAAGCGACGTTGTTCGACCGCAAGCCAAGAGTCCCACCTTGGCTTCGCCTCGATACCAACAGACTCTGCGCAGACAACCTCGCACGGGTGGCGGGGGCCAAGGAGACCACATGACGAAGTCCGTCCTCTACATGTCGATGTCGCTCGACGGGTTCATCACCGGTCCGGACGACGGTCCGGGCAACGGGCTCGGGGCCCGTGGCAGCCGGCTGCACGAATGGTTGGGGGAACCCGTTTCCGGGTATCCGCACTTCGACCCGCCGGGGTTGAGCGGGCAGGTATTCACTGAGCTGATGGCGACGGGTGCGGTCGTCGTCGGCCGCAAGACGTTCGACTACGCCGGTCACTGGGGCGGCGACCATCACGGCGTGCCGATCTTCGTACCCACCCGCGGCACCCCGCCGGCGCCGCAGAGCGGCTGGGTCCACTACGTGCCCGATGCCGCGACTGCGATGCGCGAGGCCAAGGCGGCCGCCGGCGACAAGGACGTGATGGTGCACGGCGCCGGTCTCGCGCAGTCGCTGCTGGGCGAGGGTTTGCTCGACGAGCTGGAGATCCACCTGATCCCGGTCGTGCTCGGCGACGGGCGGCGACTGTTCGGCGCAGACCGCATCGGGCTCGAGCTGACGCGCGTGCTCGACGCGCCTGGCGTCACACACCTGCGCTATCGGGTGGTGTCATCAGCAGCGGCCACGGCTGAATCGCCTCACGCAAGAGGAAGCTTCCAGACCGAAGGAGGATCGAGATGGGAAAGCTGATCGCTACCGCACAGACCACCGTCGACGGTGTCATAGACCCGGTAGGCGAGTGGGTGCAGCCGGACGGGGACCACGGCGACTACTCGTTCGAGCGGCAGGCCAGATCGGGCGGACTGGTGCTGGGTCGAAAGACCTACCAGGGGCTGGCCGGGTACTGGCCGAGCCAATCCGGCAATTGGGCGGACATGGTGAACGCGCTGCCCAAGTACGTCGGGTCCAAGACCCTGTCCGGAGATCTCGAGTGGAATGCGAGGCTGCTCGACGGGGACCTCGGGGATTCCATCCCCGACCTGAAGGACAAGGTCGACGGTGACCTGTTCCTGCACGGGAGCGGCGAGTTTGCCTACGCCCTCGCCGAGAGGGGCCTGATCGACGAGTACGAGGTCTACGTGAACCCGCTCGTCTGGGGCCAGGGCAACGTCCATGTGCTCGGCGACAGGGGGACGGTGCGGATGGCGCTCCACGATGTGGAGCGGTTCGGCTCCGGGGTCGTGCTCCTCACCTATCTCCCGCAGTCTTGACCGCGACCGCGACCGCGCTCCGAGCTGTCGACGGAATGCACTTGGTCGGTGTCGAGCGCGCGGGCGGCATGTCTGATTCAGCGCCGCCTCGCGCTTGATGGTTCGTTCACTAGGCAGGAGGGTGCATGTCCAGGGTGTGGTTTGTGACGGGAAGTTCGCGCGGTCTGGGTCGTGCGTTCGTCGAGGTCGCGCTCGAAGCGGGTGATCGCGTGGTGGCGACGGCGCGCAACCCAGAGCGGCTGCAGGATCTCGTTGACAAGTTCGGCAACGCGGTATTTCCGCTGCGGCTCGACGTTACCGATTACGACGCGGCCGCGCGTGCGGTCGCTCAGGCCGTGGCGACGTTCGGTCGCGTCGATGTCGTCGTCAACAACGCCGGCTATAGCGATCTGGGCTCGTTCGAGGACACGACGATCGACTCGTTTCGGACGCAGGTCGAGAGCAACTTCTACGGTGTCGTCAATGTGTCCAAGGCGGTCGTGCCGGTCCTGCGTGAGCAGGGCAGTGGTCACATTTTCCAGGTCTCCTCGTTCAGTGTCCGCTTGTCCGGCCCGGGCCTGACCGCCTATCAGGCGGCGAAGTGGGCCGTCGCCGGGTTCTCCGTCGGTCTCGCTCAAGAGATCGCTCCGTTCGGTGTGCAGGTCACCGTTCTCGAGCCGGGCGCGATGCGCACCGATTGGGCTGGCTCGTCGATGACGATCCCGCTGCCCAGCGTGCCGTACCAGCCGACCATCGGAGCATTCGCCGACCTGCTACGCGGTGCCTCCGGTCATGAGCCGACGAACCCGCGTCGGGTCGCCCAGGTAGTGCATGACCTCGCCGGCCAAGACGATGCACCCGTGCGTCTGCTGCTCGGTGCCGATGCCGTGCCGATGGCGCAGCAGGCGGCGCAGGAACTCGCCGCCAGCGACGAGGCTTGGCGAGAAGTCAGTTTAAGCGTGTCCGACCGGACGCCCTGACGGACAGTGCGCTGAAGGACCCGGCACGTCCGTGCAATCTTGAAGCGGTCATCCATACAGTCACCGCGCCCGCGCGGGCCCCCGTCCTGCACGACGGTGCCTCGCACCCTGCCTGCCGACTCGAGTGCCGCGAGTTCGGCGTAGACCTGCGGGTGGCTGGTCGACCACATGTACCCGATCGGCGCGTTCATGCGTCGCGTGATGTCGTAGCCGGTCATCGCATTCGGAGTCTTCAGCCAATCACCCGGTGGCCGGCTCGGCGCAGCAGCTCAGACGCCTCGTCCACCTGATCAACGGGGATCAGCACGATGTCGCCGTCGAAGCTGGCCGCGACCCAGACAGGCACATTGCCGGCTGCGAGCGGCGCCACGATCGCAGCCAACATGCCGGTCGCGTCCGGCGGGTGGGCCTCGTCGCCATTCCACAGCGCCACCCAAGCGTCATCGGCCGCATCCTGGCGTCGCATGCAAGCTCCGCCGTCAGGGCCGCGCACGACCGCGAGCACCTCGCCATCACCGGCGACCTCGACGTCCGATACCGCGCGCTCCAGTACGTATCGACCCTCCAGCACCCGCAACGTTTGATGATCAGCGACCGACACCGGCGCATCGTCGCACACCGATCGCGTCTGTCCAGCGTTATGGGCAGTTCGTAAGCGGATCGACTGCCGAGATGACGTTCACGCGGTGAGAGCGGCGTGCGCGCCATCGACTCCGAGGGTGATGCCGTTCAGGTCCCTGCCCTGATCGAGCGCTGAGGAGATGGTCTCCCACATGTGCACCATGATGAGCTTGAAAGCGGAGTCCTCGTCGACCTTATCGTCCAGGACCGCTGCGTTCTGCCGCACGAACTCCGGCCAGTCGGCGGTCGTGAGGGTCGTGTTCAAGGTGACGGGTCGAGGCAGATCGATGCCGTCGTACCGGATGAGCGACCAGGTTCCGTCGGCACCCAGAACGGTGGTCTGTGGAAGGCTGGCCAGGAACGCGACGAACTTCAGGATCGGCGGTGTATCCGCCCCACGAAACGCCGGGACCTGGCTCATTAGCAGGCCGGCTTGCTGCTCGGGTACGCGGTGATGACCCGCTTGTTGCCGGCGACGACCGCGTTCGCGTACCACTGTCGCGTGCCGCCACGACCGTTGGTCGCTGTCTGTACCTTCGAGGAGTAGCAGGAGGTGTCGTTGCTGCGCTGGTAGCTCCAGGTGCCGGGGTTTTGGAACGCCAGGCGAAGTCCGTAGTTCAGGCCGTCCAGCCAGTTGCGGCCGCTCCCGGTGAAGTTGGCGAGGTCCTGCCACTGGGAGTAGTGCCTGGCGAGGATGTGGAAGTAGCCGAACCCACTGTGGCCGCATTTGAACTCGGCGTAGGTGTTGATCTGCTTGATCGTCACCCCGGGTTCGCCTTTGACGGGCAGGGTTCCAGTTTTGAGTGGGTAGCTCTGCAGTAGTTGGTCAGGGGAGGCGTTACTGGCGCAATACCACTTCTTCCAGTCATCTCGCCATGAGCTCGTGGGTCCCACGTCACCGGCTGCCGCTGCTGCATCTCGTCCTGCCTGGTCAGACTGGGGATCGCCGCCGGCGCTGGTGGAGGTAGGCGCGTCGCTCGCTGCCGCAGTGGATGAGGCTGATTCGCCAGGCGCTACAGGTTCTGCCTGCGCTGGCCCGGTGATCCAGCAGGTAGTTACCAGCGCTGCCAGAATTGTCGAGACGAAAGACCGCGTCCTGAACATCTACTCCCCCAGAGGCATCACCAATCCAGCATTCTCGACGACTATAACAGCAGCGATCCCGCTGTCGCTGGAGTCGCTCCAGCGCTGATCGGCACGCTCGTGCGGGTAGATGCTTGCCAGCGTGCCACGGGTGTCTCGATAGCCGATCGTCAGTTGAGACTGGACGTGCTGCTTACTGCTGCTGACGGGGCTCTCCGGGCCCCGGGGATTGGATCAGGATCCACAGAACATAGGCTGGATAACTGACGAGACGCCGCCAGTACCAGTGGCGGGGTCTCGTCAGTTGGTCGCTTACTTGCCTCGTTGCTGCAGCGCTGACGCGGCTACCGACTTCTCAGCCTTCGTGCTCTTGGAACTCGAAAGAACCTTCGAAGCCGCAGCCGCTACTGCCTTACTGGTTCGTCCACCTTTGGACATCTTCCCTACCTCCTCTCGCATGTTGTGGTGTTGTGCCCATCGGCCTGCATCACGTTCGGGGCTGGCCGGTGACCGTCATGCCGGGCTGGCCGACGATCTTGAACGGGAGCTCCTCGAGCTGGGTCTGATCGATGTAGATCACAAATCGGTACTGGCCCAAGGCGGGGAACGGCATGCCCGGCAGGCCAACGGCCAGAGCGATGGTCTGCTCCTCCCCGATTTCGAGAGCGGGCGGCCGCCCAACATTGAACTGCATCTCCGCGTTGAAGGGCGCGCTGGTGTCCGGTCCGGTCGGAACCTGCACCGCGTGCCCATCGGCATCGACGAGGTCCACCTTCAGGGCGTGGTTCTGATTAGTTGCTGTCCAGGGAATTTGCACAAGGACACCCAGGGCTATCTGTGTTACGTACGGAGCGGAGACGCCGGCGGGGACGTGCGCGCGGTCGATGCCACCCCCGGTGACGTACAACAGATTGTTGACAGCCTCGACGTGGTTGGCGATCAGTGCTGTGACCTTCACGTGCACCTCCTATACTTGACGGTATGACCGTACCCCTTGACGGTATGACCGTCAAGTAGAAGGCTGGTGCTCAGTGCCGCATCCCGAAGACGCCGAGTTCGTCGAGTTCGACGACGCGAACGAACAGCACCTTGCCGAACGAGGCGTCACCCCGGCCGAAGTTCATCAGGTCTTCCTCGACGACCCGTTGTGGGCACCAAACCTCAAAGGACGCACCGCTACCTGGCTGATGATCGGTCGTACCGACTGGTCCATCTAGAAGAAGGAGGGCATCATGTGCCCATGTCTACAGACGAAGCGGATCTGGTCCGTGCCATCGACGACGCATCTGAATGGGGCACTCCCAAACCTGGCCGGAAGTCCGAGAAGCGGCAACGCAGCGCGATGGTCAGCGTCCGCATGACCGAGGACGAGCTCGCCCGCGTGCAAGCAGAAGCGCACGCCCTCAACCAGACAGTCGGCACGTTCATGCGAGAGGTAGCGCTGGGTTGCCACCGGGACAAGTCGAGTGCCACCCCGGGCCTAGCCCTGATGGTGACCAGCAACGCCTTGTTCTCGCCACACATCAAACCGCACGACCATGAGATCCACTCATGGCACGCAGGCCGGATCGAACCGCTGATGAACGCCTGACTGCAGATCCGCACAAGCCGCAGGGAGCCTGACCCGTCTCAGTGGACAGGGTGGGTGTGGTGATCATGCCGCGGATACGGCGGTGTTGTGAAGAGATTCGTAGTCGGCGGGGCTGAGGTTGTCCAAGCTGGTGTGCCGTCGGCGGAGGTGTACCAGGCCTCGATCCATTCGAATCGCCCAGGACGGCTCGTGTCTGGTTGTCCAGGATTGCCGGTCGAGCAGTTCTCGTTGCATCGTGGACCAGAACGACTCGATCATCGTGTTGTCAACGCGCGAGCGATCCAACTCGCAGTCGAGCTGCTAGGAGTCTCGGGTGAGGATCGGCTTGTGGCACTACTCTGTCCAGCCGTACGGACGGCTAACGACCAGCGGATCTGCTCGGGTCTGTGCGAGCTTTGCCCGTAAGGGCGGGCGAGCCAAATCCGGAGAGCCATGAGTTCACCGCAGTCTTGGGTCTGTCGTCTCGTCCACCTTCCCGCTCACTCGGAGGCACCTTGAAGCTCTTGCTCACGTCAGGCGGCGTCACGAATCCGAGCATCCACTCGGCCCTCGTGGAGCTTCTGGGCAAGCCGATCGCCGGGTGCCACGCCCTGGTCGTCCCGACCGCACAGTGGGGCCACCCGATGTGCGGACCGACGTCAGTGCGAGGTCTGGTGGCCGCCGAGCCCGCCTTTCGGCACTTCTCCGGCCTGGGCTGGGCGTCGCTCGGTGTCCTCGAGCTAACCGCACTGCCCACCATCGGCACGGAGCGGTGGGTTCCCTGGATCCGGGAGGCCGACGTGCTCCTGGTCGACGGGGGCGATGCGACGTACTTGTGCTACTGGATGCGTGAGTCAGGGCTGGCCGATCTGCTGCCCTCGCTGCCCGACATGGTGTGGGTGGGAGTGAGCGCCGGAAGCATGGTGATGACGCCTCGGATCGGGGCGTCCTTCGTCGAGTGGAAGTCCGCGCCGGACGACCGCGCTCTGGGGGTCGTCGACTTCTCGATCTTTCCGCACCTGAACGCCTTTCCAACGAACACGCTTGCGGACGCAGAGCGGTGGGCCGCCGACATCGGCATCCCGGCCTACGCCATCGACGAACAGACCGCCATCAAGGTCGTCGACGGCTCCGTCGAGGTGATCTCGGAAGGAGTGTGGACGAAGTTCGGGCCATAGGGTAGGGCTCTTCGGACCCGAGCGTGGGCGCCGGATCCGAAGATGGGAACAACCCCCGCCTTGTACCGGTCAGCCTTCCTCTTGCGGGCACGTTTGCCGCCCGGCGGAGCATGGGCCGTTGCGGAACTCGCGGTTGGAGTTCTACTCTAGAGGCGTGCTCCAGTCGGGTGGGACTCGCGAAGCGATCGTGCAGGCGGCGGTGGCTTGTGCTGCCGCCGGCGACTGGGAAGGCACGTCGCTGCAGGCGGTGCGGCAGCGGGCCGGGCTCAGTAACGGCAGCCTGTTCCACTACTTCCCCACGCGGCAGGACCTGACGACGGCGGTGGTGGCCGCTGCGCTGCAGGACCACCACCGGGTGCTGCTGGCCGAGCTGAGCGCCGACGCCGAGGCCGGCGTGACCGCAGTGGTGCGCCGGCATTTGCAGTGGGTGCAGGACAACGCCGCGCTCGCTCGCCTGCTGCTGGGGGCGCCGGCCGCGCTGCTGCGGGCCGCCGTGCCCGAGACGGCGCTGGAGGACAACCGGCGGTTCTTCACCGCAGTGTCGGCGTGGCTCGGAGAGCACGGCTGGACGCGGACGCCTCAGCTGCGGGTCGTCGTCGCGCTGTGGATCGGCCCGGCGCAGGAGTGCAGCCGGCTGTGGCTGGCCGAGCCCGACGCCTGGCCGCTGCTGTCGGTGGGGGACGACCTTGCCGCCGGCGCATGGGCCGCCCTGCAACCCCTGCTGCGCACCGGCAACCGCCCATGAGGAGGTCCAGTTGAACCAGGCGATCGAGCACTACCAGCGCGCGTGGACCCTGCTCGAACGAACCGCACAGGCCGTGCCGCCGAGGTCGTGGGACGCCCCCTCGCCGTGCAGGGACTGGACGGCGCGTCAACTCGCCGGGCACCTCGTGGACGGCCACCGGCAGGTACAGGCGATGCTCGCCGGCACCGGGCCGCTTGCTCCGACGAGTGAGACTGCTGCGCTGACAGACCTCGCCGGCGAGGATCCGGCGGCGGCCCTGCAGGACGCCGCAGCGCGCGTGCGGAAGGTGCTGGCGGGTCTGGACCCGGCCGTCGAGGTCGTGACCCCTCGCGGCCCGCTGATGGTCGAGCAGCTGCTGGGCATGGCCGTGATCGAACCGTTCATCCACGGCTGGGACCTGGCCGTCGCCACCGGCCAACCGGGCGTGCTGGACCCGGAACTCGCCGGCACCCTGCTGCCCGCAGTGGTGCAGCTCGACGGCCAGCTCGCGGCCACCGGCATGTACGCCCCGGCGGTGCCGCTACCCGACGGTGCCCCCGCCGAGGCGCGGCTGCTCGCCGCGCTCGGCCGACAGGCCGGCTGAGAATCATGCGCGTACTGGTGCTGGGCGGTACCCGATTCATCGGCCGACGGATCGTCGAGCGGCTGCACGCCCGCGGCGACCAAGTCCTCGTCGTCCACCGCGGCACGTCCGAGCCGCCGGACTGGATCCCGGTGGCGCACCTGCACGCCCACCGATACGACCTCGCGGCGCACGCCGAGCGGCTGCGGACGTTCGACCCGGACGCGGTCGTCGACACCTACGCGCTCACCGCCGCCGACGTCGACGCGGTGCTGCCCGTGCTGCCCAAGGTGCCGACCGTCGTGCTGTCCAGCCAGGACGTCTACCAGGCGGCGGTCGGGCCGCGCACCGGCCGACCCGAAGCATCGGTGCCGCTCACCGAGGACGCCGAGCTACGGCGGGAGCGCTACCCCTACCGCGGCGCCGAGATGCCCGGCGTCCCGGAGGACTACGACAAGCTCGACGTCGAGGAACGCTGGCTACCACGCCGCGCGGTCGTGCTGCGCCTGCCGATGGTCTACGGCCCCCACGACGAGCAGGTCCGCGAAGACCTCGTGCTGCGCCGGGTCCGCGCCGGCCGGCGCCAGATGCCGGTCGGGGCCGGCAACCTGCTGTGGAGCCGCACGCACGTCGACGACGTCGCCAGCGCGACGCTCGCAGCCCTGGACACCCGGGACGCCGACGCACAGCCGGTCAACCTCGGCGAGCGCACCACACCCACCATCCGCGTGTGGATGGAGCAGATCATCGCGGCTGCAACCGCCGATCTGGAACTCGTCCGCATACCCGATGAGCACCTACCGCCCGACCTCGCACTGCTCGGGGCCCCCGGCCAGCACCTGCTCGCATCGACGCAGCGAGCCCAGGACCTACTGAACTGGCAACCGCCCGACCCCGCCGACCGCGTCGCCACATCCGTGCACTGGCACCTCCAACACCCGCCCCAGACCGCGTGGAACGACCAGCACAGCCAAGCCGAAGCAGCAGCCCTGTCCACGGCGAGAACCACCAACCGTCCCGGTTGAGGATCCCTATGTGGAACGGCCCTTGGGGGTGGGGGACTGGGCGTCGAGGTAGCGGTAGATCGTGGGTCGGGTGACGCCGAACTCGGCGGCGATTTCGGCGACGGTGTAGAGGTGACGGCCTTGCTGGTCGGTCTCGTCGTACATCTGCCGGGCCGTCCGGGCTTGGCGGGCGCCGAGCTTTGGTTTCTGGCCGCCGGCACGGCCGCGGGCCCGGGCGGCGGTGAGTCCGTCTCGGGTGCGTTCGGACATGAGGGCGTGTTCGAACTCGGCGATCGAGCCGAGGATCTGGAAGAACATCCGACCTACCGCGGTGGAGGTGTCGATGCCCTGGTCGAGGACGATCAGGTCAACGCCGCGGGTGTGCAGGTCGTTGGACAGGTCGATGAGGTGTTCCAGAGATCGGCCGAGCCGGTCGAGCTTGGTGACGACGAGCTGGTCGCCGCTGCGGCCAGCGACGGTCAGTGCTCGTTCAAGTTCGGGCCGGCGGGCCAGTTTCCCGGAGGCGTGGTCGATGAAGATCTGTTCGCAGCCGGCCGCGGTGAGCGCATCGTGCTGCGCTTCGGGGTGTTGATCGCGGGTGGGAGACCCGCCCGTAACCGATTCGCATGCAGGAAATGTAACGCGAACCCCCGACAGCGTGACATTGGTGTCTACACGGGTTGCTTTACAACCACGACCTGCGGAAACGGTCGGGGTTCGGATGTGTAACACGAACGAT
>JAABUS010006181.1_pt1 | contig 14786 bp, 13 predicted proteins | sample 5560161 | NCBI WGS metagenome assembly JAABUS01 (sample SAMN10711885, study PRJNA513376) | rock metagenome | isolation source: Antarctica rocks | place: Antarctica: Victoria Land, Trio Nunatak nord | collected 2016-01-04 | reverse complement strand
GTGGCCGCGGCCCCCAGCGGGGACTCGCCCATGTGGGTCTTCTTGATCCACACCCAGTTGCGCGCGCCGCAGATGTTGCGCCAGAAGCCTGCGTACGGCGTGGCGCCGTAGCTCCACCCCAGCGCCCAGTTGACGAGCCGCCCGCGCCGGGTCTCGAACCCGTGGCCGACGTCCTTGTGGACGATCGCCGAGGCGGGGACGAGCCGCAGGGCGCCCTGGCGGCGCACACGCAGGCACCACTCGTAGTCGTCGCCCCAGATGAACATCTCGGCCTTGGGGGGATCCGTCGCGCGGACGGCGTCGCCGCGGACCAGGATCCCCACGAACGTCGCGAAGTCGAGCTCGGCGCCGTCCACGTGGTCCTCGACCGAGAGCGCGATCGCCCGCCCGCGGAAGTGCCCGCGGGCGCCGAGCTGCAGCGACCCGTCGGGGTTGACGATGCGCTGGGCCAGCACCGCCGTCCCCGGCTCGCCCGCCCAGCGCGAGGACAGCAGCGTCGCCAGGGCGCCGGGGGCCGGCTCGGCGTCGTCGTCCATGATCCACACCCAGTCCCATCCGCCCTCGCGCGCGCGGGCGATCGCGCGGGCAAAGCCGCCCGCGCCGCCGAGGTTGCGCTCCGTACGCTCGTAGGCGATCCGCGGGTCGGCGAGCAGGCCCCGCTCGCGCAGCAGCTCCCCCGTGCCGTCGGTGGAGGCGTTGTCGACGACGATCACCCGCTCGACGGCCGGGTTCTGGGCCAGCAGCGCGGTCAGGCACTCCAGGAGCAGCGCCTTGCGGTCAAAGGTGACGACCGCCGCGCAGACGCGCGGTCCCGAGCCGCTCAGCGCCGGCCCCCCGCCACGCCCGGGCGCCCCGACACGGCCAGCTTCTCGAAGGTGGACAGGGCCTGGGCGGTCACCTGGTCCATGTTGAGGTACTGGTAGCGGGCCAGGCGCCCGACGAAGGTGACGTCGGAGCGGTCGGCCGCCAGCGCCTCGTAGCGCTTGTAGAGCGCGCGCGTCTCGTCGTTGGGGATGGGGTAGTACGGATCGCCTTCGGACCGCGGGTACTCCACGTGCAGCGTGCTCGCCGGCAGGCCGCGCTGGTCGAAGAAGTGCCGGTACTCGGTGATCCGCGTCCACGGGACCTCGAGCCCGGGGTAGTTCACCGTGCCCGTCGGCTGGACGTAGCCGCCGTCGGGCGTGGGCTCCGTGCGCAGCTCGAACTCGAGCGAGCGGTAGGGCAGCGCGCCGAAGCGGTAGTCGAAGAAGCCGTCGACGGGACCCGTGTAGACGAGGTGCTCGTGCTCGACCTCGTCGCGGACGTCCTCCCACTCGGTCCCGACCCGGACCTCGATGTTCGGGTGGTCGAGGATCCGCGCGAACATCGCCGTGTAGCCCGCGGCGGGCAGCGCCTGGTGGGCATCGCCGAAGTAGCGGTCGTCCTCGTTGGTCCGGGTGGGGACGCGGGCGCAGACCGACGCGTGCAGCTCGGACGGATCGCGCTCCCACTGCTTGCGGGTGTAGCCCCGGAAGAACTTCTCGTAGAGGTCGCGCCCCACCTTGGAGACGACGGCGTCCTCGGAGTTGCGCACGTAGGAGATGTCCTCGGCGCGCTCGGCGTAGAAGGCCTCCACCTGCTCGTCCGTCTGGAGATCGAGGCCGTAGAGGCGGTTGACCGTCGTGCGGTTGATGGGGATGGGCAGCAGGTCGTCCTCCACCTTGGCCACCACCCGGTGCTCGTAGGGGTGCCAGTCCGTGAACTGCGAGAGGTACTCGACGACCTTGGTGGAGTTCGTGTGGAACAGGTGGGGCCCGTAGCGGTGCACGAGCACGCCGTGCGCGTCGGGGTAGTCGAAGGCGTTGCCGCCGATGTGCTCCCGGCGGTCGACCACGAGCACCCGCTGGCCGAGCTGGGAGGCCAGCCGCTCGGCCATGACCGCCCCGGCGAAGCCGGCGCCGACGACGAGGGTGGAGAAGGAGTCGGGCACCGGAGGCCAGACTAGGGTGGTCGGTCAGGGCCGGGCGCGCCCGGGGGGCGGCGGGGTCATGTCCGCCTAGGCTGCCGGGCGTGCCGGTCTGGGCCGTGGTCGTGACGTACAACCGCAAGGAGCTCCTGCGCGAGTGCCTCGTCGCGCTGCGCGCCCAGACGCGACCGCCCGACCGTGTGCTCGTGGTCGACAACGCGTCGACCGACGGGACGCTCGAGCTCGTCAGCGAGGAGTTCGGCGAGGTCGAGCTGCTGGCGCTGCCCGAGAACGTCGGGGGCGCGGGAGGGTTCCACGCCGGCCTGGAGCGGGCGTGCGAGGCGGGCGCCGAATGGGCCTGGCTGATGGACGACGACACCGTTCCCCGGCCGGACGCCCTGGAAGCACTGCTCGCCGCGCCTGCACGTCTCGAGGGGCTCCCCGCCCCCCTCCTGCTCGGAAGCCGGGTCGTATGGACGAACGGCGACCTGCACCCCATGAACTTCCCGAGCTTCAAGCGCGAGCCGGTGCAGGAGTTCGTCGCGGGCAACGAGCGCGGTCTGCTCCCGCTGCGCATGGCCACGTTCGTGTCGCTGCTCGTGCACCGCGACGCCGTGCAGCGCTTCGGGCTGCCACTCGCCCACTACTTCATCTGGAGCGACGACATCGAGTACACCGCGCGCATCCTGCGCGCCGGCCCGTTCGGCTACCTCGTGCCCGAGAGCACCGTCGAGCACCGCACGAAGGCGGCGTACACCGCGGTCACCGACACCGGGGGACGCTTCTACTTCCACGTGCGCAACTCCGTCTACATGCTGCGCAGCTCGGCGTGGAACGTCCGCGAGAAGGCCTCGCTGGTCTGGATGCTCTTCTACACCACGCAGGCGTACCTGCGGCTCAATCGCTTCGGGCGCGAGCAGCTCGCCATCGTGCTGCGCGGGCTGCGCGACGGGGTGCGGCCCGTGCCCGCCGCGCCGTAGAGGCTCACGCCGACCGCGCGCGGCGCCCCACCGTGCGTGCGGCGTCGACGCCGAGCATGAAGGCGAACCACACGGGCTCCTGCCCGACCCAGCCTGTGCCGCGGACCATGCGGGCGCGGTTGCGCGCCTCGGCGCCGCTGAACCGCGACCGGAGCGGCCGGTCGCTGACCCCCACGCTGCCGGGGACGAGGTACCCGTGCCCCTCGCCCTCCTTGAGCAGGCGCGCCGTCCACTCGAGGTCGTCGGCGCCATCGGCGAAGTCGGCCCGTGGCGGCCCGTGCTCGTCGATCGCCGCCCGGCTGACGAGCAGCGAGCCCCATCGGGCGAGCCGCAGGGAGGTCAGCCGGCGGCGGGCCGCGGCGATGACGACGACCCTGTCCAGCAGCGGGATCCACGGCTCGTGGGCGGGGTGCATGCGCCCGTCGGGCGTGAGTACCCGGGAGGCGAGGAGCGCCGGTGCGGGCAGGTCGCCGAGGTCGGCGAGCGGCGCGAGCAGCCGCTCGAGCGCCTCCGGCTCCGGCTCGACCGCTCCGTCGAGCAGCCAGAGCCAGTCCGCGTCCTGCGCCCGTCCCGCGCACACCGCGTCGTGCCAGCTGCCCGTGGCCTCGAGCACCGCGTCAGGCGCGGTGCTCTGGCGCTCGAGGGCGGTAGACGTCGGCTGGCTCCGCCCGCGGACCACGGCGCAGATCCGGGGGCTCACCGGGCGGGAGGCTAGTCCTCCCCGGCCCCGGTTAGGGTGGCCGCATGCTGCTGCGCAGACCTCCCGGCATGCCCCGCCGCCGGTTCCTGGCGGGCTTCCTGGTCCCGCACTCCGTTGTCGCGATGGCCGCCGACGTCCTGTACCGGCCCGATCGGCGCCTCGCCGAGTCGCTCGCGCTCCAGCGTGAGCATCTCGCGACCCGCGGCGCGCAGGCGCCGTACTCCTACGAGGGGGCGGTGGCGCATCTGGTAGGCCAGGGGTTGCCGGAATCGGAGGTGCGCGGCGGCTCCATGCCGGAGGAGTCGCTGCGGCGGTGCGGCGAGCTGTTGCGCGCCACCGGCGACGCTGGCCGGCCGCTCACGATCCTCCACGTCGGCAACTTCGTCGGGCTGTCGTTGTCGTGGTTCGCCGATTTCGCCCGGAACTGGGGCCCGGAGTCGCGGGTGGTGGCGATCGATCCCAACGTCGCCCACCGAGCGATCGAGCGCCCGCAGGAGCACGTGATCGAGCTCCTGACGGCGTTCGGCCTCGACGATCGCGTCCTGCTCGTGACCGGCTACACGCTTCGCAAGAACCCGAGCGACCTCGACTCCGAGGACCCGCACGGCCACTTCGGCCGCCATCAGAGCTGCGAGAACGCTCTCCCGAACCTCGCCGCCGTCGCGCCGGCAGCATCGACATCGTGCTGATGGACGGCAACCATGAGGCGCCATACCTCCGGACCGAGCTCGGCGAGGTACGAAGGCTCCTGCGCCCGGGCGGCGTGCTCGTGCTCGACGACGTCTTCGACTGGCGCAGCCTCACACCGATCGCCCGCGAGCTCGAGGACGCGTCCGACGCGACCCTCCTCACCCGGGACGAGCGGTTCGGCGCGTGGCAGATGTCATAGCGGCGTCGTAGACCGCCTGCACCTCGCCGACGAGCACGGACATCGGAGAGATCAGCTCCGCCCGGTGCTCGGCGATCGAGCGGCTGAGCCGCGCGACCTCCTCGGGCGCGGCGACGATCGACGTGATCCGCGCGGCCAGGCCGGCCGCGTCGTTGGTGTGGTTGAGCCAACCCGTGCGCCCGTCCTCGACGTAGTCGAGCATCCCGCCGAGCGCGTTGGCGAGTACGGGCACGCCCTTGGCCAGGAACTCCGCACCGACGATGCCGTACACCTCCTCCCACACCGAGGGGATAACGCCCACGTCGACGCGGTCGAGCAGCGCGTCGAGGTCGTCCGTCGCGTACCCGCCGATCACCTCCACGTCGACGAGCTCGCGCAGGGCACGCTCGGCGTCCGGCGAGACGTGGCCGGCCACGAGCAGCCCAAAGCGGTCCGTGACGCCCTGGGCGTGCAGCTCCCGCAGCGCGTCGAGGACGAGGTCTGCGCCCTTCTGCCGGGAGGTCATCACGCCGAGCATCCCGAACGTGAGGCGATCGCCCGTGCCGGCGACGCGGCGGGGTCGCAGCCGCTCGACGTGGGACGCCGCGACGTGCGTGAGCACGACGAGCTCCGGGCGCACGCCGAGCGCCTCGATCACCGTGCCCGCAGCGCGCGAGTACACCATCACGCGGTCGAGCCCGTTGAGGCGCGCGAGGTTCACGTCACGCCGCCGCTGGTACGCCTCCGGCGGCGCGGCGGCGGCGACCTCCGGGGGGCCCGCGCTGCGCGGCGGCCCCGCCTGGAGCTCGGCCATGCTCCGCCCGAGCCGGGCGAGCGCCCGACCCGCGGCGGGGCGGGCGAGCACCTCGCCCAGGCCGGGCACCAGGCGGCGTGCCCGCTGACCCTCGTAGCCGAGCGTGCGGTCGCGCAGGGCGACGTTGTCGGTCGGCGCCTCGCTGGAACAGCGGGCGCACTGCCGCCCGGGCTCGAGCCGCAGGCAGCGCCGTCCCTCGACGTCGAACAACCGCACCGTGGGGCACAGCGGCGCGTAGTCGTGCATCGTCAGGACGACGGGCAGCCCCCGGTCCTGAGTCAGGGGTATGAGCGACGACGGCAGGCCGCCGAGATCGTGGATGTGCACGATGTCCGGCCGCGCGGCGGCGAGCACCCGCGCGAAGGCCTCCTCGGTGGGTAGGTCGGCGAGATCGTGCTCGGGGTCCGGCGTCCCGCGGAGGGCGCCTACGACGATCGGCGTCGCCATCCACTCGTGCATGGTCACGCCGCGCCGGCGCCAGCGGTGCAGCCGCGGATGGCGCATGAGCGGGTAGTGGCGGCCGGGGAAGAAGTACGACACCCGGTCCGCCCGGGCGACCTGGGCCGCCATGAGCTCCTCGACGTAGACGATGAGGCCGTTGGTGAGCCACGGCCGGAACCCCGAGCCGACATGGAGGATCGACGTCACGCGGTCATGATGCCATCCGGCGCCCGCTACCCTGACCGCCCGTGACCGCGACGACGGGCCGGCCTCCCCAGCGCGAGCATGAGGTCGATCCCGAAGGTCACCCGGTGCCTCGCGGGCTCCACGGGCTGCTCAACCGGATCATGCACTCCGAGGGCACCGCGGCCGTGCGCACCACGGGCATGTACGCCGCGCGCCTGACCTACGCGACGCCGCGGCCGCTGCTGCCCCACCGCCTCGACCTGCCCACGCTGCTCAATCGGCGCCGGCTGCTGGGATGCGGCGTCGAGGTCGGCGTCAGGCGCGGCGAATTCTCCGAGGTGCTGCTCGACGGCTGGCGAGGGCGTCACCTCATCTCGGTCGATCCGTGGGCGGAGGCCGAGACGGACGAGTACGTCGACCTGGCCAACGTGCAGCAGGCCGAGCACGACGGCTACCACGACGAGACCGTCCGGCGCCTGGCCCGCTTCGGTGAGCGGTCGACAATCTGGCGGATGTTCGGCGCGGACGCCGCCGAGCGGATCCCCCACCACGCGCTGGACTTCGTCTACCTCGACGCGCGGCACGGCTACGCCTCGGTGCTCGAGGACCTCAAGGCGTGGCACGACCGGGTGCGGCCCGGCGGCATCCTGGCCGGGCACGACTACATCGACGGGACGTTCGCCGATGGAGAATTCGGCGTCCGCTCCGCGGTCGACGAGTTCTTCGGGCGCCGCGGCTGGAGCGTCGGCGTGACCCGGGCCGACAGTCCGTGGCTCACCTGGTACGGCGTTGTGCCGGCGGCCGGCTAACCCTGAGTCCACCGGAGCGGTGGGCGCGTTCCGTCTGGTCTGAGAAGAAGAATGACCTCCTGTGCAGGGAGAAAGCGGCCGTATCGGGCGGCCGTGCCCTGCGTCAGGAGGTCACCTTCGTGGTGCAGGATGACAAGCCGGTCGGACTGGACGGTGTGCGGGTCGCATTCGACGATGAGAGGGTCGTTTCTCGACGCGGGGGTGATGCTCGTCGCGACGCTCGTGCGGCGGCTGGGTGTCGAGGCGCTCGCGCAGCAGCTGGTGCGGTTGCGCCGTGACCGGCCGGGCGCGGCCAACGCTGGTCGCAAGGTGGTGGCGCTGATCTACGCGATGGTGCTCGGCGGCGACAGCATCGACGACACAGGCGTGCTGCGCGCGGGCAGGACCGGCCGGCTGCTGGGCGGCTGGATCCCAGCGCCCTCGACGCTGGGGACGTTCCTGCGAGCGTTCACCTTCGGGCACGTCCGCCAGCTCGACGCTCTGCTCGGGCGGGCGCTTGAGCGTGCCTGGGCGGCGGGCGCCGGACCCGGCGACGGCAGGCTCGTCGTCGACGTCGACAGCTTCGTCGGCGAGGTCTGCGGCCGGCTCAAGCAGGGCGCCGCCTACGGCTATACCAAGCTGTTGGGCTACCACCCGATCCTCGCGACTCGCGCGGACACGCGCGAGGTGCTGCAGATCCGCCTACGGAAGGGGTCGGCGAACACGCAGAAGGGGATGTTGCGCTTTACAGAGGAGCTGATCGCGCGCGTCAAGCGCGCCGGCGCGACCGGTGTCAAGCTGCTCAGGGCTGACTCGGGGTTCTGGAACGTCAAGGTCTTCGCGCGCCTGGAGCAGGCCGGCTGGCAGTACTCGATCGGGGTGCGGATGATCCCGAAGATCGCTGCCGCGGTCGCAGCGATCGACGAGGACGCCTGGCAGCGCATCGACTACCCCGACGACGGCGAGGCGCAGATTGCCGAAACGACCTATGGCGGGCGGCGGCTGATCGTCCGCCGCACCCGCCTTGTCGGTCCGTAGGCCGAGCTGTGGCCCGACTGGCGGCACTTCTGCTTCATCACCAACCGCACCGAGGAGATCACGCTCGTCGAGTCAGAGCATCGCGAGCACGCCGTCGTCGAGCAGGTCATCGCCGACCTCAAAGACCAGGCGCTCGCGCACTTCCCTTCCGGCCAGTTCAACGCCAACGGCGCCTGGACCGTGCTCGGCGCACTGGCACACAACCTGCTCAGATGGACGCAGCTGCTCGGCCTCCCCGAGACGACCGTGCGCGCCGCTCGCACGCTACGCCGCCGGCTGCTGAGCATCCCCGGGCGCCTGGCCCGCCACGCCCGCGGCTGGACACTGCACCTCCCCGCCCGCTGGCCCTGGCACGGCGACTACATCAACGCGCTCAACCGCATCCGCGCGCTCCCCGCCCCGGCCTGACCGCGGCCCGCGCACCAGCCGAGGACCAGCAGACCTCTCCGCCCACCGGGCGCAGTCCCCGCTGCCCGCGAACACGACCAAACGCTTCCGCGGACGCGTCACAATAGCCCGCAGACCGCCAATCACGCTCGCCCACCGACCCAGCGCGCCGCTACCACCGCCGCCGAGCCCCACTTCACGCCACCGACCACCCCCATCGGTGGATCCGGGCTTAGGCTACGCCGTCTCATGAGCGAGCCGGAAGTCTGCTTCGTCGCCGCAAGCGGTCAGAACGTCTTCTTCCACGAGCTGCAGGAGGCCCTGCGGGAGCAGCTCGACACGGTGGGCGTGCGGACGTCGACGGCCGTCGACCACTTCCCGCTCGCCCGCGACGAGCTCGTCTACGTGGTCGTGCCGCACGAGTTCTTCGCGCTGACGGAGCCGCGCGCACATCCCGCGGCGTCGCAGCTACGGCGCACGATCGCGCTCGAGACCGAGCAGCCGGGCACCCACTGGTTCGATCACGCCGCGGGCGTGGCGGCGCAGTGCGCGGCGACCGTCGACATCAACCGGCTCGCCGTCCGCGAGCTGCGACGCCGTGGCATCGACGCCCGCTACATGCCGTTGGGATACGTGCCGTCCTGGGATTGCTGGGGTGCCAGGACCGAGGCCGAGCGGCCGGTCGATCTCACGTTCATGGGCGGTCACACGCCCCGCCGAGCCGCGGTCCTCGGGCGCTGCGCCGACTTCCTGACCGGACGGCGGGTCGCCCTGCACATGACCGAGACCGTGCAGCCGCACACGCGGGGCTCGGCGCACTTCCTCGCCGGCGCCCGCAAGTGGCGGCACCTCGCGCGCTCCAAGGCGATCGTCAACATCCACCGCGACGAGCTCGCGTACTTCGAGTGGCAGCGCGTGATCGAGGCCGTGATCAACGGCTGCGTGGTCGTGACCGAGCACTCGCTCGGCTACGAGCCGCTCGAGCCGGGACAGCACTTCGTCAGCGCGGGTCACCGCAACCTGCCCCACGTCCTCGAAGAGGTGCTCGAGGACGAGGCGCTGCAGGAGCGGATCCGGCGCGAGGCGTACGAGCTCCTGCGCACGCACCCCGATCTTGGCGGCGGCGTGGACGTCCTGCGCGAGGCCGTCGACGACGTCCTCGCCGCGGCGCCCCGGGTGCCGCCGCGCGCCGCGCACATCGCGCCGCGACCGGCGCCGCAGCAGCCCGCGCTGCCCCCGATCGAGTACGTGCGCGTGAACACGGGACGCGACGACCTCGCGGTGCTGCGCATGGCCGTCAAGCACCTGCTGCTCGATCAGCGCGACCTGCGGCGCCAGCTCGCCCAGGGCGGCGACGACGACGCGCCGACCGTCGAGCGCGTCTACGGTCCCTACCACCGGGCATCGCCGCGCGTCAGCGTGCTCGTGACCGTCTACAACTACGAGCACGCCGTCGGGGAGGCGCTGCTCAGCGTCGCCGCGAGCTCATACCGCGACTTCGAGATCGTGGTCCTGGACGACGCGTCGACCGACGGCTCGGTCGCCGCGGTGCAGGAGACGCTGGCGGCCCTGCGCTGGGTGCCGGCCCTGCACGTCGTGGGCCGGCACAACGCCGGTCTCGCCGCCGCGCGCAACCTGGCGGCCGAGCGGGCGCGCGGCGAATACGTGTTCGTTCTGGACGCCGACAACGCGGTGTATCCGCACGCCCTCGAGCGCCTCGTGGCGGCGCTCGACGCGGACCCTGGAGCGGCGCTCGCCTACGGCATCTTGGCCAAGCACGCGGACGGCGAGGGCGCCGTCGACCTGATGAGCTGGCTGGGGTGGGACCCGGGCCGGCTGCGCTTCGGCAACTACATCGACGCCATGGTGATGATCCGCCGCGACGCGCTGCTGGAGAGCGGCGGCTACACGGGCGACTCGCGTCTGCACGGCTGGGAGGACTTCGCGCTCTGGTGCGCCTTCGCCCAGGCGGGCCGGCGCGGCGTTCGCGTGCCGGAGGTGGTCGCCCGCTACAACGCCGCGATCCACTCGATGATCACGGTCACGAACATCGACGCGTCGGAGGCCTATGCGGCGCTGGCGCGGGCGTATCCGTTCATGGCCGGAGCCGAGCTCGACGGAGCATCCGCTTCAAGCCTCGCAGCGGCGCGGTGAGCCGCCAGCTGACGGAGTCCTGCATGTCGGCGACGACGCGGTTCGCACGCTCATAGAGCGCGCTCACCCGCTCCAGCTCGCCCCCGAGGTCCTCCCGCGTCATCTCCAGCTGGGCCTGGGCCTCGGCATGCGCGGCGACGAGCTCGGCGTGATCCTGCTCCGCGGCCAGGAGCCGCTGGCCGACTTCGCGCAGGCGTTGCTCGCGGCTCTCGAGCTCGCGCTCGGCGACGAGGATCCGGCGCTCAAGCTCGGCCTGGGCATCCCGGCCGCGGTCGAGGTCGGCCTCGCGAAGCTCGAGCTGATCGCTCCACCACCTCAGCTCGAACGGATCGCCCATGACCACATAGCTCTCCGTCTCGGGCAGCGGCCCTCGGCTCGCCATGGCGACCGTGTACATCTCCTCGTGCTCGACCGCCTCGTCGGTGAGCGCATGGAGCACCGCGCCGACGCCGGAGCCGCGGCTGCTGACGGCGAGCTTGCTCGCCTGCACGACGATAGAGGCGAGCCACGCGTGCTGCCGGTACAGTCGGACGTTGGGGAAGACCGCCCCGATCTCCCGCTCGAACTCGTCGGGCGTGTACTCGTACACGTGGTGCTCGTTGCCCGCCGGGTACTCGTTGCGGTTGGGCGAGGAGATCAGCAGCAGGCCGTCCGGGCGCAGGACGCGCGCGAACTCCCGCAGCGTCTCGGCGCGCCGATCCATGTGCTCGATGACCTCGAAGCAGACGACGAGGTCGACCACGTCGTCGTCCAGCGGCAGCTCACGGACGTCGGACACCAGCACCTCGGCGCCACCGTCGACGGCCGCGCGGGTCAGCTCGACCGCCTCGTCCGAGATGTCGACGGCGATCAGCCGAGCCGGCTGCGACATGGCGAGCAGCGCCGTGCCATAGCCCGCGCCGCAGCCGGCGTCGAGCACCGCGAGGCCGCCCGCGAGCTGGCTCGCCCACCAGTAGCGAGCGGCGTGCTCGGAGTGCATCAACGTGCCCGGATGCGTCTCGGGATCGAAGCGCTCGGGGCTCGCGGACGGCGCCATGGGCGCCGGTTCATAGCGGGAGGACATTAGGGGACGATGTGCGGGTCGATTCGTGTACGGGTCAGCCGCGGCGGCGGGCCAGCCGCTGCTTCGCGGCGCGCAGCGGCGCGGTCAGCCTCCAGCTCGCGGATCCGATGATCGAGGCATGCGCCTGCTCGAGCCGTTCTTGGCCCGCTCGGCAGCGAGCGAGCTCGCCTTCGAGCCACTGAGCGGTGTGGCGCCATTCGGCGATCTCCTCGCGTGCGCTGTGCAGACCATGGACGAGCCCTCGCACCTCGCGCGGTTCACGGCCGTCGATGCGCTCGAGCTCGGCGCCGTCGACCTCCTCGGCCGTCTTGCGCAGCACCACCAGGCCCTGCCCGGCGTCGGGCTCGCTGGCGAAGCCGGACGGCCGGATCTCGAGTATGTCGAAGGCGCGGCCCCAATGCTCCCGGATCCACCAGGGCGAGTGGAGGACCATGGGGCCACCGAGATCCCATCCCTGCCCCCACTGGCGGACGTGCATGCCGATCCGCTCCTCGTCCCAGGGCTCCTCGGCGATGAGCTGCGACATCCCCTCCCCCTGGAAGGTCGCGATGAGGATCGCGCCCGGGGCCAGCAGCCGCCGCAGCTCCACGAGCCAGGCGCTCCAGGTCTCGACGAGATGGGTGAAGACGGACACGCACCAGATCAGGTCGAAGGACCCCGCGGGCTGATCCACGGGAGGCGTCTCTTCGTTGCGGAAGACCTGCAACGGCGGGCAGAGGTTCGCCCTCAGCCAGTCGACGCTCGCGGCATCGATGTCGCAACCCCAGATCTCGGCCTCAGCGGCCTCCTCCGTGAAGTGGCGCAGCGTCCGTCCGGCGCCGCAGCCGAAGTCGAGGACGCGCTTGCCCTCGAAGGACCAGCCGTCGGGCAGCGCGGACAGCACGTCCTCCCGCGAGCGCCGGCCGAGCTCCTCGTAGTAGCCGAGCGAATCGGGCGCAGCATCGACGTTCCCGACGCGATTCGCCAGCTCCAGCGGCGGCAACGCGAGTCGTTTCATAGCCCTCATCTTCCGATTGCGTGTCCCGCGAGCCCAGCAGCCTAGATGAGTTGTGCCACGGTTTTAGGCGGTGTAGCAGGCCAGCGAGCGGCTGGGTCGGTCGAGTTGGTGGTTGAGCATGATGGCCGCGGTGAGGGCGGCGAAGCTGGCGACGAGGCGTGCGCGGAGGTTGTCCAGGGTGCGGGAGCGGTGGCGCTCCAGGCCGAGGAGGTCTTTTGCGGTCCAGAAGATGCTCTCGATGCGCTGGCGGATCGGCGCCAGGTGCGGTCCGCGGCCCTTCTCGTCTTTGCGGCGGGGGCGGTGGATGGTGGCGTCGAGGTCGGCGAGATCGGCTTCGAACTGCTTGCCGCGGAAGTTCTTGTCGCCGATCAGGATCAGCATCCGGCCGCCTTGGCGTTCGCAACGCGCGACCATTTGCAGGCAGATCTCCTTCTCGTCGACCTTCGGCGAGGTCAACGCCAGCGCCGTGGGGGTGCCGTCCATCGCGAACAGCGCGTGCAGTCGAAAGCCCCAGAAGAAACGGCTGTGGCTGGCGCAGTAGCCGTAGTCGGCGGCGTTAGCTAACGCGAGCGTCCCGGCAGCCGCTCGACCACCGCGGCGCGGATCTCGCCCGGCAGCGCGCCGAGCACGCCGAGGATCGCGAAGTACAGCACGCTGAACAGCCCCAGCCCGACGCCGTCGGGCAGGCCGGGCAGGAGGGCGACACCTCCGGCGACGACCGCCGCGAGGGCCACCTTCGGCACCACCGCGATGGGCAGCCGGAGATCCGGCTCGGCGCGCCGGAGGGCGACGACCAGCGCTACGCCGAGCACGAGCTCGCCGAGGACCGTGCTCAGCGCCCCGCCCCTCGCTCCGGCGACGGGCACCAGGACAAACGCGCCGGTGACGGTCACCACGAGCGCGACGGAGCTGGCGAGCATGATCTCGCGGTGGCGGCGGAGCGACAGCAGGGCGAAGGCGAGCGCGGAGCCCGTGAACGCCTGCACGAGCGTGATCGACTGAAGCCGCAGCACGGGCGCGGCGGGGGCCGCCTCGGCGCCGCCGACGGCCGCCACGGCGAGGCCGGCGCCGAGCACGGCGAACCCGGTCATCCACACGCCGCCGATGAGCGCGACCTCGAAGAGCCTCCCGAAGCCGTACCCGAGGCGATCGCGGTCGCTCTGCGCGGCGCGGGCGAGGATCGGGAACGCGGTTCCGATCACCAGCGGCGGGAACCCGCTCAACACCTCCACGATGCGATAGGACGTCGCGAACAGCCCGGTCTGCACCGCCGCCGCTATGAGCGACATGACGATGATGACGCTGCGGAAGTAGATGACGTGCAACGCGGTGGCCAGGGCGACCGGGAACGTGTCGCGGAGGAGCGATCGCCAGTAGCCCAGCTCGAACGCCGGCGCCAGGGGCATGCGCCCACGCACGAAGACGATGCTCACCGCCAGGAGCCCGAGGGCGGGGGGCGCCTGGGCGGCGAGGAAGGGGACGATGCCCGCCCCGGCGATGACGAGCAGCCCGATGAGCGCGACGAACACGGCCTGTCGGACCAGCTCGGCCACGACCTGGCGACCGATCACGAGCGACGCGTATAGCGGCACCGCGTAAGTGGTCTGCACGACCCCGATGAGCAGCGCGGCGGACGCGACCGCGGTGCCGGCCACCAGCTCGGATCCGTAGCCCGCCACCACCGCGAAGACGATTGCCACCAGGCACCCTGCCGCGGTCAGCGTGATGCGCATGCCGAGCAGGTTGCGCATCAGCCGGTCGCGGGCGGCTCCCTCGACCAACGCATACTCGCGCGTACCGACCGCGCCGATGCCACCCTCGGTCACGCCGGCGACGAGGGCGATGAGCGAAACCACCGTCGTGTAGCGGCCGAAGTCGACGACACCGAGGGCCCGGAAGAGCAGCGGGGCCGACAGCGCCGCCAGCAGCGCTCCCGCGACGAACCCCACGCCGCGCAGCGCCGCGCCCCGGATCGCCCGGGCACCGGCCGCGGGCTCGTCCAGTTCGTGCACCGACCCGACGAGCACAGGCACGTCGCCGCGCTCCGGCGCGGCGACCGGGCGGTCACCGCTCACGCCGACCTCCCCTCCTGCTGGGGCACGCACCCAAACCAAGGGACGAGCGGGCCGCCGGGAACTCGCATTCGCTAGGGGCGCGCGCGACCGGGGCGGACGCGCGGACGAGCCCGGAGGCGACGCTCAGACGAGCTCGCGGTCGGCCGGCGGGGTCAGCTCGCGCTCGGTCCGCTCGAGGTGGAGCTCGTCGAGCTGCTGCTGCATGATGCCGACGCGCTGCGCTAGGACCTTGTTCTGCTCGGCCAGGCGCGAGATGACGAGGGAGAAGTGCAGGAGGAGGACGAGCACGAAGCCCAGGGCCACCGCGAAGAGCGCCGACGGCGCGTAGAAGATCCCGACCGACTTCGCGA
>JAABUS010006178.1_pt1 | contig 14789 bp, 10 predicted proteins | sample 5560161 | NCBI WGS metagenome assembly JAABUS01 (sample SAMN10711885, study PRJNA513376) | rock metagenome | isolation source: Antarctica rocks | place: Antarctica: Victoria Land, Trio Nunatak nord | collected 2016-01-04 | reverse complement strand
GCCTTATGGCTGGAATAAAAAATTTATACTCGTAGGGGGGTACGAATAAGGCAGTGTAAAAACGTTGATTTATTTTTAAAAAACTTTAAAATTTAACAGTTGAAGGGCCTTTTGCTGCAATGTGGGTCAAACATATTTCACTATCCCGATGATAAAATACAGGAACTACCGGGTAATCTAAAACCGAATGTATTGTTATTTCCTGGCTCATATATTTTATATATTCTTGCATAAAAAAGTTCCCTTTAAGCGCTGCTGATTTTACAATTAATGTTTACTCATCATCCATATTTCTTGAATATCTAAATCAAGTCCCTGAAGGGAGAATAGCAATTGTTTTTCAAAAGTCCTTGACATGCAATAACTATAATCAGAGATATTCTTACTTTCAATTTAAACACCTCCAAAAATCGAAAACCCTCCATCCACACAAATCATTGCCCCGGTTACAAATTTTGAAGCATCGCTTAACAACCATACAATTGCCCCTTCCAGCTCATCAGGATTTCCAAATCTTTTAAAAGGTGTTTGTCTGATAGCCCGCTCGCCTCTTTCTGTATATCCGCCTTCTTTGGTAGTCAGCAGATACCGGTTCTGCTCCGTTAAGAAAAAGCCAGGGGCGAGAGCATTCATTCTTATTTTATCCCCATACCGGTTTGCTAATTCTACAGCAAACCATTGGTTATAACAATCTACAGCAGCTTTGCCCATGTTATATCCTAAAACCCTCGTAATAGCTCTTTTACTGTTCATTGAAGAAATATTAACGATACTTCCACCTCCGTTGGCAGCAATAGCTTGCCCAAAAATCTGCGTAGGAATTAACGTTCCCCAAAGGTTAAGATCCATCACTTTTTTCATTCCTGCCATGTTTATTTCAAAAATATCCTGATCAGGAGTAAGTACACCTTCCGGCTGATTTCCACCTGCGCCATTTACCAGTCCGTCAATCTTACCAAACGTCTTCAAGCATTTATCTTTTGCCTCCCTCAGTTGATCTTCATTCATAACATCTGCAATCAGGGCAATTGCTTTACCACCATTGTTATTAATAGTTTCGGCACGTTCTTCAGCAACGTCTTTGTTTCTTCCTAAAATACCTACTGCCCCACCCGCTTTCACAATTCCGTTTATAAAAGAATTACCAAGTATGCCGGTACCTCCGGTCACTACAATTACTTTACCTTCTAGTGAAAAGTCATTTTGCATCTGGTTAAGGTTTTTATTGTTTTAAAATGAGTCCTGGTTGTTTTTATATTAATATACATGCCTGCTTAGAATTTTTTTTATAAATACTTATTGATCAAACACGTTTTGAACGCATAGCTTTCAGATGTTTCTGTTTTTTGTCTTTTAAGAAGTTTATGTATTCATCTGATTCAACAGCATAAATTGCAATCTTTCCTTCAGTATTACTATGCACGCCCCAACCATAACGTTTTGTAAGCGGTGAAGAACGAAAACATAGTTGTCCCTTCGAAAAAAATTTTTCTCTTTCAGAAATCAGTGCTTTGCCTGCAATATTATTTTTTTCAGCAAAAACCTGGAAAAGAACATCATCTGAAGTATATTTATAGGGATTGTCAGAAATAATTTCAAATTGAATATTAGCCGCAGTTTTTTCGTTTCCCTTTTTAGGTGGTATTTCGGCAGCTCCTATGAGACTATCGTCAGCGACTTCAATAAATGTATCGTAATAATTAGTTGTTTTCATACCTTGATTGCTTGTTGGTTTGTAAAGGTTCTAATTATTCTGCTGTAATTGTAATAAAATTGTTACTTATACCATTTCTAATGTTGCAGCAGGTTTAATAAAAAAAACAGTGTTGAAATTTACTTCAACACTGTCAACAAAAGCACCTCATAGCGCTTAAGTCTATATCAGTTTCACAATAGGTATTTTATAGAAGGGCTTTTTTCCGAATCATAAAAACAGTAAAGTGATAACCAACTCTTACTTTTTCATAGAAATTAAACTAAGCAGGCGGATATTATCAACATTAGAGTAGTCGTACTGGTAAAGGCCGTTCTTCGCTACGACAAGTGCTTTATTATTTCCGGTAATCACATCATAAGGTTCATTGCTTTCGATCTGCTTCAATAATTTTAAATTAGCAGGATCGCTCGCATTGTACACCTTTACTCCACTGGTTCCATCACAAATAAAAAGCAGGTTCCCGTCTTTCGAAAGGCCCGTCGGCTTTGTCATCGGGTAAGATTTTACCAGTGAAGGATTCAACAAATCCTGGATATTGATTATATTCAATTCATTAGCTGAACCGCCGCATTCAGTACCTGCATGCAGGGTAACATAGGCAAATTTTCCATCTGTTACGACCGGATCGCAGGCGCGGCCATGAGAGAACTCTCCCAGTTTAGCAGGATGTTCGGGATCACTGACGTCGTACATAAACAAACCAACGGCTGAACCCATGAATAATTTACCTTCAAAAGGATAAATGGTTTGAAGGTCGTAGCCGGCAGACATATTGTTTGCAACGTACGGAACTGCAGCATTACTAACATTAACCACTCCCAGAGTATGTGGTTCGGTAACAGCATACAAATAATTATTCATCAATACCATTCGTGCCATAGAACCGGCCACGCCTGTGGGAGAACTTTTAGCTGTTGTATTAGCCAGGTCAAAAGAGCAGTTCATACATTGATCAGAAAATGGTGGACTAACATTTTCAACCGGCACTGTTGTGTCTTTTTTTATCCAACCCGTAATCACCTGGTTACTGTCAGCAGAATAACCATTAATCCAATTGCTTTCTGTGAAGAAATTATGCAAGACCTTAGTTGTACGTACATGACGCACATCCGTAATATCAATAGCCAACAGATCACTATACATGTCTGCATACATAGTGTTGCCTTTAACTGCTATGTCCTGGTTTCCGGGAATATTTAGAAAAGAGGTCTGTACAGGGTGAGAGGGATCGCTGTTGTTAATGATATGTATTCCTTTGTCAACCTCATTTAAAAAAATGAACTTGTCTTTAATATATATCTTCCCTGCATTCTCGATTGGCTGGGTGGCACTTCCATTTATTTCTGACAAAACAGTTGACTTGTCTTTATATACAGGTTTTACAATCGTATAGGTTTTTGTGGAGTGATCCTTCATGCATCCGAACTGGAAAAACAATATGCAACTGATTGTTAGCATACACCCCAAAACATACCTGATATTTTTTTTCATAATAGTTGTTTTGCCTTGCTGACAAAGAATTTTGTAATACCGTTGCATTAATATGTTATTTTAATATTTTTAATGAGTAATTGCAGCTAATTCCCTTTTGAATTTTATTTATCGCTGTTCAAATTATTAGTTGAAAAGAGTTTTGCCCTCTTGCCTGGTTATTCTTCTCATTTGTTCAAATTCTGCTTTATATTCTTTTAACTTGTCCCCGCTTATCCTTTGACCTGACATCGTTACGGGATTTATGAATGTTATATTTTTTCCACTCAGTGCCGCTGCAAGTGAAACATCGCCCCAATTAAGAAATCCGGGAAGATGGATTCCGGTACTAAAAAATTCGACAGACTTACGATTGTCAAACAGATAACTGGCAGGAGCATACTGCAGAGTAACATTCTCTATATTACCTTCCAGTGCAGCAAGAAATAAACCCGCAAGTCCGGCTTCTTTACTTCCGTTTATACTAACTTTAGTTGACTTATACTTTGAATTAATAAATCCGGTAACCACGTTAAGCTCTTTTACCCATTCACCAAGAACAGTTTTACCTAACAACAGATATGACTTAGATAAAGTGCGTAGTTTCCCTATGCTATCATAAGAATGCAAAGAAGCAGAGGAAGTTTCTCCTGTGCCCGACAAATCTGCAACCGCTATTCCTGAACCTGATTTAATTAACCTCTCAATTAAATCAGGTGAAATATTTTCTTTTCCATCCGGATTAGTAATAATTACAAATTCTTTTGAATTAGCCGATGGGGCATGAAGCAATATGGGGATAAGTTTATCATCAGAAGTCTCTAAAGCAAACCTGTTCCATCCGTTTACTTCAGAATACTCATATACGTTTTTTATAATTGATTTTTCATTAATTCTCAAAATGCTTCTTAACTCATTTCTTTTTGTGGCTGGATCAAAAGATTTGGTATTTAAAAGAATTGTTCTTAATTCATTTCCTCTTCGTTTACAATATTCTTCCGTAGTTAATACCTCCGGGTTTCTTTCACCTTTAGCATATACCATTAACTGTTCATTTGGCAGTGTTTTAAATGGCACCTCTTTTACCTGTGCACCGGTACCCATTCCTTTAAGATGAAGATCGAACCATCCCAGCATAGCTTGACGATCCTCCGGCCAATAACCATGTGTGAGATTAAATGTATCATAAGCTATATTATTTTCTGCTCCCAGCATTTTAAATACTGGTTTCGCATTTTTATAACTTCGCAGCATTTCACGTGGATTAAAGGCGGCATTAGCATCTTGCTGATGATTACACATTTTTATTGCTCTAGGCGCAATTGAAGCAAGAACAGCAGCTTCTTCAGTGAAAGTCAATCCGTCCGTCAATACTTCACATATACACGGAGACCCCATAACGTATGCTTCAAAAGTTCCTGCGCTCACAACCGGAACTGCTGCTTTAACGCGTTCATCCATAGCTGCTAACCACATGGTTTGATTTCCACCACCGCTTGATCCGGTAGCACCAATATTGTGAGCATCTACATAAGGCAAAGAACAAAGCAAATCTACTCCACGAATATTATCTGTTATTTGAATTCCCATCAAAGACTCTCCAACATTCATAAGTGCAGCGCCAAGATTATTCTCATCTCCATGATCTTCGAAGACGCCATGAATAGTTGTTCGCTCGCCGGCTCCCCAGGGATCAATGCAAAGGCTTACATAGCCATTCAATGCTAAAGTAATTCCAACAGCCTGGTATTTATCATACAAACGTCCTTCAAGCGAATGACCCATCATTACAATTACTCCGGGAAATTTTCCTTTACCATCGGGTATATACAAATTAGCAGTAGCATATATTCCAGGACGGGTTTGAAAGACGATATTTTTAGTTGTATAACCTTTCATTTGTAAACTCCCCGTCTCTTTTAAATTCAATGGCAATTTTTTATTGATAAGTGCTCCGGTTTTTTTTATAATTTGATTTTTAAGTTGAGCTTTATATGTGTCCCACTCGTATTTGCCTTGAGGTAATTGGTACGTCGGAAATTTTAGAAAAGCTTCATGCCTGAGGTTATTTTCAACTAAAGCTCCCATTTTCTCATTAAAAACATGCGGTAAACTATCTGTTACTGCATCATTGTATGCCTTGTTATCATTAACTATAGCAATGGCTGAAGTTATAATGAGAAATATTGAAGCCAAAATCATAAAAATGAAAAATGCTTTTATCCTGTTTCTTAAAAAATAACCGCTCATAAATTGATTTTTAGAATTAGGTATTTTAATTCTCAAAGTTACTTAACCAGTCCTGTAAGAGTTTACTGTTTATAGTTCTATACGCGAGTTAAATATTTTGGCTCCGCAGGTATCGCTATTTGCATTTATAGAGGCTCTAATGAAGCCTCTGTTTCGTGTTCCTCGTGTCTCAGTTTAAGCCGTGGATTACAGATCAAAAATGCGTAATAGGCGAGATAAGTAAGCGCCATTGCATCTGCTAAAATAACTTCTTTGCCATGCAGCTAACGTAAATACTTTAGAACCATTAGAACCACGATTAACCGGATTAATATTATAACCACGATTTAGCGAATTAACAATGATTATAATGAAATGGCAAAGATTTTTAGAAGAATTCTCTTAGAGTTATAGTAGTTGTATTTACTTAAGGATTCAAAAAGGATAAGCTTTCTGCCTATACAATTTCTTTCACCACATTCCATATAACCTTTGGCTTGCCTAAAGTATAATAATGCAATACGGGCACACCAAATTTTTTTAACTCCCTGCTTTGCTGGGTTAGCCATTCGGTACCCACTATTTCGCACTCCTGGTCAGTTTTACACCGCATAATTTCATTGGAAAGGTCTGTAGGAATATCTACATGAAATATTCTCGGAAGTATAGATAATTGTTTTTTTGTCGTAATGGGCTTCAAACCCGGAATAATAGGAACTTCTATTCCTATTCCCCGGCATGCCTTTACAAAGTCAAAAAATTTTTTATTATCAAAAAACATTTGGGTCATTATATAACATCCGCCTGCATCTACTTTTCCCTTTAAGCGCCGGAGGTCTATTTCCAAGTTGGGAGCTTCAAAATGCTTTTCAGGATAGCCTGCTACGCCTATACAAAAATTAGTTTTGCCTCCGTTTTGAATATCTTCATCCAGGTAAATGCCGTTATTAAGATCAACTACCTGTTTTAGCAGGTCTATAGCATAACTATGTCCGTCGTGTTCCGGCTCAAAAGAAGTCTCATTTTTTGCTGCATCACCTCGTAAGACAAGGACATTGTCTACATCAAGAAAATTAAGATCTATTAAAGCATCCTCAGTTTCCCTTTTACTAAAGCCTCCGCAAATAAAATGAGGCACCGCGTCTATCTGGTAATGGTTCATAACAGATGCGCAAATACCAACCGTACCCGGACGTTTACGAACTTCTACTTTTTCAAAAGTTCCGTCCGGCTTTTTTTTAAACATTGTTTCACTCCGGTGATAAGTAACATTGATCCAGGATGGTTTAAATTCCATTAAGGGATCAAGATGATCATAAATTGAATTAATACTTTTGCCTTTCAGAGGCGGCAAAACTTCAAAAGAGACAAGCGTGTTTTTTGCTTGTTTGAGGTGGTCAATGACTTTCATCCTTTATTTTAAAAATTGTTGCAAACATAAGCTGTCTTAGAATAAAAACAAGAAGCTGTACAGGGGGTTAACAATAACAAATTGCTTATTAGAATGTTTTAATATTATCCACGTTTCTCATTCAAATTTTAATTTTAATAGCAGATATATTTTAATCACTTATAAAATAGTTATTCTTATCAACCCAATAAATTGTTAAGAGGAATCTGCAAATGTGAATAACCTTGCTATTAGTGTATTTTTGTTACAAATTTACTGTTCATTGAGCCTTATTATTCATACCAAAGAACTTATAAAGAGCTATCGCAACCGTACTGTCGTTAACGACGTATCAGTAGATGTAAGGCAAGGTGAAATTGTTGGTTTGCTTGGGCCAAACGGAGCAGGTAAAACAACTACATTTTACATGGTTGTAGGTTTAATTAAACCTGATCAGGGAAGGGTTTTTTTAAACGATCAGGATATTACAAGGCTTGCAATGTATAAAAGGGCTCAAATGGGTATTGGATATTTACCACAGGAAGCGAGTGTTTTTAGAAAGCTATCTGTGGAAGACAATATAAAAGCAGTGCTCGAAATGACTAAGCTGAGCAAGAAAGAACAAAAAACAAAACTTGAAGCCCTGCTTGATGAATTTAACCTGCACCTGGTGCGAAAAAATAACGGAGACAGCCTTAGTGGCGGAGAAAGAAGAAGAACAGAGATTGCCCGTGCTCTTGCGGTAGATCCAAAATTCATTTTATTAGATGAACCGTTTGCCGGCGTAGACCCTATAGCAGTAGAAGATATACAAACAGTTGTGGCAAAATTAAAATATCGCAATATTGGCATATTAATTACCGATCATAATGTAAATGAAACATTATCTATCTGTGACCGTGCCTACCTGCTGATCGAGGGAAAAATATTTAAACATGGTACTGCTGAGGAGTTGGCAGGCAACGAGCAGGTGCGAAGATTATACCTCGGTACAAACTTCGAATTGCGCCGAAAAGACTGGATCATTGAAATGGAAAGAGATAATGCCTTATTAAGGGCGACCGAAGAGCTTACAAGCGATGAAAAGGCGTAAAGACTATTTGAGAATACCGCAGAAAAAAGTAACTTTAAGGGTATTTTGTAATAAAAAAATTCTTTCAAAATGGCTTATGATATTTCAGAGATAAAGAAACTTTCTGCTGAAGAAAAACTGCAGATTATTGATGAGCTATGGGAAACCATTGAAAGTGATGAAGCGAACGGGGAAGAAACATTTGATGAAGATCCTGAAGTAGCTGCAATGCTGCAGGAGCGGATAGAAAAATATGAGAGAGGAGAAAGAGTGTTTTATACGTTGGAGGAGGCTAAAAAGATACTCTTGTCTAATATCCAGAAAAGACAGGATGTCAAATAAAGTTTCTCTCCATCTCTCGTCTTCGCATTAGAAGATATCGATTTAATTACGGCTTGATACGAACAGCAAAGTATAGAGATTGGTCTTAAATTTATCAAAGAAATAGAACTTTCTCTAAGTAAAATAACTAATTCTCCTCACGCCTATGTCGCTTATAGACACCATGTTTCTGTTAGAAGATACTCTATGAAAGTTCCCTTATTTAATTTTCTATTGTTATATGTTTTCTCATATCGAGATAAATCGCAGTTATCCATACCTCCCGTTCTTCCCGTTCATTAAAAGGAGACTAAAATAATAACTGCCATTTCCGCATTCATTTATTAACTTGCCATTAATGTAATCTGATGAAACTGTTGAGTCCTGCCATATCACGCCTGGCCCGTTTTAGGGTTGGGAGAATCGAAAATTGGATTAACAATCCGATTGCTGCTCAATATGAAGTATTTCAGGGTCTGATAACATCAGCGCAGTATACTGAAATAGGACGTAAGTACGGGTTCGAAAATATATACACTATTAGGAGCTTTAAAGATGCTGTCCCAATTCACGAATACGAAGATCTTAAACCATATATAGAACGTACCATGCAAGGTGAGCAAAACCTTCTGTGGAATACGCCCATTACATGGTTCGCCAAAAGCAGCGGAACTACCAGCGATAAAAGCAAATTTATTCCCGTCTCTGACGAAAGCCTTGAAGAGAGTCATTTTCAGGGAGCTAAAGATGTCATTACCTTGTATTATAAATTTAATCCTGAAAGTGACTTGCTGACGGGTAAGGGACTGGTAATAGGCGGCAGTCACCAGGTAAGCAAAGTGAATGAGGACGCGCACTATGGTGATTTAAGTGCAGTCCTTATGCAAAACACTCCATTTTATGGCCATTGGTTAAGAACTCCGGAGCTATCGATCGCTTTATTAGATGAATGGGAGAAAAAAATAGAAAAGCTTGCAGAAACTACTATTCAAGAAAACGTTACCAGTATCAGCGGAGTTCCAACGTGGACACTGGTTTTAATAAAAAGAATACTGGAAATAACAGGAAAACAATATCTGAAAGAAGTTTGGCCTAATCTGGAACTTTATATTCACGGGGGAGTTTCTTTCACCCCTTATAAAGAACAATTCGAAAAGCTGATCGGCGCCCCGATATATTATGTTGATCTGTATAATGCAAGCGAAGGTTTTTTTGCTGCGCAGGATAATCCAAACGAAGAGGGAATGCTGCTTTTTTTGCAACATGGTATATTTTATGAATTTCTTCCAATAGAAGAATATGGAAAAGAAAACCCTCATACACTCGGGCTTGAAGAAGTGGAAATTGGAAAAAATTATGCAGTTGTTATAAGTTCGAATGGTGGATTATGGAGATATCTTATAGGAGATACTGTACAGTTTACCTCACTGGCACCATATAAGATTAAAGTTAGCGGGCGAACGAAACATTTTATAAACGCATTTGGAGAAGAGGTAATTGTAAATAACTCTGACAGTGCAATTGCTGCTGCCTGCGAAAAAACAGGCGCAATAGTTAATGATTATACTGCTGCTCCCATTTACTTTAGCGAAAAAGGAAACGGAGGACATGAATGGCTGATACAATTTGAAAAAGAACCTGCGGATTTTGGATTATTTACCTATGAACTCGATAATGCTTTAAAAAACGCAAACAGTGATTACGAGGCGAAGCGTCATAAGGACATTGCTTTACGACTGCCTGTAATAAGGCCCTTGAAAAAAGGTGTCTTTGAAGAATGGCTAAAAAGCAAAGGAAAACTTGGAGGACAGCATAAAGTACCAAGACTAAGCAACGAAAGAAAATACATAGATGAGATAAAAAGTATTGCTGGGATTCAATAATTGATTAAAACTTTTTTCCCGCAGACATCGCAAATACCGCTAATCTTAAGGCTGATTTTTATTAAGATATTTCAATAAATTTTTTTTCTTCGCTTATCAGTGTAATCTGCGGGAGAATTATTTTCAATCAGAAAAAGCACATTAAAATCAGGAGTGTGTCAATAATCTATGACCCTTACAGATAAACAAATAAAACCTTTCAATGCTTCAATTGTCTCTCTTGAAGGCAGTAATCTTATAGAAGCCAGCGCAGGTACGGGCAAAACTTACTCCATTGCCGTAATGGTCTTGAGGCTGATATTAGAAAAAAAGATTTCAGTAAAAGAAATCTTAATGGTGACATTTACAAAAGCTGCGGTTGCGGAGTTGGAAGAGCGGATAAGATTATTTATCCGCGAGGCACATAAAGTAAGCCTTATACACCAAATTAGCGATACTTCTATTACTGAACTTGTTGAGCAAGCTATAAAACACAGTACAAGACAAGAAGTGCAACAAATACTTAAAGATGCAGTGTTGTTCTTAGATGAAACTTCTGTTCTTACCATACACGGTTTTTGCCAGCAGACTTTAACTGAATTTGCTTTTGAGACCAACCAGCTTTTTGGCTCTGAAACTTTAAATGACATTGCTTCCCTTATTGATAATGAAGTCAACAAATTCTGGAGAGAGAACATTACAACTCTACATGTAAATCTTCTGGGACAGTTGATAGAGCATGGGTTAAAAAGGTCTGATATTGTATCAGTAATAAAAGAACATATATCAGGCAAAAGATATTTTGAATATGACGAAAACGAAAGCTATTCCATTTGCATAGGGGATCAGGTGAGCTTTTCTAATACAATTAAAGAATTGACAGAAAAGGACAAAGAAATTAAAGAGTGCGTTTACGATCATATAAAGAAAAATTCTGCTCGTCTTAAAATCATAACTGAAAGTAACCATCATGCAAAAGCAAGAGTATTACATCTGATAGATACCCCTGCTGAATTTTTAACTACGATAATAAGTAAGAAAGATAAGGCGTACATAGATAAATTATACGGAGACATTATAGAGCAACACGATGAGTGTGATAAACTGGCACAGGATAAAAACGAAATCATTCAATCAATTCTTAATAAGATTTATTGTCATGCTATTGGCGCGGTAACAGCGGCAATAGATAAATATAAGCACCGCAATAGCCTTCTTGCCTTTGACGATATGATTGTTAACCTGCATAAAGCAATTGTAAAAGATAACAATAAAAATTTCATCGCTTCTCTGCAAAAAAAATATAAAGCTGTATTTCTAGATGAATTTCAGGATACTGATAAACTGCAGTATGAAATATTTCATACCACTTTTGGAAGCGGAAATAATTTGTTGTTTTACATAGGTGATCCCAAACAATCGATATATTCATGGAGAAAGGCGGATGTTTTCACCTACTTCAAAGCTTCCGACGAGACAGATAATAAATATAGCATGAACATAAATTATCGTTCATCTGCCAGGTTTATAAATGCTATGAATCAATTTTTTAAACCTCATACCGGTTTCGATACATTTTATTTTCCTGAACAGGAAAATAAAATTGAATACATTAATGTAGAATCACCTGCATACAATAAAAAAGGAGAATTATTTTTTAACGGAAAACCCGATGCTCCCATTACAATTTATGAAAACCAAAACAACAGCGAGGCAGCAGAAACAGTAACAGCACAAGTCATAGCTTTACTTGAAAATGAAAATTATAAAATTGAGGAAAAAGGAACTTACAGAAAAATAAGACCGTCAGATATTGGCATTCTTGTAAGAAAAAACAAACAGGCAATTACAGTAAAAGCCTGTCTTGCAAAACACGGAGTACCTGCTGTTACAATTGATGATTCCAAAATTTTACAATCAGAGGAAGCGCAGTACGTGCTATATCTCTTAGAGGCTTTAATAAACATTTACAGGTCAACCATCAACAAAGCTTTATTGTCTCCTTTTACCGGCTACGATACCAGGGCAGTGTTAGCACTTAATGAAGAAGCAGTGCTTAGTAACTTTAGAGAATACAAAAACATCTGGGACAAAGATGGAGTGTACAGCTTTTTAATGAAGTTTGTTTCTGATTACCAGGTGAGAACACTTTTATTAAACCATCATACCGAAAACGGGGAGAGAACTATAGCCAATCTTTTCCAAATAATTGAGGTGTTGCATAAGGTACAATTAGAAAAACAGTTTTCGGCTCCTGAACTGGTAAATTGGTTAAAAAGAGGTATTGACGGTATGCAAACCGAAGGCGACGAGTTTGAACAAAGGGTAGAAAGTGATGAAGATGCGGTAAAGATCGTTACTATACATAAGAGTAAAGGACTGGAGTATAATATTGTTTTTGCACCGTTTTTAGACCTTGATAAAAAAATACATTTTCGTTTTTGCAGTTTCAGAGATACTGCAACCGGCGATTATATTTTTGCAGACAGCCAGCAATTAGACCCGGAACAACAGCAAATTTTAGATGAGCAAACCGAACAGGAAAACAGGCGCCTTATATATGTAGCTATTACGCGTGCAATTTATAAATGCTATATCAACAAAAACCTCGATCCTTATTATAAAGCATCATCTTTGGTGTCATTTGTATCTTCTATTAAAGAAGTCAATACTTCTTTAATCCGTTTTGAAAATTCACCGGCAGTTCAGGAAAAATATTATTATTCCAAAACCGATGAAAGGATACCAACCAATAGTAAGAAGATTGTTAATTTTAGTTTATCTGAGTTAAACTGGAGAAAGATAAGTTTCACTTCGCTTTCTCCCACGCATACTGCCGTACCCAAAACTAATACCAATAGTCATAGCGATAAGTACGATCATTTTGTATTCAAACAGCTTGTTAAGGGTAATAAAACAGGTAACCTGCTTCACTTTATTTTTGAAAACATTGATTTTACAACTAACAGGTATTGGGAGCACACGATAAACATTGCTTTAAAAAGGTTTATGCCTAAACGCCAGAAGGAATATGCACCGATGCTTTTGCAGTTACTCCAACACATTATCAATGTAAATATCAATATATCAGGAGAACAGTTTGCTTTAGCTGACATACCACAGGAAAAACGTCTTAACGAATTAGAATTTGATTTTAATGTGCCTGTATTTAACCCTGCAGATATTACAGAATTAGAAAAGAATGAAAGACGTTTAAACATAAAGTATAATCTCCACCAGGCCGAAGGCATTATAAACGGCAAGATGGACATGTTTTTTGAGCACTCCGGTAAGTACTTCATACTCGACTGGAAGTCTAACTTTTTGGGCGATTTACTGGATTATTATAAAAAGGAATTTCTTACCGAAGCTATGAGCGAAAACAATTATCATCTGCAATATTTATTGTATACAGTGGCGTCAAAAAAATATTTGGAAAGCCGGTTACATCAATTCAACTATGATACTGATTTTGGGGGAGTGATTTATTTATTTGTAAGGGGAGTAAGGAGTGGAGCGGACAGCGGAGTGTTTTCGTATAAACCACGGAAAGAAATGATTGAGGAATTGGGAAGAATATTAGATGGCAAGGTATCAGGATGAGCAATTACGGCATATAATTAGGGTGTGCTGAAAAACTCTCAAATGCAATATATGCAAGAGTTTTCATAACTTTTGCGTTATAAAAGTGCAAAGAAAGATGGCAAGAGCTCTCAAAACCCGTGCATCAAAGAAGCAATATGTTCCTACTATTCAGCCGCCATTACCTGGATTTGAAACTCCTTTTCACAAGCATTTAAACGCTTCAAACCGTTGGATAGTCCTTGCCAAAAGGATGCCCTGGGATGAGTTGGTAAATGTTTATCACAAGCAGATGAACAACAGCAAGACCGGTGCAGATGGTATTAATCCCCGCGTTGTTATTGGTTCTTTGATTATAAAACATATGTGCGACCTAAGCGACCGCGAAACGGTACAGCAGATACAGGAGAATGTGTATATGCAGTACTTTCTGGGGTTTAGCAGCTTTAGCGATGAGGAACCATTTGATGCGTCGTTGTTTGTAGAGTTTAGAAAAAGATTAGGAGTAGAACAGATTAACGCTATCAATGAGAAGATTTTAAAACTTTCCATAGCAGCACAGCAAAAGGAAGCTTCTGCAAATAATAAAAAAGACGATGAACCGCCTTTGCAAACACAGACGGCCACGATAGAAAAGCCGGTGGCATCACAGCAAGCAGCAGCAAAGACCTGTGAGGAAGCTGTATTATCAAACCCCGCTGAGCCCCAGACTGCCCTTACGCATTATGGTCAGTTAATAGTAGATGCTACCGCTTGTCCGCAGGACATCAGCTTCCCGACAGATTTAAACTTATTAAATGATGCAAGAGAGAAATCAGAAGAACTGATTGATGTTTTATACTCAGCTATCCTGCATAAGAAAAAGCCAAGAACGTACAGAAAGGTTGCCAGGAAGATGTACCTGAAAACTGCTCAAAAGAAAGTAAAATCTAAAAAAGAAATAAGCGCCGCTATCAGAAAACAGTTAGGGTTTGTAAAGAGAAATATCAAAAACATCCTCAAACTGCTAAGAGCTTATAAAACCATTCCACTCAATGCTCACCAATACAAATACCTGCTGGTCATTCAAACCCTGTACGACCAGCAGGCACTGATGTATAAAGAAAAGAGCCACAGGGCAGAGCATAGAATAGTAAGTATTCACCA
>JAABUS010006177.1_pt1 | contig 14789 bp, 16 predicted proteins | sample 5560161 | NCBI WGS metagenome assembly JAABUS01 (sample SAMN10711885, study PRJNA513376) | rock metagenome | isolation source: Antarctica rocks | place: Antarctica: Victoria Land, Trio Nunatak nord | collected 2016-01-04 | reverse complement strand
CGTCTGGCTTGGCCTATGAACGGCTCGCATCCACGATCGATCGGTGGATCCAGGCTCAGATCGCGCAGTGGAACGCCTCGGGCAGCGTCCCGTCGGCCTGGCGCAGCGTGAGGAAGCGCTCGACGATTGCCCGCTTGGCCTCCGCGAGCGAGACCTCGCCCTCCGCCACGACGAAGTCCGGTGAGGCGTCGCGGTCGCCGCCGACGGGGTGCCAGTGCGCGCCGTCGGTGGTGATCGTCAGCTCGGGGACCATGAGCGCCTCGGAGACCGCGACGCCGCTCGCGGCGTCCTCCGCGAAGCCGCGCGCGACGAGCGGGCGGACGTTGAAGTCCGCGCCGGTGATGCCGATGCCGGCGAGCACCTCGCGCAGCCGTGGGACGTCCTCGCGGTTCTCGGGCGTCTCGGTCATCGCGACGCGCAGGGGCAGCCCGAGCTCCCGCGCGAGCGCCAGGCCTTCCATCGCCCTCGCCCACGAGCCGGCGCCGCGCCAGGCGTCGTGCAGCGCGGCGGTGGAGCCGTCGATCGACGACTGGATCGTCAGGCCCGGAAGGCCTGCGAGGCGCTCGAGGTCGGCGCGGCGGCGGGTGGGTGGGGATCCGCTCCAGAGCATCGCGTTCGTCAGCACGACGGTCGTGAAGCGCGCCGCGGCCTCCTCGCACAGCGTCACGATGTCGGGGTGGATGAACGGCTCGCCGCCGGTGAGGTAGAGCTCGGTGAAGCCCTCGGCCTCGGCCTCGTCGAGCAGCCCCCGGAAGCGCGCCAGCGTGAGCTGCCGCCTCCGCGCCGTCGGCGAGCTTTCCACGACGCAGTAGCCGCAGGCGAGGTTGCAGTGGAAGTTCGTGTAGACCCAGAGCCGCGGCGGGAACAGCGGCGTGCCGAAGAGCCCCACGACGGGCCGGCCGTCGTCGGGGACCGGAGGTGCGTCGGCCCAGCCCGCGCCGTCGGCCTGGGCGAAGCCCGAGGGCATCGCCGCGCGGTAGACGTGGAAGCGCCCGCGGGCGCGCTCGGGCGGCGGCACGACCTCCAGGCACGTCGTCCACCAGCCCGTCTCGATCGTCTCCACGAACGGCTCGGGCAGCCCCGCCGCGCGCATGGACGCGGCCTGTGCGCGCCAGTCGTAGGCGACCCGGACGAGCTCGGCGCTCGCCCCCTCGTCCTCCAGGTCGAGCACCGCGTAGCGGACGTCGGTGGTCCCGTCGTTCTCGGGCCGGCCGGCCGCACCGACGTTGACGACGAGCGTCGCCCCGATCCGCCGCTGCCAGGCGATGCCCGTGTGGGTGCAGAGCAGCACGTCAGCGCCCGAGGCCTCCGCCCGGATCCGCGCGTCGTCCGCGTCCAGCGACTCCCAGAAGAAGTCGTTGATCGCGAGCGGCGAGCCGTGGACGAGGTGCACGTCGCAGCCCCCGAGCTCGAGGCGCAGCTCCCCGGGCAGCTCGGCCATCCAGGCGGCGAACGCGCGGCTCGTCGACGCGAGCGTGTGGTCGTACATCACCTGCGCGAAGTGGTTGTCGCGCTCGGAGGTGTAGCCGCAGCCGCAGTCCGTGTCGCCGCGCCCGATCGCGACGTCGTAGTTGCCGGCGATGCACTCCACGCCGTCCAGCAGCGGCCAGACTGCGTCGCACTCCGCGCCGAAGCCACCGAGATCGCCGAGGCAGAAGAGCCGCTCGCAGCCCCGCTCCCGCGCGTCAGCGAGCACCGCGCGCAGCGCGTGCGGGTTCGCGTAGACACCGCCGAAGGCCGCGATCCGGGTCACGTGGCCCAAGTGTCGCAACTCGCGGGTCGTGGTTTGTCGGGATGGCGCGTGACCACCGTTCGAACACATCCTCGCCCGAGACGCGCCGTAGGTTGGCGCCATGCCGAGAGTGCTGGCCGTCCTGATCGCCGTCCTGCTCGTCGTGCCATCGGCCGCGCAGGCCAGGCACAGCCTCCCGCTGGGCTGGCCGGGCCTGCGCGAGACGCGCACCACAGACGCGCTGGCCCCCGGCGTCACCTACACGAAGATCGTCCGGGGAGCGCTCTCCAAGAACGACGGCTGGACGGCTGATGTGGCCGTCGTCTCCGAACGCGCCGCGGCTCGCGACCTTGTCCGACGCGTGCGGGCCGCGGGCTTCGACGCCGAGCGGGAGACCCTCGAGCGCCCGCCCGACGATCGGGCGCGAGGCCCGCTGGGCTACCGCGTGCACTCGGGTCTGTTCGACACCAAGGCCGAGTCCGATCAGCGTGTCGCCGCCATCAAGGCGGCGATGATCCCCGTGCGCGGCTCCGTGTTCACCGCTGAGGACGGGGAGGCGACCCGCGGCCCCTGGGTCGTGCACGTGCTCAGCATCGATCCGGCGGCGTATCCCGGGCGCATCGCGCCCACTCTCGCCAACGACGTCGTGGTCGACAGGGAGAAGCTGTCCTCGCTCTCGGCGCGTAAGGGGGCGCTGGCGGGCGTCAACGGCGGCTACTTCGTGATCGGCGAGAACGACGGCACGCCCGGCGATCTCGCGGGCAGCTCGATCCTCGACGGCCAGCTGATCTCCGAGGCCGTCGACGGTCGCACGGACCTCGTGCTGGGCACGGGCGGCCCGTCGATCACCGCCCTCTCGGACACCCAGTCCGCCACGGCCGCCGACGGCGCGACTCGGGAGCTCGACGGCGACAACCGCACGCCAGGACTGATCCGCTCGTGCGGCGGGACCGGCGGCGACGCGCCGACCGAGCTGCCGCTGCATGACTTCACCTGCACCGATCCCAGCGAGCTGATCCATTCCACGCCCGTCTTCGGCGCCCCGACCGCGCCGGGTGAGGGTGCGGAGGCGCTGCTCGACGCCACCGGCACGGTGACGGCGCTGCGCGAGCCGCGCGGCGGCCCGATCCCGGCCGGCGGCAGCGTCCTCAGCGGCACGGGCGACGCGGCCGACTGGCTGCGCGCGCACGCGCGACCAAACAGCCGCATCACGCGCACGACCGCCGTGAGCACGGAGCGCGGGCCGCTCCCGCTCGCGCCCGGCCTCGGCGTCGTCAACGGCGGACCGCGGCTGCTGCGGGCGGGCCACCCGGACATCGCTGCCACGGCCGAGGGCTTCGACCACCCCGGCGACCCGGGCTTCTACTACGCCTTCGGGCTGCGTCGCAACCCGCGCACCATCGCGGGGGTCACCGACGGCGGCCGGCTGTTGCTCGTCGCGGTCGACGGGCGCGCTCCGGGCTACTCGGCCGGCCTCGACTTCGAGGAGGAGGCCGCGGTCATGCGGGCGCTCGGAGCGCGCGACGCGGTCAACCTCGACGGCGGCGGCTCCACGACGATGACGATCCGCGGCACCGTCGTGACGCGCCCCTCCGACGCCACGGGCGAGCGGCCGATCGGCGACGCGATCCTGCTCCAGCCGCGCTGATTCGGGCTCGAGGCTGACGCGCGAGCAGCGGCGCCGGGTCACTTGGCGCACGTGCAGCAAGGTGCAGGGTTAGGGTCGCCCGATGCGCATCGCCATCCTGGGCGCCGGGCCCGTCGGGCTCGAGGCCGCGCTGGCAGGGGCCGCGCGCGGGGACGACGTCATCGTCTACGAGGCCGCCGGGCGCGTCGGCGGCAACGTGCGCTCGTGGGCGCACGTGCGGACGTTCACCCCGTGGGACCTGGTGGTCTCCCCGAGGGTGCGCGCGATCCTGGGGGAGGCGGCGCCCTCCGGGAAGGCGCTGCCCACGGGCGCGGAGATCGTCGCGCAGGTGCTCGATCCCGTCGCAGCATCGCCGGCGCTGGCGGGGCGCATCCGCACCGGCGTGCGCGTCGTCGCGATCGCCCGTGAAGGGCTGCTCAAGCACGAGGAGATCGGCTCGCAGGCGCGCGGGGCACGCCCGTTCCGGCTGCTGCTCGCGCACGCCGACGGCTCGGAGTCGCTGGCCCACGCCGACGCCGTCATCGACGCCACCGGCACCTACGGCCATCCCAACCGGCTCGGCGACGGCGGGATCGACGCGCTCGGCGAGCGCGCCTTCGAGGAGCGCATCACGCGGCAGCTCACGCCGGTCGACCCGGCCTGGGCGGGCCGCACGCTCCTGCTGACGGGCGCGGGCGCCTCGGCGCAGACCGCCGCGCGCGACCTCGCCGCCTTCGCCCGCGATGCGCCGGCCACGAAGGTCGTGTGGGCCGTTCGCGCTCCCGACCCCGACTGGGGCGCGGTCCCGGACGACGCACTGCCCGCCCGAGCCGCGCTCAACGCGACCTCCAAGGAGCTCCAGCACGGGGCCTCGGACGCGGTCTGCGTCGTCCCAGGCGTCGTGACCGAGGCGCTGCGCCCGGCCGACGGGCGCATCGCGGTGACGCTGCGCAACGGGGAGGCGCAGGAGGTCGTTGTCGACCACGTGCTGGCGCTCAACGGCGGCGTCGGCGACGCCTCGCTCTACCGCCAGCTCCAGGTCCACGAGTGCTACGCGACGCTCGGGCCGATCAAGCTCGCCGCGACGCTCCTGGCCTCCTCCGGCGCGGACTGCCTCGCGGTCGGGCCGGCCGGTCCCGACGTCCTGCTCAACCCGGAGCCGCACTTCTTCATCCTCGGCGCCAAGTCCTACGGGCGCAACTCGCAGTTCCTGCTGCGTACGGGCTGGCAGCAGGTCGACGACGTCTTCGCCACCCACCTCTGACGGGAGCTCCGCATGGCCGACTACACCGCCAAGTCCATCGACGACATGGAGACCTTCTACAAAGGCCTCTTCCGCAGGGCCCGCGCCGAGCTCGGCGTGACCTCCTTCGGCCTCGGCGTCGTCGAGCTCGAGCCGAACGCCGACAACTACCCCGATCACGACCACCCCGGCAGCCAGGAGGAGGTTCTGGTCGTGCTCCGCGGGACGGGGGAGCTGGTCGTCGACGGCGAGAGCGTGTCGCTCTCGCCGGAGACGATCGTCCGCGTGGGGCCCGACGCCAAGCGTCAGATCAAGCCCGGCGCGGACGGGATGCGGCTGCTGGCGATCGGCGGCGTCCCCGGTGCGGTGTACGAGGCGCCGGCCTTCACCGAGCTCGGCGCGCCCGACCCGCTTGGGTAGCGCGGCACCTCTCACCCGCGGCGCATCAGCCGCCCCACGGCGCCCATCAGCTCGTCGGTGCGGTCGGCCTTCAGCTCGGCGGGACCGCCGATCACGCAGTGGTGCGCGTGATCGTCGAGCAGGCCGAGGGCAACCTTGTCCAGCGCGGCCTGGATCGCGGAGATCTGCGTGAGGACGTCGATGCAGTAGCGGTCGTCCTCGACCATGCCGCGGACGCCGCGCACCTGGCCCTCGACACGGTTGAGGCGCTTGAGCAGCTGCTCGCGTGAGGCGCTGTAGCCCCGGGTCCCCGGAAGGTCGGTCTCGCTCATGGCCCGAGTGTAGACACCCCTCGGGGGTATTGCTACCGTGCTCTGCATGAAACGCATCTACGTCGTCGACGGCATGACCTGCGACCGCTGCATCGCTGCGGTCGAGGGCGAAGTCGGCGGGGTACCCGGCGTCGCGGCGGTTTCTGCGGACGTCGAGACCAAGCAGGTTCTCGTCACGGGCGACGCGATCGACGACGCCGCCGTGCGCGCCGCCATCGACGAGGCCGGGTACGTGGCGGCGTGAGCCACCTCGACCTTCCCATCACCGGCATGACGTGCGCCTCGTGCGCGACCCGCGTCGAGAAGAAGCTCAACAAGCTCGACGGCGTGTCGGCCTCGGTGAACTACGCCACCGAGCGCGCCTCGGTGACCTGCGAGGAGGGCGTCGCGCCCGAGGCGGTCGTCTCCGCCGTCGAGGCCGCCGGCTACGGCGCCGCGCTCCCGGCGGCCCCCGGCCAGACCTCCGCCGACGCACCCGCGGAGGATCCCGCGCGCGCGCTGCGCGACCGGCTCGTCGTCAGCGCCGCGCTCTCCCTCCCGCTGCTCGTGATCTCCATGGTGCCCGCCCTCCAGTTCGAGAACTGGCAGTGGCTGGCCTGGAACCTCGCGACGCCGGTGGTCCTCTGGGCGGGCTGGCCGTTCCACCGCGCGGCGTGGCAGACCGCCCGCCACGCGACCGCCTCGATGGACACGCTCGTCTCGATCGGCACGCTTTCCGCCTACACCGCGTCCGTCGTCGCGCTGTTCTTCGGCGGCGCGGGCGAGCCCGGCATGACGATGGGCTTCGACCTCGTTCCCGACCGCGCGGCCGGCTTCGACGAGGTGTACTTCGAGGTGGCCGCGGTCGTCACCACGTTCCTGCTCGCGGGGCGCTTCTTCGAGGCGCGCGCGAAGCGCCGCGCGGGCGCCGCGCTGGAGGCGCTGCTCGCGCTCGGGGTAAAGGACGTCGCGGTGCTCGACCCCGATGGCACCGAGCGCCAGGTGCCCGTCGAGACGCTCCGCGTCGACGACCGCTTCGTCGTGCGCCCGGGGGAGAAGGTCGCGACCGACGGCGTCGTGGAGGAGGGAAGCTCCGCCGTCGACCAGGCGCTGCTGACCGGCGAGTCGGTGCCGGTCGAGAAGGCGCCGGGCGACGCGGTTGCGGGCGCGACCGTCAACGTCGGCGGCCGGCTGGTGGTGCGCGCGACGCAGGTCGGCGGCGACACCGCGCTCGCGCAGATCGCCCGGCTGGTGACCCAGGCGCAGACGGGAAAGGCCGAGGTCCAGCGCCTCGCCGACCGCATCTCGGCGATCTTCGTCCCGATCGTGCTGGTGCTCGCCGCCGCGACGCTCGGCGCCTGGATCGCCGCCGGGGAGTCCACCGCGTTCGCGTTCACCGCCGCGGTCGCGGTGCTCATCATCGCCTGCCCCTGCGCGCTCGGGCTGGCCACGCCGACCGCGCTGCTCGTCGGCACCGGGCGCGGCGCGCAGCTCGGGCTGCTCATCAAGGGCCCGGAGGTGCTCGAGTCCACCCGCCGCGTCGACACGGTCGTGCTCGACAAGACCGGGACGGTGACCACCGGGCGCATGGCGCTCGTCGACGTCGTGGTGGCCGACGGCGAGGAGCGCGCGGAGGTGCTGCGCCTCGCCGGTGCGCTCGAGGACGCCTCCGAGCACCCCGTCGCCCGCGCCGTCGCCTCCGCAGCCCGCGACGCGGGCGCCCTTCCCGCCGTGGAAGGCTTCGCCAACCGGGCGGGGCTCGGCGTCGAGGGCGTCGTCGACGGCCATGCCGTCGTGGTGGGGCGCCCGGCGCTGCTCGAGGCGGAGTGGTCGATGGCGCTCCCGGCGCCGCTGGCCGAGGCGCTCACCGCCGCCGAGGCGGAGGGTCGCACCGCCGTCGCGGTCGGCTGGGACGGCGCGGCGCGCGCGCTCCTCGTCGTCGCCGACACGCCGAAGGAGAGCTCGCCCGAGGCGATCCGCGCGCTCAAGAGCCTGGGCCTGCGGACCGTCCTGCTCACCGGGGACAACGCCGCCACGGCCGGCGCCGTCGCCGCCCAGGTCGGCATCGACGAGGTGCTCGCCGAGGTGCTCCCCGCGGAGAAGGCCGCCGAGGTGCGGCGCCTCCAGGCCGAGGGCCGCGTCGTGGCGGTCGTCGGCGACGGCGTCAACGACGCGCCCGCGCTGGCCCAGGCCGACCTCGGGCTGGCGATCGGGACGGGGACCGATGTCGCGATCGAGGCCTCGGACCTCACGCTGGTCAGCGGCGACCTGCGCAGCGCCGCGGACGCCATCCGCCTCGCGCGGCGCACGCTGGCGACGATCCGGACGAACCTGTTCTGGGCCTTCGCGTACAACGTCGCGCTGATCCCCGCCGCGGCGGCGGGCTACCTCAACCCGCTGCTGGCCGGTGCCGCGATGGCGGCCAGCTCGCTGCTGGTGGTCTCGAACTCGCTGCGCCTGCGTGGCTTCCGCACGCAGCGCGAGCCGGGCTAGCGTCCGCGAGTACGTCCTCGTCCTGGCCGCAGCTGCCGGAACGACCTACGATCGAGGCCGTGGTCGCGCGCTCCGTCCTGCTCTTCGCCTTGGCGGCCGTGGCCGAGATCGGCGGGGCCTACCTCGTCTGGATCGGCCTGCGCGACGGCCGCGGCGCCTGGGTCGCCGTCCTCGGCGGCGTCCTGCTCGTCGCCTACGGCGTCATCGCGACGCTGCAGCCGCAGGACGAGTTCGGACGCGTCCTCGCGGCTTACGGCGGCGTGTTCATCGCGGGTTCGCTGTGCTGGGGCATGGCCTTCGACGGCTTCCGCCCCGACCGCTTCGACCTCGCGGGTGCGGCTCTGGCGCTCGCGGGCGTCGCGGTGATCATGTACGCCCCGCGCTAGGTCATTCCGTCTTCGCCCCGTGACGCGCCCCGACCGACAGCTCACCGAGGGGGAGCGCTGGAGCCGCGAGCAGCTCGGGCTGCTCCTGCGCGCCCGCTTCGGCCCGCGGGCGGTCGCGCGCTTCCTCGTCGCCTCCCAGCGGCGGGCGAACGCCGAGCGCGCCGCGCGGCCGCAGGCGGCCCGACGGATGCGAACGTGGATGCTGGCGGGAGGCGCGGCCCACGCCGGGCTCGCGGCGGCCGGCGACCCGCGCGCCCGGCGCGGCCTGCCGAGCGCGCTGACCTGGTGGGCGGCGACCTGGGTGATGCTCGACTGGCACATCGGGATGCTCGAGACCGAGGACGGCCGCGCGCGCAACCTCGGGCCCGCGGACGCCGCGACGCTCGCCCGCGCCTGGATGGTCCCGCTGGCCGCGCGCGGCGCCGGGCCCGGCCTGTGCCTGGCCGCCTGGGCGAGCGACGGACTGGACGGGTGTCTGGCCCGGGCCACCGAGCCCACCCGGCTCGGGCGCGACCTCGAGGGGCTCGTCGACACGTGCTTCGCGGCGGCAGCACTCCAGGGCGCGCGCCGCGCCGACACCATCCCCGCCTGGGCCGTGGCGGTCGAGCTCGCACGGCTGGGCGGTGGCTTCGGCTACGCCCTCTGGATCTACTTCGGCCACGCGGAGGCGCCGGATCCGGTGGTCACCCGCGCCGCCCGGCTGACGACCCCCGTACGCGTCGCGGGTCTCGTCGCGGCGGGCACGGGGCACCGGCAGGTGGCCGGGGCGCTCGTCGCCGGCGGTTCGCTGTGGTCGCTGGCGGCGGTGGCCGCGGCCCTCGCGCGCCGGTGACCCACCTAATGGTCGGCGACCGTCCCTCCCTCGGGCACGAGGGGGCGGCCCTCGTCGTGCCAGCGCTGCAACCCACCGGCCATCGACCAGGCGTCGAAGCCCGCCGCGCGGAACGCCTCGGCCGCCATCGCCGAGCGGGCGCCCAGGCGGCAGGAGAAGATGAGCGTCGTGTCCTTCGGCAAGTCGTCGGACTTCGAGGCCAGTCGCTCGAGCTCGATGTGCTCGGCCCCCTCGATGCGGCCGGCCTCCCACTCGTAGCCCTCGCGGACGTCGACGAGGATCGCCTGGCCGTCGGTGATCGCCTGCTGGGTCTGCTCGGGCGTGACCTCGATCCCGGGCTCGGAGGGGAAGGCAGGCGTCATGGGCGCAAGGGTGGCAGCTCCGGTCAGCACTGGTCAACGCGGGGCGGCCGTCCTGCCATCATCGGTGCATGGCGCGACGCGTGCAGACCGCTGTCCTGGCCGCAGCCCTCGTCGCGCTCGGCGGCTGCGGCGACAAGGCCGGTTCGGGAGCCGCTGCACCGGCCCCGGGCGCGACGCCTCCGGGGCCGAGCCTTCCGTCCGAGCCACCGGCGGATCCGAGCGCTCCGGGGCCGCGGAACGAGCCCGATCCGCAGGACCTCTTGTCGCTCATGGTGCCCAAGGGCGTCCCGACCGAGGCCAACGGCCAGCCCGCCGACCCGGAGGATCTCGCGGTCGTCAAGCGCTGGCTCGCGGCGCTCACCCGCGGGAACGTCGAGGCCGCTGCCGACACGTTCGCCGACGGCGCCGTCGTGGTGAACCTCCAGCCGCGTAGGCGCCTGCCCGACCGTGCGGCGCGCGTCGCCTTCAACGAGCAGTTCCCGTGCGGCGCGGAGATCGTCGACGCCTCGAGCGTGAAGGGCTTCCTCGTGGTCACCTACCGCCTGACCGACCGCGTCGATTCACCGTGCGACGGCCCCGGCGGCAGGGCGGCGGGAACGATCAAGGTCGAGGGCGGGAAGATGACCGAGTGGTACCGGCTGCCCGATCCGCCGCAGGAGCCCGAGGCTCCCGCGGGCCCCGTCTAGAGGCGGCGGTCGGGCGGGTCGACGTAGGTGTCGCGGACCACGGCGCCGCCGCTCCCGGCTCGATCGGCCCAGATGGTCATCATCAGGATCGACAGCAGCAGACCGATGACACCTACGACCATGAGGATCACGCCGACGGTCGCGAGCGAAACCCCGGAGAGGGAGGCCGTTACGGCAAACTTCAAGATCGCGCCGACGGCGATCAGCAGAATACTGGTTCCGATTTGCATGCCTTGCCCCATACCCCGCGCCCGCAGGGACCAACCTCATACGATGACCCGATGAGCTCGATCCTGGCTGACGGCGCAGCGAAGTAGCCTTTGACCACCATGCCGCCCCTCCGCCGCATTGCGTTTGCCGCCGTCGTCGCGCTGAGCCTCGCGCTCTTCGCGATCGTGATGTTCCAGGGGTTCGCGACCAACGGCGCAGTGCGCGCCGTGGAGACGATCGCGGTGCTCGTCGTCGCAGCGGCCGCGCTCTTCTGGGCGATGACGATGGTCGGCCTCAAGCTCGCCGGATGGGAGGAGCCGGAATCCGAGGAGGAGTTCGAGCGCGTGGTGCAGAACTCCGAGCGCCTTGCGCGCCAGGGCACCTTCGCGGAGCCGGACGAGATGGAGTTCATGGACCTCGACCCGTTCTCCGACGCGGACTTCGAGGAGCTTGTGCGCGACGCACTCGACGAGCTGCCCGACCTGCTGCGCCCGCTGATCGAGAACCACAACGTCGCGGTGGTCATCACCGACGGCGGCCGGCGCCGCGGCGCCTACGGCCTCTACCACGGCGACGGCGCGACCCGCGACGACGTTCCCGACCGCATCGTCATCTACCGAGACACGCTGCGCCGGGACTTCGGCCACGACGCGAACCTCCTTCGTGCGCAGGTCACCCAGACCGTGCGCCATGAGCTCGCGCACCACGTCGGCTTCGACGAGCTCGGCGTCCAGGGCCTGGGCCTGTAGGCGGGAGCGCTGTGCGCGTCACGCGGGAGGCCGTCCGCGCCGCGCGCATCGCCGCGCAGCACCTCGACGCGCGGCTGCCCGCCGGCGCGGAGGCGACCGCCGCGGCGCCCGGCCTGCGCGACACGCCGGCCGGGATCTCCCGCGACGCGCTCGCCGCGAGGGTCGAGGCGCCGGTCGTCCAGGACGGACTGGTGGGGGTCTGGGGCCCGCGCGGTGCGCCCTACGTCGTGGCGGAGGCCGATCTCGCCGTCTTCACGCGCGGGGCGCTTCCAGCCGACGAGGCGTCTGCTCGCGCGTTCGCCCCGAGCGCCACCAAGGCACTCGACCCGCACGGCATCGCGCTGCTCAACGCGTTCGCGCAGGTGGAGCGCGCCATGCGCGCCGCCGTCGCCGGCGGTCCCGTGGAGCGCGACGACATGCACCAGCAGCTGCGCGAGGCGCTGCCGCGGGAGCTGCTGTGGGCGTGCAAGGGCTGCGGCACCGACCACGTCCACCCGATGGTCTGGCGCGCGGCCTGCACGATGGGTTCGCTACGGCGCGACGACACGTCGCTGTCGCGCGCGGTGACCTACGCCGCGGTCGCCTCCCCGCCGGATCCGTCGGGGGACGCGGCGGCGCGAGCTGAACTCACCCGTCGCGCGCTTCAACACCACGGCCCGCTGACCCTCATCGAGCTCGCGGCCTGGCTGAGCGTGTCGAAGCCCGATGCCCGCGCCCGGCTCGACGTGATCGCCCGCGAGCTCGAGGAGGTCGACCGCGAGGGAGAGCCCGCCTGGGCGCTCGCGGCGGACCTCGACCTGCTCATGGCCCCGCCCGCGTCGCGAAGTGCCCGCCTGCTCGCCGCGGGCGACCCGCTGCTCGACGGTCGCGACCGGGCGTCGCTGATCGCCGATCCCGCGCTGCGGAAGGAGGTCTGGAAGCCCCTCGCCAGCCCAGGCGTCGTCCTGGCCGACGGGGACGTCGTCGCCACGTGGCGCGCGAAAGGGCGGGGCAAGCGCCTGGAGATCGCGCTCACGCCGCTCGGCGGCGCCCGGCTGCCCGCGGCGCGGCGGCTCATGCCCGAGGCGGAGGCGCTCGCCGCCGGCCGAGGGCTCGCGAGCGCGACGCTCGCCTAGCCCGTGGGCGAGGCCTCTGGCGCCCTTGAGCCGGGCCTTGAACCGGTGCGTGCCGGAGAGCGGGCGGCGCTCGACCGCGGAGCCAGCGCGAGCGCGAGGTTCATCGCTCCGACGACTCCGAGGAGGACGACGTACGGCCACGGCTTGACGAGGGCGGGGATCTGGTCACCCGCAAACGTGTGCAGGACGCCCGCGAGCAGCGCGGTCGCCCCGATCCCGAGGAGGTCGACCGCGAAGCCACTGCGGGCGAGCAGCCCTCCGACGAGGCCCGCCGCCCCGACACCGATGAGGTATCCGTCGGCGGAGGTCACGCCGATCTCGAGCTTATTGGCCATGAGCACGCCGACCCCCCAGCCGGTGAGGACGAGCGCGGTCGCCCACATGCCCCCCTGGCGTCCGCCCACCAACGCCGCACCGAAGTAGGCGAGACCGAGCAGGAACGGCGTCCAGAGGAACTCGAGGGGGCCGTAGACGAGCAGGGCGTAGACGGCGGCGCCGGCGAGCAGCGCACCACCGCGGCGGATGCGGACGTCTCGGGGAAGAGCATCTAGAGTCATCGTGCGGGCGTACCCACACTCACCAATTTGAATCCAGCGTTCGCCTGGTTCGGGCGTCGAGGCGCTTCAGGCACGGCCCGCGAGCCAGTAGGTTGAGGCTCCACCTGCGCCGTGACAACTGAGACTGGAGTCACCATGCCCGAAGCCGTCATCGTCGACGCCGTCCGGACCCCCATCGGCCGGGCCGTGAAGGGCACGCTCGCCGGCGTCCGGGCCGACGACCTCGCCGCGACCCCGATCATGGCACTCGTCGAGCGCAACCCGGAGCTCGACTTCTCCGAGGTCGTCGACGTCATGTACGGCTGCGCGTTCGGCGTGGGGGAGACGGGCTACAACATCGCCCGCAACGCCGCGCTGCTGGCCGGCCTGCCCGCGACCGTCCCGGGGGTGACCGTCAACCGCTTCTGCGCCTCGTCGCTGCAGACGATCCGCAACGCCTTCCACGCCATCAAGGTCGGCGAGGGCGACGTCTACATCGCCGGTGGCGTCGAGGCCGTCTCGCGCTCGATCGAGCAGGGCCCGTTCGAGTTCCATCCGCAGCTCGACGGCTCGGAGGGCTCGCGGTACAACGTCTACATCCCGATGGGGCTGACCGCCGAGAACGTCGCCGAGGAGTACGGCGTCACGCGCGAGCAGCAGGACGCGTGGGCAGCCATCTCCCAGCAGCGCGCGGTGGCGGCCCGCGAGTCGGGCCACTTCGAGAGGGAGATCGTCCCGGTCACGACGCCCGACGGCACGGTCGTCTCGCACGACGACGGCCCACGCCCCGGCACGACGGTGGAGACGCTCGCCAACCTCAAGCCGGCGTTCAAGCCCGACGGCACGGTCACGGCCGGCAACGCCTGCCCGCTGAACGACGGCGCGGCGGCCACGCTCATCATGAGCGACGAGAAGGCCAGGGCGCTCGGCCTCACGCCGCGCGCACGCATCGTCGCATCCTCCGTGGCGGCCGTCCGTCCCGAGGTCATGGGCATCGGACCCGTCCCGGCGATCCAGAAGCTCCTGGCCGCGACCGGCATGACGATGGCCGACATCGACGTCGTCGAAATCAACGAGGCGTTCGCAGCGCAGATCGTTCCGTCGAAGGACCAGCTCGGCATCGACGACGCGAAGCTCAACCCGTTCGGCGGCGCGATCGCCCTCGGGCATCCGTTCGGCATGACCGGCGCGCGCATCATGACGACGCTGCTGAACGACCTGGAGACCCGTGATGAGACGTGGGGGATCGAGTCGATGTGCGTGGCCGGCGGAATGGGCATGGCCATGCTCGTCGAGCGTCTGAGCTGACCCATGAGAGAGTGGACTAGGGAGCGCGACGCTCGCCCGGTCGCGACTTCGGCCCTGACGCATCTCCTTCCGCGTGCAGGCCACCCAGACCTTGCGCCACGATCTCGCGCACCACGTCAGGCTTGCCGATGAGCGGCGTTCAGGGCTTCGGCCCGTAGGGGCGTTCAGAGCTGGCTCTGCCGCGCAGGTTTTTCGGGGGTCGGGCGGTCCCGCGCCGGTGTGATGTCGGTCGAGGGCAGGACGACAGCCGCGCGGAGCTCCTCCGTCGTGACCATCGGGCCGGCGAGCACCTGATCAAGCAGGTCGGCCTGCTGGGGCTCGAGGTCGACGAGCAGGCGCAGGACGTTCAGGAGGTCGATGAGCTCCTCGGTCCACTCCGGCTCCCAGCTCGTGGCGACCAGATGGTCCAGCGGGGAGGAGCGGTTACCCTCCGGCTCGCGCTTGCGCCGGTCGAACCACCGCTTGACCACTCGGAAGCCCGAGACCTCGTAGTCCCACACGGGCTCGGGGACGCCCTCGATGACGCCGGCGCCCACGCGGAGCTGCGCCAGGGCGGGGTCGTGCACGATCTCCTCCGGCATCGCGTCAGGACTGTCGGGAATGGGCGTGACGACCAGGGGCCGGTCGCCCTGGACGACGCGCGGCGCGCCGGCCGGACGCCCCGCTGCGGCGTCGGCGAAGCACCGGCCGTAGGTGTGCAGCCAGAGCACCCGCCGGCCGAGCGCGACCGCATCGGTGAAGCTCGCTGCGTCGGCGGTGAGCGGGACACGCAGCCCCGGGGTGAGCAGGTCCGCGTGGAA
>JAABUS010006176.1_pt1 | contig 14790 bp, 9 predicted proteins | sample 5560161 | NCBI WGS metagenome assembly JAABUS01 (sample SAMN10711885, study PRJNA513376) | rock metagenome | isolation source: Antarctica rocks | place: Antarctica: Victoria Land, Trio Nunatak nord | collected 2016-01-04 | reverse complement strand
AGAAGTGGACCAGTACGACCTTGCCGCGGAGCTTGGCCATGGTCAGCGGACCGGAGTTGATCCACTCCGTGACGCCCCGGAACTCGGGGGCCGGGGCCGTCTGGCCCGGCTTGAGGAACTGCGCCCGCGACGCCTCGCCGACCGCGGCCGCGATCCAGACGGTCAGGCCGAGCGCGAGGATCCGGCGCGAAGTGCGAACGCTCGACATCTCTGGGGCCCTCGGGGGGGAGGATCGGGTCCTCAACGCGTCTCGACCTTCGAGGCCGACGACCTGGCGGCGGTCGGCTTCGCGCGCCAGGGGAGGTCGGTCGCCTGGTGGACGGCGCCGGTGCTCTTGTCCTGGACGAACACGGCCAGGCGGAGCTTCTTGCGGTCCCAGGACGGCTCGACCTCGAAGGTGAAGCGCCGCGTCGCGGGGGACTTGCCGTCGAGCTCGATGAACTCGAATTTGGTCTGACGCGCCGGGAACCGCGCGACCAGCGACTTTCCCGCGTTCTCGCCCGAGGGGATGGCAGTGACGACGCCGTCTTCGCGGAGCACGGCGCAGACCAGCAGCGGCGACTTCTCGGCCTTGGGTGAGCGGCTCGTCACCTCCACCGTGGCCGTCCCGGCGAGCCCGTCGGCCTCGAGGGCGAGGGCCACGTCGAGCCCCACGGCGGGCTTCCTGGCCGAGGCCCGGCGGATCGCCTCCGCGGCCGCGGCGGGGTCGCGGCCGTTGACCGACTGCTCGCCGTCGATCATCAGCATCGGCGTGTAGTAGAGCCCGTAGTCGGCGGGCTTGGGCTTGGTGTAGGTCTGGTGGAACGTCATCTGGCGACGGCTGTACATCGGGTCGGAGAAGACGTCCTTCCAGGGTTCGTTGAAGTAATCGACGTGGAACGCGATCGGGACGATCCCGCGGTCCCGATCGGCCAGCGCGCCGAGGATCTCCTCGGCCCTCGGGCACATGTTTCACCCCTGCGAGGTGTACAGCTCCACGAGCACCATCCGCTTCGTCCCGTCGCGCCCGGCGGCCGACGCGGCCCGATCCGGCCCGACCGCGACCACGAGCGGGATCAGCAGTCCCAGCAGTTTCATCCGCGCACGCATGGGTATGGACTCCTGTCGACCTCGACCGCCCTCCCGGGGAGCCGAGGCCGATCCCGGTCGACGACATCTCCTGAACACGAGCGACGCCACACGAGACGAAGCCCACCGCGCGATTATTCATGCGTGGGCCGCACCCCGGCCCTCGCGTCCCGGATCGACCTCGCCGGGATGTCGCCGCGGGGGGGTCTTGCTATACTGGGATTGGCATGGCGGCCGACCTTCGATCGCGGAGGGTACGCCCTCCGATTTACGGCCGGCCGGCACCCCTCGACGCCGCGTGCCTGCCGGAGGTTCGCCCGCCATCCGCACTCCGGACCCGATCCGACGCGCCATGCCAAGACCACCGAGTTCGCCGCTGCAACGCTACGGCTTCGCCCTCTTCCTGATCGTCGCGGCGACGGCGGCACGCCTGGCGCTGGGCCCGGCCCTCGGGGGGCGGCAGCCCTTCGCGACCTTCTACATCGCCCTGGTGCTGTCGGCCTGGTACGGCGGCCTCGGCCCCTCGATCGTGGCGTTGACCCTGGGGGGGCTCTCCGCCCTCTTCTTCTTCCTGGCCCCGACGGGCTCCTTCTCCGCGACCGAGGCCGCCGACGTGATCGGGGTCGGGCTCTACTTCGGCGTCGGGGCGGCCCTCGTCTGGTTCGCCGAGGCCAACCGGATCACCCGGGGGCGACTCGAGCGGGAGGTCGTCGAGCGGGGCCGGGTCGAGGCGTCGATCGCCGAGCAGTTGCGGCTGGCCGAGTATGGCCGCGACATCGGCCTGGCCCTCACCGAGGGCGACTCGCTGCGGGCGGTGCTCGCCCGCTGCGCCGAGGTGACGGTCCGGGGCCTCGACGGGGCCCTCGCCCGCATCTGGATGCTCGACGAGGCGGGCGAGGTGCTGGAGCTCCAGGCCAGCGCCGGGCTGTACACGCACCTCGACGGCCCCCACGCCCGGATCCCGATCGGGGCGTACAAGATCGGCCAGATCGCCCGGGATCGGCGCCCGCACCTGACGAACGCCGTGGTCGGGGACCCGCGGGTCCCCGACCAGGAGTGGGCCAGGCGCGAGGGCCTGGTCGCTTTCGCGGGGTTCCCCCTGGTCGTCGGGGACCGGCTGGCCGGGGTGCTGGCCATGTTCGCCCGCCGTCCGCTCTCGGAGGCCACGCTGGGGGCGATGGGCTCGGTCGCGCACGGGATCGCCGTGGGGATCGAGCAGCGATGGGCCGAGGAGCGGCTGCACGAGCAGCGGGAGTGGCTGCGGGTCACCCTGGACAGCATCGGCGACGCGGTGATCGCCACCGACACCGACGGCCGGGTCACGTTCCTCAACCACGTCGCCGAGGCGCTCACCGGCTGGACGGGGGCCGAGGCCTCGGGCCGGCCGCTGCGCGAGGTCTTCCGGATCGTCAACGAGGCGAGCCGCCTGCCGGTCGAGAGCCCGGCCGACAAGGCGCTGCGGGGGGGCCAGGTCGCCGGCCTGGCCAACCACACCCTCCTGATCGCCAGGGACGACGCGGAGCGGCCGATCGACGACAGCGCCGCGCCGATCCGGGATGAGCGGGGCGCGATCGTCGGGGTAGTCCTGATCTTCCGGGACGTGACCGAGCGGCGTCGGGCCGAGCGGGAGTTGCGGCAGAGCGAGGCCCGCAAGGCGGCGATCCTGGAGACGGCCCTCGACGGCATCCTCACCATCGACCACGAGGGGAAGCTCGTCGAGATCAACCCGGCCGCCGAGACGATCTTCGGCCACGCGCGGGGCGACGTCCTGGGTCGCGAGATGGCCGAGCTGATCGTCCCCCCCGCGCTCCGGGAGGCCCACCGCCGGGGCCTGGCCCATTACCTCGCCACGGGCGAAGGGCCCGTCCTGGGACATCGGTTCGAGATCACGGCGCTCCGGGCCGGCGGGGAGGTCTTCCCCGTCGAGCTGGCCATCACCCCGATCTCGACCGACGGGCCGCCGATGTTCACGGCCCACGTGCGGGACATCACCGAGCGGAAGCGCTTCGAACGCCGACGCGAGGCCCGGCTCGCCGTCACCGAGATCCTGGCGGGGTCCTCCTCGATCGACGAGGCCATACCGAAGATCCTCGGCGCCGTCGGCGAAGGGCTGGGCTGGGACCTCGGCGAGCTCTGGGCCGTCGCCCCGGAGGGCGATCGACTGCACTGCCTGGGCGTCTGGCGCTCGCCCGACCATCCGGCCGGCGAGTTCGAGGCGGCGACCCGGCGGTCCACGTTCCCGAGGGAGGTCGGCCTGCCGGGGAGGGTCTGGAGCGGCGGCGGGCCCTGCTGGATCCCCGACGTGACGGCCGACCCGAACTTCCCCCGCGCCTCGATGGCCGCCGAGGAGGGCCTCCACGGGGCGTTCGGATGCCCGATCTCGCTCGGCGGCGAGGTGCTCGGGGCCGTCGCCTTCTACAGCGGCGAGGTCCGCCAGCCGGACGCCGATACGCTGGAGATGATGGCGACCGTCGGCGGCCAGATCGGGCAGTTCTTCGACCGCAAGCGGGCCGAGCGGGCGCTGGTCGAGGCCGACCTGCACAAGGACGAATTCCTGGCGACCCTGGCCCACGAGCTGAGGAACCCGCTGGCGCCGATCCGAAACTCCCTGCACATCCTGAAGAGCCCCGAGGCCGATCGCGCCCTGGCCGATACCGTCTGGGAGATGATGGAGCGGCAGGTCTACAACATGACCCGGCTGGTCGACGACCTGATGGACGTCTCGCGCATCCATTGGGGCAAGATCGAGCTGCGCAGCGAAGAGGTGGACCTGGCCTCGGTCGTCCGTCGCGCCGTCGAGGCCAGCATGCCGCTGATCGACGAGCGCCGGCACGACCTCCGGATCGAGCTGCCCGAGACGCCGGTCGGCCTCAAGGGCGACCCGACCCGGCTGGAGCAGATCCTCGACAACCTGCTCAACAACGCGGCGAAGTACACCGACCCCGGCGGCCGGATCCGGCTGGTGGCGGCCCGCGAGGGGGAGTGCGCCGTGATCCGGGTCCAGGACACGGGCATCGGCATCGAGCCGGAGATGCTGTCGAAGGTCTTCGGCCTGTTCGTCCAGGCCGAACGGCGTCTGGACCGGTCGAAGGGGGGCATGGGGATCGGCCTGAGCCTGGTCCGGCAGCTCGTCGAGATGCACGGCGGGACGATCCTGGCCCACAGCGAGGGGCCGGGCCGTGGCAGCGAGTTCGTCGTGCGGCTCCCCGCCCCGACGGTCGAGGATGGCCACCCCCACGGGATCCGGGCCGTCGCGAGCCCGTCCCCGCCGTCGAACTCGACCCCGGCCCGGCGCCGCATCTTGGTGGTGGACGACAACGAGGACTCGGCCCGGACGATGGCCTTGCTGCTGGTCCGACTCTGGAAGCAGGAGGTCCGGGTCGCCCACGACGGGCCGTCGGCCGTCGAAGCCGCCCTCTCGTTCCTCCCCGAGGTGATCCTGCTCGACATCGGCCTGCCCGGGCTCAGCGGGTACGAGGTGGCCGAGCGGCTGCGTCGACGGCCCGAGTTCGCCGGGACCCTGCTCGTGGCGATGACCGGCTGGGGCCAGGATGAAGATCGCCGGCGATCCCGCGAGGCGGGGTTCGACCGCCACCTCGTCAAGCCGGTGGACCCCGAGGCCCTGCGCAAGCTGCTCTCGAATTAGGTCGGAGCCGACGCGACGGCCCGCCCGGGCCCGGGGTGGGCGCCCCGGAGGGACTCGGCGATCTCCCCCTTCACGTGATCGCGAGCAGGTCGGGAGATGTGCGGGCCGTGAGGCCCTTGGAAAGGGGAGGGCCTTCAGGTCTGATGGAACCCATCCGGTCCCGGGCCGCGTCGGGACAACTCTAACGTCGAGGGCATCGTGAGCGACCTCAACCAGCTGCTCGTCAACAACCGGGCGTGGTCCATCGGGAAGGCCCGGCAGGATCCAGACTTCTTCCCGGGCATGGCCCACCAGCAGAACCCGGATTACCTGTGGATCGGGTGCGCGGACAGCCGGGTCCCGGCCGAACAGCTCGTCGGGCTCCAACCCGGCGACCTGTTCGTCCACCGGAATGTGGCCAATGTCGTGGTCCACTCCGACCTGAATTGCCTGTCCGCCCTCCAGTACGCGGTCGAAGCCTTGCGGGTCAATCACGTGATCGTCTGCGGCCACTACGGGTGCGGGGGAGTGCTGGCCGCGCTCCGGAACGACAAGCTGGGGCTGATCGACAACTGGCTCCGGCACGTGCAGGACGTGCGGGACCTGCACCGGGCGAGGCTCGACTCGCTCGCGACCGAGGCCGAGCGGCACGATTGGCTCTGCGAGCTGAACGTGGTCGAGCAGGCGGCGAACGTCTGCCGGACGACCGTCGTCCAGGACGCCTGGGCGCGCCGGCAGGAGCTGACCGTCCACGGGCTCATCTACGGGCTCAAGGACGGGCTGCTCCGCGACCTCGGGATGCGCGTCAGCCGCCCGGAGGAACTCGACGCCCGCCGCGAAGCCGCCCTGGTGACCACGACGACCGTCTCTTCCGAGGAACGGCCCGACCTGTCCAACCTCGTCTGAGGGACGATGCGGGTGCGCTCCTCCCTTCTCCCCCCGGGAGAAGGTGCCCCGGAGGGGCGGATGAGGGACTTCGCTTCGAGATCGACCTCCCGCCTCGGGACGTGGCTCGTGTGGGGGCCGGGATCCCTCATCCGGCCGTCCCGGCGGGCTTCTCCCGGGGGGAGAAGGGAGAAGCGCACCCGCGACTCTTGACGGCGATATGCAACGCACGAGCACGCCGCAGGCCGGTCGTGGGCGTCCCCGCATGACCCATCCCGCCCCCGCAACTCATCGGGTCAGTGATCGGCCTTCGTATCGAGGCTGGACCATCGACCGGTCTTGTGGCTGAAGATGTGGAGATGGCTGCCATCCTCGACTTTGATGTATGTGCCACTTAGGATGGGATAGGGCTTGACCCCCTCGGCCAGCTCCAGGACATCCCATCTCTTCGCCGCCTGGCTGAAGGCGTAGACGTATCGGCCCACGGCATAGACCGCCACGCCCGGGCCCACGAGCGGCACGACCCTGCCGTGGGCGGGCTCTCGAAGGTCCTGGGTAATCCACTCGCCCGACACGATCGCGAATGTGGCGATCTGGGTGACCTCCGGGCCTTCCATCAACAACGCCAGGATACCCGGGCTGAGGATAGCGGTCGCCTTCGCACCCTGCGGGACCCGGTACGACTGCCAGGTACCGGTCTCGAAGCTTTGGGCCCAGATCCTCTCGCCCCCCGGGGATGGCACCGCGATGATCTGCGGATTCTCGATTGAGGGGATCAATTGCTTCGGCAATCTCTCGGCTGCCCCGGCCATACCTCTCATCGGGTCAAACAACCCGGGCCTTCCGCCGAAACCCGGCGTGCCCTGGGCCGCCTTCGCCCGCTTCAGCTCTTCCTTGAGGGACCGCACCTCGCCGATCAATTCCGCCTGACGCCGACGCAGCTCGTCCGCCTCGTTCTTGGTCTCGTCGCCTTTCGACCGGGGCGGATCCGTCTCGCCCGGTGTGGGTCGTGGGGCCTGTGCCACGGATTGGCCGCGCCCGCGCGTCATCATCCCCGCGCCGCCGGCCGTGATTCCCGCGAGCAGCGCCATCGCCGCAATCGTCCCGAGCTTGGTCATGAGCATGGTCCTCAAGACACGTTCCGTGAGGGCGGCCGCGCCCGCCGAGACCGCCCCGGCGACGGCGCGACCGCCCGCGATATCCATCGCGGCCTGGATCGTCGCTTCCGACAGCTTTGGTGAGACCACGGCCGCGGTGGCCGCGGCGGCCAGGGCCGGCTCCAGGACCGCGGTCGACATCGCGAGGCCGCGGTGGGTCAGCCGGGCGCGGAGCGTCTCGCGCGCCCGGGACATCCGGCTGCGGACCGTACCGACCGGGCAGCTCAGCCGCAGGGCGGCTTCGTCGTGCGTGAGGCCCTCCAGGTAGCAGAGGACGATCGGCGCCCGGTACTTCTCCGGCAGGCGGCCCAGTTCCTCGTCGAGCACGGCACGCAGCTCGTCCGGACCCCGCACGCTGGGGGACTCCATGGCCGCCTCCTCCGCCCCCGATTGCTCCCTCGTCCGGCGCCGCGAGGAGTCGGCCCGCGCCCGGTTGGCCACGCGGCGGGCGACCCCGTAGAGCCAGGGCCCGAGTCGCTCGCGATCCCGGATCGCCCGCGCCCTGCGGACCAGGATCAGGAAGGTGGCCTGGAAGGCGTCGTCGATGTCGTGCGAGTCGCCCAGGATGCGGCGGCAGACGCCGAGCACCATGGGGCCGTGGCGCGCCACCAGGGCCTCGAAGGCGACCTGATCACGGTAGGCCAGGAACCGCTCCAGGAGGTCCCCCTCGGCCATCCCGGTGGCGGTCCCCGCGCCGAAGAGGTGCTCGATCTGCCGCAGGACCGCGCCGTGTCGCCCGCCCGCCATGCCGTGCTCTCCCCTTCGCGATGATGAAAGCCCGTCACCTCCATACTGCACGGGACGGGACATCCAATCGCGCTTTTTCGAGAAACGTCCCGAAGTGGGTCGTTCCCGTTGCCGGCCACTACGGACTCTCGAAGCCTCCGCATCCGGGCCGGCTCCGGAGAATCTGAAATCGGGGCCTACAGGGGGGAGTCCTGGCGTCGCGGCGGCGGCGGCGGCGGGGGCGTCGCGCCGACGGCGCCCGGCTGGCGGCGGTCGAGCCAGTCGATCACGGGAGGGAAGATTTCCTGGGGCGCGTGCCGGCTCCAGACCAGGTCGCAATGGCCGTAGTCGTCGAAGTGGCCGTCGCGACGGCCGAAGCGGAGGAGCGTCTTGTCGGGGCTGCTCATGGCGGCGAACATCATCTGGGTCGAGGGGACGTCGGACATGATGTCCTTCTCGCCCGCGATCAAGAGCGTCGGCGTCGTGATCTTGCCCAGCAGCGAGACGTAGTCCGTCTTGCCGTCGGCCGAGAGCATCCGGCCGAATTCCAGGTACGGGTCGAGCTGCTTGAGTGCCGCCGGGCCGGGGTCTTCCAGCGCGTATCCGTAGAAGCGCGAGACCGTCCGCCGATCGACGTTCTCCTTCGTGAAATAGAATCGGTCGATCCGGTCCATCCCCGGCAGCCGCGTCACGACCATCGGCCGGGCGAGCCTCGCCGTGCTGACGCCCTGCAGCAGCACGCGGAGCTGGCGATTGGCCTTGAGCATCTCGGTCTGCGGCACGTCGGCCAGGACGACCGTGCTCCCCATCCCCACGAACGTCGCGATCCGGCGCGGGTCGGGGGCGAGCTCCAGGTACGGGACCATGAGCATCCCGCCCAGGCTGTGCCCCACCCAGTTGACGCGGTCGTGCCCCGTCTGCTCCCGGATGTGGTCGAGGACCGCCGGCACGTCGTACCGCATCAGGTCGTCGACGTTCCAGGCGTCTTCCCCCATCTCCAGCAGAGGCGTCTGCCGCAAGCCCGCGTTGATCCAGCCGATGGCCCCCGTGCGCGTGCTCTCGCCCGACCCCCGGAGATCGACGATGAAGACGTCGTACCCGCGCGCCGCGAGCTGGCCGGGCATGTGGTCGTCGGTGATCGTCCAGAAGGTCCCGTTGAGCCCCAGGCCGTGGCAGAGGACGACCGGGAGCTTGCCCGGGTCGGCATGCACCGGCCGGATGCGCCGGATGCCCAGCTTCCAGCCATCGGCCGTCGTCGCGTAGGAGTCCGAGCAGGGCCGCAAGTCGGTCGACAACGAGTTGCGCCGGATGACGGCGCAGCCCGGCATGACCGAGAGGAGGGAAAAGATCCCCCCCAGGACCCACAATTCCGGACGCCCCGCTCGCATCAAAATCGGGAATCCTCTCCCGGATCGACCATCCCTGGTCATCATGCCCACGCCATCGAGCCGGAGAATCGCAAAAGTCGCTGCATCCACGGGTGGCACTGGTGGCTCGTCCACCAGTGAACCCGGCGCGGAGGCCTGCACTGGTGGACGAGCCACCAGTGCCACCCGAACGCGTCGGCGGATACTACCCGAGCGAGGCATCCAGGGGAATGCGAGGACCGGGACATGCCCGCACTCTTCCCGAGGCTCGCGGCGCCCCGACAGGTGGGCGCATTGCTTCTCCAATCCCTCGAATGACTTCCGTCGCCAGATCGGTCACGCGCGTTCCGCGTCCTGGCGGGACGACGGGATGACGGCGTCGGTCCGGCTATCGGGGAGAATTGGTCGAATCCTCCGCCAGGACGCGGAAGACCAACTGCCCCTTGCGGACGGCCACACCCTCCTCGATCCCCGGGGCGAGGATCATCTCGCCGTCGGCCGGAGCATGGATCTTGCACCCTGCGATCGCGCGCCGGATCGCCTTGGTTTCCTGCTCCTCCCGCTCCCAGGTCGCCTTCCTGGCCAGTTCGACGGAGCGAGCCCTCTCGAGCACGGCGGCCCGTTCCTTCCTCGTCTTCTCCCTGGTGTCATTCTCGAGCACCTCCTTCTTCGTCCGCGCTTGCTCCAACCTGAGTTTGGAACGTTGCAGCGACAGCTTGTCGACGCTGTTTGCCGCCTTCGAGACGAACTTTTTCTCGAGCATCCTGTCGGACCATTCGATCCGGTCCTCGGCGCGCTTGAGGTCAGACTCGGCCAGGGCGATCTCCCCCTCGACCTCCTTCAACTCCCGCTTGTCGTTCTCCTCGCTTTCCAGGTTGAGTTCGAGCTCGATGATCTTGCGATTCAGTTCGGCGTTCCGGTACGAAAACTCGGCCTTCTGGGTCGCGGTCCACTGGTTGGTCAAGTCCTCCTCGAGCGTCGACGCGTCGAGCTCGCAAACGAGCTGGCCCTTCCTCACCGCCGCCCCGGGTGTGAGGACCCGGAGGATTTCGGGTTCCCCCGGTACGAGGTTGTACACGTTGTAGCAGAGGGATTTGACGACCTGAGCCCCGCCCTCCCGCACACCGGGGACCCGGGCCGGCCCGTCCCCACCACCGCGGGCCGTGACCCCCGCACCGGAGGCGAACAAGCCTCCGGCCACCAGGCAGGCACCGGCCACGAGCTTCAGCTTGGTCAAGAACATGGCATGGATGACTCCCTGGGAGAGTGCGACGGCACGGATCGAGAGGACCGCGCCGGCTTCCCCCGCTCGACCGGCCGCGAACCGCGCCGCGGCCAGGAATGGGAAATCGACGAATGCCCGGGGCACCGCCGCCAGGGCGTCGCCGGAGAGCGCCGCCGTCAGAGCCCCGGCCGTCGGGGCGAGCCCGCGCCGGGCCAGCCGGCCTTTCAGCCGCCCCCGCCCCCGCGCCAGCCGGCTCCGGACCGTCCCGACCGGACACCCCAGGCGCAGAGCCGCCTCCTCGTGCGACAGGCCTTCGAGGTGACAGAGGACGACGGGCGCCCGGTAGCGCTCCGGCAACCTCCTCAACTCCTCGTGGAGGACCGCCTCGAGGTCGTGCCGGTCGGGGTCACCGCCCGCGACCGCGCCGTCCGACTGCTCGGCGTAGCGACGCTCGTGGAGCCGTCGCCGCGACGACGAGGCCCGGGCATCCATGGCGACCCGAGACGCCACCCCGTAGAGCCAGTTCCCCACCGAGCCGCGTTCCCGGAGCGAGCCGGCCTTGCGGGCCAGGACCAGGAAGGTGGCCTGGAACGCGTCCTGCGCGTCGTGCGCATCTCCCAGGGAGCGCCGGCAGACGCGCAGGACCATCGGCCCGTGCCGCTCCACCAGCGCGGCGAAGGCCAGCTCGGCCGCCTCCCCCTCGCGGGTCGCGAACCGTTCGAGCAGTTGACCATCGCTGAGCCCTGTGAACGTCCCCACGCTGTAGAGGGCGTGGATGCGTCGCGAGGCGGACATCATTCGACCTTCCTGCATGACCACGTCCTCCGACCCCCTAAGCTCCACCATGTACTGGGACGGGGAGGCCCCTCCAATCCAGGATAGGGAGGCCCTCCCCAAAAAACTCCGAAAATCTCCGGGCCCGTTGACGCGCGACACGCACTACGGTAAAACCAAATCTAAGGAACCAAACACAACCGACCGGGCGAGCGTGCTGGTCTCAAGGGGAAGGGAGAGGGCGATGGCTCGACCGCCGGCCAAGGAGCTGACGGAGCGGGAACTGGAGGTGATGCACCTCTTCTGGTCGCGGGGCGAGTCGACGATCGCCGAGGCCCGCGACTCGCTGGCGGAGTCGGGGCTGGACCGCGCGTACACGACGGTGGCCACGCTGGTCCGCATCCTGCTCGAGAAGGGCTTCCTGAAGCAGACGAACGGGGAGCGTCCCTTCCGCCACGTCGCGGCGCGGTCGTACGAGGAGGTCTCGCGTCGGCTGCTCGGCGAGGTCCTCGACCGGGTCTTCCGGGGATCCCGCGAGCAACTGCTCGTCCGACTGATGGAGCAGAGGTCGCTCACCGCCAAGGAGCGCGCCCGACTTCGGGAAATCCTCGGGAGGGACGAGCCATGAACACCTTTGGCTCGATCCTGATCGGCTGCGCCCTCCGCGGCACGCTCTTCGCCGCCCTCGGCCTCACGCTGTACGCGGTCGCCCGCCGTCGGGGTCCGGCGGCCGGCTCGCTGGTCTCGCTCTCGACCTTACTGGGGCTGGTCGTCCTCTCCGGGCTGGCGTTCAGCCCGTGGCCCCGCTGGTGGACCCTCGCTCCCGTCGAGGCAACCCGGGTGGGTGATCCGGACGCGACCGCCGCCGTGCGGATCGAATCCGGATCGGCCCCCGCCCCCTCCCTCGCCGCCGAGGCCCTTCCGGTCCAAGGGGCACCCGGCGACCCGGCGGACGGCGCGATGCCGCGGGGAGGATCCTGGATGACCACGTTCGCCGACGAGCTCGGGCGCGAGCTGCGTCAACCGGCCGTCGCCGCGGAGGCCCCTCGGTGGCGCTGGCCCGCCTGGGTCGCGCTCGCGTTCCTCGGAGGGGTGACGATCGCCCTGCTCCGCTTGGGGCTGGGATTGCGGGCGGTGCATGCCCTGCGCGGGAGGGCCAGGCCGGTCGGCGACCTTGCGTTGCTCGATGCGGTCGACCTGCTCCGCGCGGAGATGTCCTGCACGAGGCAGGTCGAGGTCCGCGAATCGCCCGAGATTTCCGCCCCCGCCACGATCGGCTGGCGGCGCCCCGCGGTGCTCCTCCCCGACGACTGGCGAGGCTGGGACGACCGCGAACGGCGGGTCGTCCTGGCCCATGAGCTGGCCCACATCTGCCGGGGTGACTACCTCTCCGGCCTCGGGGCGCAGTTCAGCCTCGCCCTGCACTTCTACCATCCCGCGGCGCACCTGCTCGCGGATCGTCTCCGGCTCCAGCAAGAACTCGCCGCCGACGCCTGGGGCGCCCGCCTCGTGGGGGGCGACCGGTCGTACCTGACGACCTTGGCGGAAATGGCGCTCCGCCAGGACGAGCGCCCGTTGAAATGGCCCGCCCGGGCCTTCCTGCCGACCCGAGGCACCTTCCTCAGGAGGATCGAGATGCTCCGCGACGCGAACCAATTCCGCCACGCCCCGATGCCCAGGCGGGCGCGGGCCCTGACCATCGCCGTCCTGGCCCTCGCCGGCCTGCTCGTGGCCGGCCTCCGAGGCCCCAACATCGCCCCGACCGCCCAGGCCCAGGCGGCCCCTCCCGCCGCGGCCGATCCCGGTCCCAAGGCCGCCGCGGAGGGCTTCGACCTCACCAACGTGCCCGCCGAAACGACCATGCTCATCGCCGGCCGGCCGGCCGAGCTCCTCAAGCGGCCCGACCTCAAGGCGCTCGTCGCCTCCCTCAAGGACGCCGCGTGGATCCTGGGGTCGTCCAAGATGCCACCGGTCAAGGAGATCGACCAGTTCCTCGGGATCGCGCTCTGGCGGGGAGCCGGCGAGGACCGGCCCGAGAGGGACCCGAGGGGCTTGATGGGCCCGTTCGATGTGCTGATCCTCCGGACCTCCAAGCCACGCGACTGGAAGGCCGCCACCGCCGACCTCGTGGCCGACCCCGTGGAGGCTAGGTCCAAGGGACGGGTGTATCACCGATCCTCGAAGAATCCCAACGGCCTCTGCGTCTTCGCGATCGACGACCGGACCGTCGCCCTCGCCCGGGAAGCGTCCCTGAAGACCGTCATCGCGGCGGCGACCCGCCGGCCGGTGGCCCATCGCGCCTGGTTCGAGGCCTGGAAGCTCGTGAAGCCGGGGATGCTGGCGATCGCCGCCGAGTCGTCCAAGCTCTCCGATCAACTCGCCCCGGGCATTGACCAAGCCGTATTCAGGCCCTTCTCCCCCCTCTGGGACCAGGCCGACGCCTACGCGATCGGCATCGACCCGGCCCGGGACCTCGCGATCGACGCCGTCGCGACCTGCAACTCGGACGAGGACGCGCAGCAGGTGGCCGCGACCGTCGAGGCGTCCCTGACCCTGGCGAGGAACACGGTGCAAGGCATCCTCGCCCAGGAGGCCGCCCAACCACCCCCCGCCCAGGGGGCCGCCCAACCGCCGAATCTCACGCCGAGGGAGGCCTTGGACGTCTCGGTCGCGCCCCTCTTGAAAGTTGTGGCCGAGCCCTTCTTGAAGGCGGCTCGCGTCGAACACGATGGGACGATGGTCCGCCTCCAGGCGGCGACGGGCATCAACCCCGCCGACGTGGTCAAGCTCGTGCTCTCGCCTGCCCTTTTCGCATCGCGTTCCGCCGCCCTCCGCGCCCAGAGCGTCAACAACATGAAACTGATCGGCCTGGCGATGCACAACTACTACAACGCAAACGACCATTTGCCGCCGGCCGTCGGCTTCGGCCCGGATGGCAAGACCCCGCATAGCTGGCGCGTGGCGATCCTGCCCCATCTGGAGCGGCAGGAACTCTACAACGCCTATCGCTTCGACGAGCCGTGGGACAGCCCGAGCAACCGCAAGGTGCTGGAGAAGATGCCCGACGTCTACCGCGTCCCCGAATCGGGTGGGGACCCGACCCATCCGTCCTACTTCGCAGTGACGGGACCGGAGACCATCTTCGCGGATGCGAAGGGGACTTCGGTCGCTCAGATCAACGACGGGACCACGAATACGATCCTAGTCGTCGAGGCCAAGCGTGCCATCCCCTGGACCAAGCCGGAGGACATCCCCCTCGACGACGCCAAACCGTCTCGGTTGGGTGGCTACTTCCCCAACACCTTCAACGTGGGCTTCGGCGACGGCTCGGTCAAGGGCCTCAAGTCCAGCATCAACGAAGCCGTGCTCCGGGCGCTGTTCACGAGAGCCGGTGGTGAAGTGATCAGCGCCGATTCTTATTGAAGCCGAGTCCGCTCGAAGGCGGCAAGGACGCCTGCTCCCCTGATGTGTCGGGGCGGGTTTGAAACCCGCCCCACAAGGCAAGCGACGGCCGGGCGGCCTGCCTCGACGGGGCCTGCCTTCCGGCCTTCGTCATCACCCATACATCTGGTTGGCCTTGCCGTAGGAGATCTTGGGGGCCTTCACCAGTCCGCCGGCCAGCTTCTCGCCGAGCGGATCGACATAAACCCGCCCCGGGCGCTTGGGGTTGCCGGGGTCGGTGTCGTTGACGTGGATGTTGAAGAGGAAGGCGGAATCGCTCTCGGCGGTGAACCAGTGGACGTTGTCTTTGTGGTCGCTGATGGTCGAGCACTGGCCGGGGATGAAGGTTCGGTCGATCGTGGGGCGGACGATGTAGTGGTCCTTGTGGTCCTCGATCCGGTCGTAATGGCGGCCGCGCAAGGTCCCCTTCAGGATCAGGAAGCCGGTGGCCATGTTGTCGTGGCCGTGGGGGATGACCGACCTCCCCTTGCTCATCGCGAAGATCTGCCGGCCGAAGACCAG
>JAABUS010006175.1_pt1 | contig 14797 bp, 19 predicted proteins | sample 5560161 | NCBI WGS metagenome assembly JAABUS01 (sample SAMN10711885, study PRJNA513376) | rock metagenome | isolation source: Antarctica rocks | place: Antarctica: Victoria Land, Trio Nunatak nord | collected 2016-01-04 | reverse complement strand
GGGACGGACGTGAACAGGACGCGCACAGGTCTTCAACCCTTCATCCGTGGGGTTATCGCACAACGTGCGCAGGCGGCACGAGCATCGAAACCCCAGATCTTCGGTGGCGTCGCGGTGAACCGCCCCGGCACTTCCGGAGACTCGGTGTTGTGAGTCAGCCGGCCTCGGTGAGGGCGGCGATCTGAAGGTAGTGCGCTGCCTCACCATCTTGCGCATCAAGTCGTCGCTGCCGCGGTGCGTTCCGGTAGCCGACCGGTCAGGGACACGTGATCACTCGGTCTGCTGGATGGCGAGCAGGAGCAGGACAGCCGTTCCAATATGTCCGTCCGCTGCTCGCGGGTGTGGTCCTCGACGTGTTCCCAGGCGTCCCACTGGGCGGCCTGCAGTCGCGGGATGCGTCCAGGAACCAATCCACGCGGGCATCGTGGACTGTTCGCGGCCGCCGGGGGGGGGGGGCGACACGACGGGGCTGTTCGTGGTGGTTGGTCAGGGGCCGGCGCCGGGTCCGTCGCGGAGCTCGACGGTGCGTTGGAGTGATCTGGTGGTCCAGATGAGGCCCAACGGGACCACGCAGACAGGGATCGACAAGATGCCCTCGACGACTCGGTGCTCGGCGAAGTCGTAGACCACCGACCCGATCAGCAGCACGATGAAGACGGCGCACACGACGTGGACACCGTGACGGTGGCGGTACATCCACTGCTGCTGGGGTGTCAGTGGCGATGTCTGGGGCACGCCAGCAGTGTTCTCGGTCAGGGAGCGCGCCGCCCGCTGCCATCACAACGGCCCGGCGCGGTCTGTCTCGAACGGTTTCACCTCCGGGGCGGTGGTCAGCCCGTCGCGGATGCCTTGGTCCACCCCCTGGGGTCCCGAACGCTTCGCGGCACTGGCCCCGTTGGTGCGGGGGTACGGGATCGTCGTGGCACCCTGGGGCTTATCGCCCTCCGCGGGCCGATGAACCTGCCTGGACCGGGAGCGTCGTCCCGCCGGCGACGCCGCCCACAGACCTGGTCGCGGTGCGCGGCTACCAAAGCCACTCGCGGCCAGGACGTCCCTTCGGCAGGCGCATCGACGGGGACCGACCGAAACGGACCACGATGACCACTACCCATGAGAACGCTGACTTCATCACCGTGTTCGACTGCGGCCTGACGACGATCGACGACGGGTCCGCATGGTTCCCGTGGGAGGGGGATCGAACCCTCGAGTTGAGCACGACCGCCTACCTGATCGGTCACGGGTCCGACCTCCTGCTGTGGGAGACCGGTATCGACGACGACGTGGCTCAGGACGCCGAGGGCCGCGTCGTAGGGCCGGGCGTCCGCACCGTGTTGGAGACCACGCTGGCCGAGCAGTTCCTCTCCGTGGGACACCGTTTCGAGGACGTCACCGCCCTCGGGCTGTCCCACGGCCACGTGGAGCACGCCGGAAACGTCCGGCACTTCCCGGACGCCACCTGGTACGTCCAGGCCACGGAACACGCCGTCATGTTCGAGCCCGACGCCGCCCTGCTGGGTTTCCCGCCCGAGCTCGTGATCCCACTACGAGACAACAAGACCGTGCTGCTGGACGGAGATCACGACCTGTTCGGCGACGGCTCCGTTGTGGTCCTCTCGACCCCTGGTCACACGGTCGGACACCAGTCGCTACTGGTCAGACTGCCCGGCGCGGGGACGGTGATTATCGGGGGCGACATCGCCCACTCCTGGGCCAACCTGCGGCATCGACGAGTCCCCACGATCAGTGCGGACGCGGGCGCAGCAGCTCGATCGATGGACCGGATTGCGGACCTCGTGGACACCGAGAACGCGCAGCTTTGGCTCGGCCACGACGTCGGGCAGTCGGCGACGCTTCGACGTGCCCCACAGCAGATCCGGTGAGCCGCCCCGTCCCGGCGCGACGCGCCGAGCAGGAACCCGGCGGCGGTCAGGCCCTCCTCGTCGGGTAGGACCTCGAAGTAGGCGGTGAGCGTGGTGGTGGGGGTGGGGGAGAGCCGGTTGCGGGTGGTGTGCCGGGACCACGGCCCGGACCCGGCGGCGGTGGGGGACCCGCTCGCTGAGTGGGGTGGGTGGACACCGCGACCGCGGCGAGAGCGGTGCTCGGGGTGTCGGTGGCCCGGCTGCTCGAGCACACCTACTCGGACACACCGCGCGTGCGGAGGCGCCCGGCGTCGCGGTGATGGCCGGGTGGACCCGGCTGCGGCACGGCCCGTCGCTGCCCGGGTGGTGGTCCGCGCAGCGGGTCGACCCCCGAACGGCGGCCCAGGTGCGGCGGGACGCCCGCGCGGATCGGGTCCGCGCACTGGTCGCCGAAGGGGCGACCGTCGCGGCCGCAGCCACTGAGATTGGGGTGAGCCAGACGAGCGCCTACCGGTACCTACAGGTCCGGCGGCGCCAGGGCTGACCCGGGCTGGGACCGATCGTCCCCGGGCGGCTGGGCCCGATGAGACTTCCCGACTTGGGTAGGGAGCAGGTCGCGCGCGCGGACGTGGCTGCGCCGGCCGGGACGACGTCCGCTGAGGCGCCTGGGTCGGGGTGGGGGCCGCTCGCGGAAAACCGATCCGGCTTGCCCACCACCCCGACATCGAAAACCGTAGGACACGCCGATCGGACCAGGTGCGGGCCGCGGTCAGCGACTGCGTGCCGGCACCGGTGTTCTCTGCGGCGCAGCACACGAGCCACGGCAGGGCGCGGCAGGATCGGGACGGTGACGGCTGATGGTGATGTGGTCCCGGTTGGCTACGGGGAGTTGTTGGAGCAGCTGAAGGTCCGGGTGCGGTCGGCGCAGGTGCGGGCGGCGCGGGCCGCGAACAGTGAGGTGCTCTCGTTGTACTGGTCGGTGGGGCGGGACATCCTGGACCGGCAGGACCGGCTGGGGTGGGCGGGACGGTCGTGGACCGGCCCGGGAATCTGGGGGCGGCGTTCCCGGACCAGCGGGGCTGGTCCTCGTCGAACCTGCAGTACATGAGGGGTTTCGCGGCCGGGTGGCCGGACCTGGAGATTTCCCCACAGGCTGTGGGGAAACTTCCCTGGGGACATGTCCGGGCTCTGCTGGACCGGTTGGACACCCGGGAGGACCGGGACTGGTACGCCGGCGAGGCCGCTGGTCAGGGCTGGTCCCGGGCGGTGTTGGAGTACCAGATCGGCACAGGGCTGCGGCGCCGAGTCGGGGCGGCCCCGTCGAACTTCACCGATCAGCTGCCCCCGGCGGACTCTGACCTGGCCCAGCAGCTGGTCCGGGACCCGTACGTGTTCGATCACCTGTCCCTGACCCGGCCGACCGCAGAGCGAGACCTCGAGCAGGCGTTGATGGACCGGTTGCAGGCCACCCTGATGGAGTTCGGGCACGGGAGGGCGTTCGTGGGCCGGCAGGTCCGGTTCGACCTGGACGGGGACGAGCTGGTGGTGGACCTGCTGCTGTTCCACGTCGAGCAGCTGCGGTACATCGTGGTGGAGCTGAAGGTCAACCGGTTGACCGGCGGTGATGTCGGGCAGCTGGGCACCTACGTGGCGATGGTGGATGACCGGTTGCGCCGGCCCGGGGTGCACGCCCCGACCCTGGGGCTGCTGCTGGTCGCGGGACGCAGCGAGCAGCTCGTCCGGTACGCGCTGACGGCGAGCTCAGTCCCGGTCGCCGTCAGCGGACTGGTCCTCGCTCCCGGCCGACGCGCGAGCGGTGCTCCCCCCCGCGGACCGGATCGCCGCCGCGCTGGACACCTCCACCCTGCCGGGCGCCGACACCCCGCCCGGCGATGTCACGGGGGACCCGTCCCGGTGAGCGGGCACGGTGATCGGGGGGACCGGTCCGGGCCGGTGGTGGTGCGGTCGGTCCTGGACCAGCCGGGGGAGTGGAGCGCCCAGCAGGCCGTCGACCTGCTGGTGCAGGGCTACTCGATCGAGCGGGTGGTGGCGGTCACCGGGTTCGACATTCGGTGGGTCCGGTTCACCGCTGGACGGCTGGACGATCGCGGTACCTGAGCGGACCGATCGGTGTGGACCCAGGACGTCGGACGGGGAGGGTGGTGGGTGTGGTGGTGGATCAGGTGTCTGGGTCCGGTGGTCCGGAGCGGGGGCTGTCCGAGGAGGGTCGGCGGGCGGTGATCGCGTCGGCTCGGCACAGCAGCGAGATGGAGGGCGGCCGGACGACGCCGGCGGCCCGGGCCGTTCAGGACGCGTGGGTCCGCGGGGAGCTGTCCCTGGAGGAGTTCAGGGATCGGGTTGTCCGCAACGTGACCGTTGACGGGCGGCCGCGACCGGCCGCCGGTGGCTGACCGGTCGCTGTTCTACGCGGCGTCCCCGGAGGACGCGTCCCGGATCGCCCGGTCCGGCCGGCTGCCGGGCAGCAGCGCTGAGGTCGAGTTGTCGGTCCAGCGCGTCGCGTCGCCCGGTGGTGCCGCGGTCGCGGTCCGCGTCCCGGCGGAGCTGGTGCGGCCCGTCGACCGGCCGGACCGGCTGCTCGTCGATCGGGTGGTGGTGACCCCGGACCGGGTGGGGCGGGCGTTCCAGCCGTGGCATGCGGATGTGCAGCCGGACGTCGGGCAGCGGTGGAAGGGGTATCTGCAGCCGGAGATGACGCTGACGCTGCGGAACCTGGTCGGGGCGGACACCCCGCTGCCGCTGCGGCAGCGGGAGGACGACCTCGGACCAGCGGGAATGGATATCCGATCTGGCCCGGGGCGCGGGGTACCGCCTGGACTGGACGGGCACTTCATGCCGACGACCCAACTCGCGATGGCGGGCGCGGCCATGCTCGACGGCTCTACCCAGCTCTTCGCCACGATCACGCTTGACGTCGTCTTCGACGTCGACGAGGTGGTCGTCGCCAGTCCGGACGTCGCCGACGCGCTGACCCGCAGCCATGGTCAACTTCGGGCACGTCCGGACCGCCGCCGATACGGCGTCGGGCCAGTCCCGACTCGAGTTCCGGCTGCGGGACTCCAGCGTTCAACCCGGTCGAGTGCAAGCCCAGATCAACATCTCCCTCGCGATGGCCGCGTTCGCCCTGCACCACGACACCCCCGGTGACACTCCCGCCGCCGAACGTGCCCCCGCAACGCCAGAGAGCGCCACCGGGACCGGTGGCTCACCCAAGCCGATCTTGACTACCCCGGCCCCGAGGACAGCGGCTGGGTCCACCGGACTGCGCCGATCCGGCAAATGATCGACAAGCTGTTCCGCCGCGACATCGACAAGCAACCGATCCTGGCCGCCTGGGTCAGCGGAACCCTCGACCGGATCGAACAGTGACCGCACCGCGGGCCACCAGGGCCGGCGGCACGCTGGTCGGCCAGCTCGGTTCTGCACCACTCGATCGTGGCCTGATCCATCGCGTTGTCGAGAGCCCAGCTCGACGATGGGCGCTGTCTGGATCTGCCCAGCGACGGCTCGGCGACGACCCGCGCGCCGCCCAGTTTGCCCGGCCGGACTTCAGGATGGGGGACCAACGGCCACCCGGCCGAGGACTTCGGCCAGGAACCGGACCTCTTCGTCGTCGAGCAGGTCCAGGAACGACTCGCGCACCACGGCGAGGTGCCCGGGCAGCGCCTGCTCGACCACGGCCGTTCCAACGTCGGTCAGCCGCGCGATCACGGAGCGGTCGTCATCCTCGGCGCCGACCCGCTCGACGAGGCCTCGATCCTCCAGCTGCGCCACCTGGTAGGTCAGCCCGCCCTTGGAGACCACCAGGGCCTCCGCGAGATCGCCCATCCGTCGACCGTGGGAGGCGGAATACAGGGTGGCGAGCACGGAGAACTGCACTTCGGACAGAGCGTGGACCTGCAGATGGCGCGCAACCACCCGCTTGAGCCGGTCGCTGGCCCGGCGCAGGGCGAAGCACGCGGCCAGCTCGTCGCCGTCCAGCGCGTCGGCCACCCGACCTCCATTTGCTTTGAGTCCAAACGATATGTACGTTCAGGATTGTTCGAAATCGAATATTAGCAGGAGCCCCGCGCTCCGCGACGAAGTAGGAGCACGCCCGTGCACATCGCTGTCCTCGGTACCGGCCACATGGCCACCACCCTCGGCACCGGCCTGCAGCAGGCCGGCCACACCATCGTCTTCGGCTCCCGCAGCCCCGGCGAGCACCAGGATCTGAGCGCCGATGTCACCGACCACGCCGCTGCGGTCCAGGGCGCCGACGTCGTGCTCAGCGCCTTGGCCGCCGCGTCCTCCCTCGAGGCCCTGACCGCTCTGCGCGGGCCGCTGGCCGGGCACATACTGATCGACATCGGCAACGCCGTCGACGAGCGGCTCCAGCTGCTCTACCCGGTCACCAGCCTGGGCGAGAGGCTGCAGGCAGCGCTGCCGGGCACGCGCGTGGTCAAGGCGCTCAGCACCCTGCCCGGCACCGTTGCGGTCGACCCAGCTTCGCTGTCAGGGCCGACGAGCCTGTTCCTCGCTGGTGACGACGCGCAGGCCAAGGCGCTCGTCTCGAGCCTGATCGGCGATCTCGGATGGCCGCAAGACGCATGCATCGATCTCGGCGACATCACCGCCGCCCTGGCGATGGAGCGCTATTTCTCCCTATCCGCCGCGCTTATGGCCACCTTCCGCGGCGCCCCGTTCAACATTGCCGTCATCCGCTGAACCCGGGTCCCGCCCCGACGAGCATTCGCAGCCCTCCCGGCGGTGGAAGCCGGCGCCCACCCGGCGACACGGGGGACGTCGTCGTGCCCCGATGTCACCCCACCCCACCACCCACCACACGCCGCGACTGGCACCCCGTAGGAGATCGAGGGTGAGACGCCGATCAGCAACGTCATCTACGGCCTGCATCACCCTTCCGGAAGGACGCCGCATGCGCCACAATGTGGAGAGCTCAGATTTTGTCGCCCTCCGAGTTCACATCGCGAAAGGTGTCGCGACAGTGACCATCGACAACCCGCCGCTGAACGTCTTCGACGTACAGCTCATCCAAGACCTGCGAGCGTTCGTCGAGTCCGTCCGAGACGATGACGGCATTCGTGTGGTTGTCATCCAAAGTGCTGACCCGGACTTTTTCGTCGCTCACGGCGACTCCAACGTCGTCACCTCACCAGGCCTCATGGCACGGTCGGCGGAAGGATTCGAGACGGGTGCGATGAACTACATGCAGGTCCTGCACGAGAGCCTGCGGAAACTTCCGCAAGTGACGATCGCGAAGATCGCTGGGTTCGCCCGGGGCGGCGGACTTGAGTTGGCGATGGCGCTGGACATGCGTTTCGCGGCGATCGGCAAGGCGCAACTCTCGCAACCGGAGGCGCTGATCGACATCTGTCCGGGTGGCGGAGGTTCGCAGTACCTGACGAGATTGACGGGCCGAGCTCGAGCGATAGAAATCATCTTGGGCAGCGCACTGATCGATGCGGAGTTGGCAGAGCGGTACGGGCTGATCAATCGTGCACTGCCAGCCGATGAGCTGGACGACTTCGTCGACACCCTCGCGCAGCGGATCGCTCGTCTCGTGCCGGGCGTGATCGAGGCGGCAACCACGTCGATCGATGCCTCATTCAGCCTGCCGATCGAGGAGGGGTTGGCCGTGGAGAACGCTCAGATGATGTCGCTGTTCACTCCTGCGGCCGTACAGCGCTCGGTCGATCTGCTGGCGCGCGGACTGCAGACCCGTGACGGCGAGAAGGTGCTGGAGGAGATTCTCACGGGGCCTCGGTGAACCGCGCCCGCTGCCTACCTCTCATCCGAACAACTCGACGTTCCCTGCCGAAGCGCGGGCTGCCTTCGAGTTTCTGTCACTGACCACGTCGTCGGCGAGGACCGCCGGCAGCTGCAGTAGCCGAGCGTGGCCGCGGGAGCGCCCTCATCGAGGGACTCCGCCAGGGACGGGCCTGCCAGAGTCTCGGACGGGGACACGGCGGTCGCTGCTGTCTGGTGCGGGACGGCCGCGCGGGTCCGTGCCCCGGCTGCGCTGCTCGTCCGGTGACGGGCGCTGACCCACTCGACGGACTGGGGATCAGTCGGCGCGGTCGGCCAGCTCACGGCTGTGGCCTGATCGAGCAGTTCGGTGTAGGTCGCCTGTTCGTCCTGCCCGGTGCGACGGGAGTGCAGGTAGTGGGTGAACAACCCGGCACGCGGTGAAGTTGCGGTGCGCCAGGTCAGGTAGGTGGTGGTGGCTCGGCTGGTAGGTGCACAGCTCGGGCAGCCAGGGCATCGGCCAGCCGGCCCGGGCGAAGTCGGCGCGCAGGAAGGCCGGGTTGAAGGCAGCTTTGTTGGCGACCACGACCCGGCCCTGTTGTCGACCGATCAGCGCAGGCGCCAGGTCCGCAGAGCGAGGCGCGGGAGCGACGTTGCCGGTGGGGCCGAGGATGACGACCTCGGTAGGCCGGTGGGGGTCGGGCCGGCTGCGGTGGCCGGGAGGTGGGGTTCAGCCCGGGATCTGCCCGCCTTGGTCGTCGACGCTCACTGTGCCGGCGGGATGGGGGTCGGTCGGAGCGGGTGCCGCCGCCGGGTCGACATCCCAGCTGGCGGGGATGGGCAGACCCGTGCTGTCGGTGAGGCCGGTCTGACGGTGTCAGACGACCACGTTCTGATCGTGTTCGGACGGCGCGGCCATGATCTCGATGGGGGGTCGGGGGGACGTCAGTGTGGGATCTCGATCGTGGCGAGGAGGTCCGAGAGCTGATGTTGCTGGCGGGCGTCGAGGTGGCGCAGCGGCGTCAGGGCCGCTACATCCGCCACGAGGCGTGCGTGAAGCCGTTTCCCGCGGGCGGTGAGGACAAGTACTCGGGAGCGGCCGTCGGTGGGGTGGGGTTGGCGTGCCACGAGACCGTCCTGTTGGAGTTTCGCGCTGATCAGCGAGGCGTTCGAGGGATCGCAGTCGAGGGTCCGGGCGAGGTCGCGCACTGTCGGGGGAGGCGTGCCGGGGTCGAGGGCCCATAGTGCGGCGCCGGCGGACTCGGTGAGCCCGAGCCGGCCGAGGGCATCGGCGAGTGAACGATCCACGGTGCGGGACACCTCGTACCACTGGCGTAGCAGGAGCACGGTCACCCGATCAGAGTCCATCCGCACAGTTTACGGTCCGTGTGAATCTCCGTGATTTATTCATGTACTGTCGGTGGATGATCACTGAGATGAAGATGACGCAGATTGTGCTCGACGGGCCTGGGGCGGCAGAGCGGCTCACCGTGGTGCAGGGGCCTGTCCCCGAGCCGGGCGCTGGTCAGGTCGTGGTGCGCGCCGAGGCGGCTGGGGTCGCCTTCATCGACGTCATCACACGGCAGGGCCGGAGTCCCGGCCCTGTCCCGCGGGTCCTTGGGTTCGACGTCGTGGGTCGCGTCGTCGCGGTCGGGAGCGCCGTGACGGCGCTGCGGGAAGGGGAACGGGTTGCCGCGCTGCTCGGCACGGGCGGGTACTCCACCCACGTCGTGATCGATGTCGACCGGGCCGTGCCGGTCTCGGCGGACGTTGACGCCGCCGAGCTCGATGCCCTTGTCTTGAACTATGTGACGGCATGGCAGATGCTTCACCGCACGGCGCAGGTGAAGCCCGGGCAGTCGATCCTCGTGCTGGGTGCGGCCGGTGGCGTCGGGTCGGCCTTGCGCGAGCTGGCGCTGCTCGATGGCATCGACGTGTACGGCACCTCAAGCCCCGGCCGCCGGGCGGTGGTCGAAACCGGTGGCGGCCACTGGATACCCGCTGCGGCCGATGTCCCAGCTTCGGTCGACGCTGCCTTCGACCCCGTCGGCGGTCCGTCGCTGCGAACCTCACGTCAGGTGACCCGCGCCGGGGGCGTCGTCGTGTCGTACGGATTCAGTTTCACGGTGGCCGCCGGGCACTCGAAGTACGCCGGCCTGGCAAGGACCGCGGCGGCGCTCGTGCACGCGAGGATCACGCCGGGACCGCGTGTGCGCCTCTACACGGTGGAAGACTCGGCTCGTAAGGATCCGGCCGCGTATCGGGAGGACCTGACCCGGTTAGTGGGGCTGCTCGCAGAAGGGCGGATCCGGCCGGTGGTGAGCAGGTTGCCGCTGACCGAGGCGGCAGAGGCCCACCGCCGCCTCGAGGCACGTCAGGTCATCGGCAAGCTGGTCCTCGTGCCGGCCGGCGTCGCGTGACGACGCAGTCGCGTGGGAGCCGCTACGTCGCGATCGGCAGCTCCTTCGCCGCTGGACCGGGCATCACACCGCTCGCGCCCGGTCGACCAACCAGGGCCCGCCAATCTCGGCGTAACTATCCCCACCTTGTCGCGGACCGCCACGGGCTCGACCTGGTCGATGTAACGAGCAGCGGAGCGACGATCGAAAACATTCTCCGGTCACCTCAGTTCGGTCAGTCTTCGCAGATCAGCGCTGTCACCGCGCAGACCGACCTGGTAACAGTGACTGTGGGCGGCAACGATATTGGCTACATCCCGAGCCTGATAGCAGCGTGCGTGCCATCGTGGATGTCACGGCTACCCGCCATCGGCAATCGGCTGCGGCGTGCCACCGCGTCAGCTGACGCCAGCGACCGGCTCCGGCGCACGGCCGACGCCACCGCCGCGGTCTTCGCGGCGATCAGGCACCGAGCACCTGGCGCTCGTATCATGTGCGTGAATTACCTCACGGTGCTTCCACCGACCTACCGCGAAGACCTGCCCTTCGTCGAGCACGAACACCACAGGCTCACTAGCCTCGCTGCCGACCTCGACGCGGGATTGGCCAGCGCGTCAACGGCCCACAACGTCGACATCATCAACGCCTCTCAGCACTCCATTGACCACCACGCATGGTCCGACGAGCCGTGGACCTCCGGGTGGATCCGGCCCCCGAGCAGAAGCGTCGCCTTCCACCCCACCGCCGACGGAATGGCTTCCGTCGCTGGCCTCATCACCGATCGACTTGCAAGTGAATATGATGGACGAGGTCGTACAGTTTGACACCACCGGCGACGGGCGCCCTATACGGAGTCCTGTTGCGACCGCCGCCGCGGGCTCTCAGGTGGATCCGTGCTACGTATCAAGTGCCGCGTTCGATGGAGAGGTGGAACTCCCGGTGATGTCGTAGACGAGCGCTGTTGGCTTGTGCAACGAGTACCTCGACGGCGGCGAGGCTGGTGGAACTCCTTGGTCGAGGCCACGGGGGAGCGCCGGGTCGCGTCCTCGGTGGACAACGGCCTCATGGAGTCGTTCTGGTCCACGATGCAACGCGAACTACTGGACCGCCGGACCCGGACCACCCGGACAGAACTCGGCTCCGCGATCTTCGAATGGATCGAAGGCTTCTACAACCCCACCCGCCGCCACTCCGCCCTCGGCTACCACTCCCCGGCCCACTACGAGACCATCAACACCACCGCGGCGCTCACCACCGCGGCCTGAGAACCCACCCGAACTGTCCGGGAAACCGGGTCAAGCACCCATGCCCACCAGCTGGCCCTGGCGCGTACTTCATGCAGATGCCCCGCGAGCTCGGCGAGGCCGCCCGGGTCGACGGCGCCTCCCATTTCCAGGTCTTCTCCAAGATCTACGCCCGGATGGCCCTGGCGCCGATGGCGACCCTCGCCGTACTCAACTTCTCAGGCTACTGGAACGAGTTCTTCCGGCCACTGATCTTCCTGTCGTCGACCAGCAAGTTCACCCTGCCGCTCGGCCTGGTGTCGCTCCAGGGGAACTACGGGACGGGCAGCATCTCTGTCGTGCTGGCCGGCGTGGTGGTCGCGCTCATCCCCAGCATCGCCGTCTTCGTACTCGCCCAACGCTACTTCGTCGAGGGCGTGTCTGTCGGCGCCTTCCGTTGACCTGACCTGTCTCACGCGGCGCACGCACCCGGCTCTAGGAGTAGCCATGAAGACGGCCCTGCACTTTGCCCCTGCCCGGGGCTGGCTGAACGACCCGAATGGTCTGATCGAGTACCGGGGCGTGCATCACTTCTTCTTCCAGCACAACCCGGACGAACTGGTGATGAAGGACATGGCGTGGGGCCATGCCAGCAGCACCGATCTGATCACTTGGACCGAGCACCCGGTCGCGCTGCGCCCCGGCGCCTCGGGCTCCTACGACGGTGACGGCTGCTGGTCAGGCTGTGCGGTGGACACAGGCGACGGTGTCGTCGTCGTCTACTCCGGCAACAATGGCGGTTTCCAGCTCCCGTGCGTGGCCACCGCCCTCGACGACGACCTGATCACCTGGCAGAAGTCGCCGGCCAATCCGGTGATCGGTACGCGCCCGCCGGTCGCCGAAATCGAGGAGATGCGCGACCACAGCGTGCGCCTCGCCGGAGGCCGGTGGCGTCAGGTCCTCGCCGCCGGTGCCGCCGGCCGGGGGCTCCTCGTCGGCTACTCCTCGACCGACCTCATTCACTGGTCATGGGAGGGAGTCGTCCTGAGCGCCGCCGATGCCGAACTGCCTGGTCAGATCTTCGAGTGCCCCGACGTCTTCGAGGTGGACGGCGGGGCGGTGGCGATCATATCGCTGATCGAAGGCCACCAGCAGCCGGGGCCGGTGATCTGGGTCACCGGCCGGTTCGACGAGACCCGGATCATCCCGCAACACTGGGGACTCGTCGACCACGGAAACCGCTTCTACGCACCGCAGTCCTACAGCGACGCCACCGGTCGGCGGATCATGTTCGGCTGGCTGCTCACCCAGCAGGACCCGGCCGCTCTCGGTCAGCCCGCCGTCGGCGCTGCGTCGTTGCCCCGGATCCTGTCCGTCGTCGATGGCCGGCTGCACCAGGAGCTGGCCGCGGAGGTCCGGGCGCGGCGGGGAGAACCCGTGACCTCGACGGCCGATCCCGACGGTGCTGTCCGGACCAAGATGATCCCCACCGCAGCGGCCGAGGTGTCGGTGCTCTGTCAGTCGACGGTCGACCTGCTGGCGGTCACGGTCGAATTCGAGGACGCCGACGGTCACCAGATGGCGATCGCGCTTGCCGGCTTCGTTGCCGGACACGTTCTCCGCGACGGCCGGTGGGAGCCCCACGACTGCGAGCCGAGAGCCGCAACAGTGATATTCGACTCCGGGATCGTCGAGGTCTTCCTCGACGACGGGCGCGCCGCATCCTGGACCGACGCCCGGCTCGAGGTCGTCGGCCGCGTCGAAGTGCGCGGCGGCGCGGACGCGCCGGTGGCAGCCACCGTATGGCCCTTGTCGGGGGAGTGACATCAAGCCCGGATCGACCATTGATGATGGTGGCGCTGGCTGATCGGAGACGATCTTGCTGGGGGTCGGCGGGCCGGTCCAAGGGAATGACGGTGCGGCCGATCTGCCGGCTGGTCCGGGTCCGGGTCTGGGTCCTTGGGATGCCGCGACGACCTTGTTGGTCGGGCGAAGGTCGCGGGGGATGGGGATCCGGCAGACGCCGAGCCGTGCGTGGTGGAGAGTCACAGTTATTCACCCAACGGTTCCGTGCGGGGACCGGCGCATCTCCGAGCCTTGCCGCTCGGTCGTTCGTCAGCCGGCAGAACACCCGGGTCGCTGTGCTCGGCGACATGCTCGACCTCAGCGCGGACTCCATTGGCCCAGCGGGTGCGGCAGCTCAGTCGGCGATGGTGTCAGTGACGTGTGACCACTTGGATCGTCAGCGTCCGCCGCCGCTCTCGACGTAGATGTTGAGGTGCCGGCACTCGTGGTGGGCGGCGTGTCGGAGGTCGATCCGGGGGGTGGTCACGGAGGTGACGGTGGCGGCGGTGTCGGTCAGGCGGGCGCGGCGTGCTGTCGAGGTGCTTCAGGACCCAGTCTGGCGCTGATGGGGGTGTCGGTCGTGTCGGTGGTGGGGGGCCCGGCCACCGAGTGGTGGCCAGGCCCGTCGGCAGTACCAGCTCAGCCGTTCGTCTTCTTCTCCGAGGCGAGCAGGGTGAGGTAGGCGGCGCGGGTGTGGGGGCCGACGATCCCGTCGGGCGCGATGTGCTCGACCTTTTGTAGGGCGACGGTGAGCCCTTCGGTTGCGGGCCCGAAGCTGCCGTCGACCAGGACCGTTCCGAGGCCGCCGCCGCGGCCGGCGGCGGTGGAGAGGTTGTCCAGGTCGGTCTGCCACACGCGCACGGCCTGTCCGTGGTCGCCTCGGCGCAGGATCGGCTGGGCGGATGGGGTGGGCGAGCCGTGCAGCGCGGTGGTCATGGCGCTGCGGGTGTTCGGTCCGACGATGCCGTCGACGGAGAGGTGGGCGTAGCGCTGGAAGGCGCGGGTGGCGGCGGCGGTCCGGGGGCCGTAGGCGCCGTCGGTGGCGAGGTGCGGGATGCCGTTGATCTTGCCCGCGACCCGGTCGATGTCCTGCTGCCAGTTTCGGACGTCGGAGCCGTGGTCGCCGACCACGAGCAGCCGGGTCGAGGCGGCGGTGGCGATCTGCGCGGTCCGGGCGGCGGGTGCAGGGGTGGTGCCGGGGGTAGCGCTCGCGGCCGGGGCCGTGGCGAGGGCGCCGAAACCTAGCGCGGCCACGGCGGGCACGGCCACGGCGGGCATGATCCTGGTGCGGTTGAACATGAAGGTTCCCATCTTTTCGACGTCTCCCGGGGGTCCCCCGGAAGCCTGCACACCTTTCGATGCCAGCCAGGACAGGTTGGTTCAGGCCGCGCGGGCACGGATGGCCGCGACGATCCCGGGCCCGTCATCGCGACACATCCGCCCGGATGCAGTGTCGAGTACCGGGTGCAGTGGAAGGGCTCGGCCAAGGCACGAACACCGTTGAAGCGGGCGATCACCGACGCGGCCGCGACCGCGACCTCGTCGTGCACCAGAGAACAATTCATGCACGGCGCACTGAAGGAAGACTATTCACATGTATTCCGCATGAAGTCGAGTGACAGTACTGCGGTGATGGTGGTCGCGAAGGTGGCCAGGGGTCTGCGGTAGTCGGTGTGAAGGATTCGCCAGGTCTTGAGGTGGGCGA
>JAABUS010006173.1_pt1 | contig 14804 bp, 15 predicted proteins | sample 5560161 | NCBI WGS metagenome assembly JAABUS01 (sample SAMN10711885, study PRJNA513376) | rock metagenome | isolation source: Antarctica rocks | place: Antarctica: Victoria Land, Trio Nunatak nord | collected 2016-01-04 | reverse complement strand
CGACCCGGCCGACGGCACCAGGCCGGTGCCCCGCCGGCGGGGCACCGAGCTGGCGATGCTCGCGTTCGCGGTGATCCTGGTGATCACCGCCGACGTGATCGTGGACGCGACGTTCAACGACACGGTGAGCACGGCGGTCTGGACGTACGGGGCCGGCTTCGCGCTGATCTACGCGATCGCGCACCTTGCCGTCCGCTGGCTCGCGCCGTACGCGGACCCGCTCATCCTGCCGGCCGTGGCCCTGCTCAACGGGCTGGGCCTGGTGCTGATCCGGCGGCTGGACCTGGCGGAGGCGGCCGACGCGCAGCAGGACGGCCGGGCCATCCCGTCCGGCGACGCCGGCGTCCAGGTGGTGTGGACCTGCATCGGGCTGGTCCTGTTCGTGACGGTGCTGCTGATCGTGCGCGACCACCGCGCGCTGGCCCGCTACGCCTACACGCTGGCCGCGGCCGGGCTCGCCTTCCTGGCCCTGCCGGCGGTGCTGCCGGGCCGGTTCAGCGAGGTCAACGGGGCGAAGATCTGGATCCGGGTGGCCGGCTTCTCGATCCAGCCGGGCGAGTTCGCGAAGCTGGCCCTGATGGTGTTCTTCGCCGCCTTCCTGGTCCAGAAACGCGACGTGCTGTCGCTGGCCAGCCGCCGGGTCATCGGCATCGACCTGCCCCGCGGCCGCGACCTCGGCCCGGTGCTGGTGGCCTGGGGGGCGTCGCTGCTGGTGCTGGTCGGGGAGAAGGACCTCGGCACCTCGCTGCTGTTCTTCGGCATCTTCATCGTGCTGCTCTACATCGCCACCGAGCGCACGTCCTGGCTGCTGATCGGCATCGGGCTCTTCCTGGTCGGGGCATACCTGGCCTGGACGGTGTTCGCGCACGTGCAGGAGCGGGTCGAGGTGTGGCTGCGGCCCTTCGACTTCCGCGACGACCAGGGCTACCAGATCGTGCAGTCGCTGTTCGGGCTGGGCACCGGCGGCCTGTTCGGCACGGGGCTCGGCGGCGGCCGGCCGGAGACCGTGCCGTTCGCCAAGACCGACTTCATCGTGGCCACCGTCGGCGAGGAGCTGGGCCTGGTCGGCCTGGTCGCGCTGCTGGTGATCTACGCGCTGATCGTCAGCCGCGGCTTCCGGACGGCGCTGACCGTGCGCGACTCGTTCGGCAAGCTGCTGGCCTCGGGCCTGGCCTTCACGCTCGCGTTCCAGGTCTTCATCGTGGTCGGCGGCGTCACCAAGCTCATCCCGCTGACCGGCCTGACCACCCCGTTCCTGTCGTACGGGGGCTCGTCCCTGGTGGCGAACTTCGCTCTGGTCGCGCTGCTGCTGCGGATCTCCGACGCGGCCCGCCGGCCACCGCCGGCCCCGACCCCGAAGCCGCCGCCGCTGGCCGAGGCGATGACGGAGGTGGTCCGGTGAACAAGCCGGTCCGCCGGGTCGCGCTGGCCATGCTGGTGCTGTTCGGGCTGCTCATCGCCAACGCCAACTACGTGCAGGTCTTCGAGGGCGACAAGCTACGCTCCGACCCGGGCAACACCCGGGTGCTGCTGGACGAGTACGAACGGCAGCGCGGCACGCTGGTGGTCGAGGGCGCCCCGATCGCCGAGTCGGTCCGCACCGACGACAAGCTGAAATACCTGCGCCGCTACCCCGGCAAGGCGACGTACGCTCCGGTCACAGGCTTCTACTCGCTCATCTACGGCGCCACCGGGATGGAGCAGGCCGACAACAGCTTCCTGTCCGGCAGCGACAACCGGCTGTTCACCAGCCGGCTCTCGGCCCTGCTGACCGGGCGCGACCCGGTCGGCGGCAACGTCGTGCTCACGCTCAACCGCAAGGCCCAGGCGGAGGCGGTGGCGGGGCTGGGCAACCGGCGCGGGGCGGTCGTCGCGCTCGACCCGACCACCGGCGCGATCCTGGCCATGGCCAGCAGCCCCTCGTACGACCCCAACCCGGTCTCGTCACACGACCCGAGCTCGATCCGGGCCGAGTACAACAAGCTCGCCGCCCAGGAGAACGACCCGCTGATCAACCGGGCCATCAGCGAGCGCTACCCGCCCGGGTCGGCATTCAAGGTGGTGGTCGCGGCCGCGGCGCTGGCCAACGGGCGCACCCCGGACACGCTGCTGGACTGCCCGACCGTCTACACCCCGCCGGGCACCACCCGCCCGCTGAAGAACTTCGGCGGCGAGACCTGCGGCGCGACCAAGGTCACCATGCAGCAGGCGCTGACCAAGTCGTTCAATACCGCGTTCGCGAAGCTGGGCGTGGACCTGGGCGAGCCGGCCGTCCGGCAGGCCGCCACCGACTTCGGCATCGGCACCGGCCAGCCGCTGGAGACGCCGGTGCGGGTCTCGCCCAGCTCGATCGGCGACATCCCGGACGATCCGGCGCTGGCCCAGTCCTCGATCGGGCAGCGGGACGTCGCGCTGACCCCGCTGCAGGCCGTGGAGATCGCGGCCGCGGTGTCCAACGACGGCGTGCTGATGACGCCGTACCTGGTCTCGGAGCTGCAGGCGCCCGACCTGAGCGTGATCGACCGGACCAAGCCGGAGCAGCTGTCCAAGGCGGTCTCGCCGCAGATCGCCGGCCAGCTCACCCAGATGATGCGCAGCGTGGTCGAGAACGGCACCGGCCGATCGGCCCGGATCAGCGGCGTCGAGGTCGCGGGCAAGACCGGCACGGCCGAGAACGCGCCGGACGCGCCGCCGCACGCCTGGTTCATCGGCTTCGCCAAGAACGCCGGCAAGCAGGTCGCGGTGTCGGTGATCATCGAGAACGGCGGCAACTCCGGCAGCGAGACCACCGGCGGCGAGGCCGCCGCCCCGATCGCCAAGCAGGTCATGCAGGCGGTCCTCGGCGTGGGGGGCGGGTGAGGTGGACTCCCTCGCCCAGGACACGCTGCTCGGCGACCGCTACCGGCTGGCCCGGCGGATCGCCATCGGTGGCATGGGCGAGGTCTGGCGGGCCGAGGACACCGTGCTGCACCGGGTGGTCGCGGTGAAGGTGCTCAAGAGCGAGCTGACCCAGGACCAGACCTTCCTGGAGCGCTTCCGTACGGAGGCCCGCACGACGGCGTCGCTGCAGCACAACGGCATCGCCAACGTCTTCGACTACGGCGAGGTCGGCGGCGCCGACGACATCCCGGTGGCGTACCTGGTGATGGAGTTCGTCGACGGGGAGCCGCTCTCGGCGCAGCTGGCCCGGGACGGTCGGCTCCCGGCGGTCCGGGTGCTGGAGATCGTCCGGCAGGCCGCGCTGGCGCTGTCCGAGGCGCACCGGGCCGGGATGGTGCACCGGGACGTGAAGCCCGGCAACCTGCTGGTCCGCCGTACGGACGGGGCGGTCAAGATCACCGACTTCGGCATCGCCCGGGCCGCGGACGCGGTGCCGCTGACCCAGAACGGGATGGTCGTCGGGACCGCCCAGTACTTCTCCCCCGAGCAGGCCGAGGGGCGCGTGGTCGGGCCGCCCTCGGACGTGTACTCGCTCGGTGTGGTCGCGTACGAGTGCCTGGCCGGCCGGTTGCCGTTCGTGGCCGACTCGCCGGTCACGGTGGCGATGATGCAGATCCGGGACGTGCCGCCGCCGCTGCCGCCGGACGTCCCCGGGCCGGTGCAGGCGCTGGTCATGCGGACGCTGGCCAAGGATCCCCGGCAGCGGTTCGCGAACGGCGGGGAGCTGGCGGACGCGGTGCGGGCGGTGCAGGAGGGGCGGCCGCTGCCGCCGTTCCCGGCGTTCGTCCCGGCTCCGCCGCCACCGGCCCCACCGGCGCCGTTCCCGGTGGCGTTCACGCCGCACAGCGGAGCCGGTCTGGGCGGGCCGGCCAGGATCCCGATCCCCGCACCCCACCCGGGACCGCCCGGGGGTAACGGCAACGGCACGGCCCACCCAGGCGGGGCGCACCCCGCCGGCACACCACCCACCCACACCGGCCCGGTCGGCGGCGCCCAGACCGGGTTCGGGCCCGGTCCGCGGGTCGGCCCGGACGGCGTGGGCGGCACCAACCCGGCCCTGGCATACCCGCCCTGGTCGCAGACCGGCACCGGCTGGACCGCTCCACCGGGCGACCAGCCCCGCCGCCGCGGCACCCGCCGCCCGGTCTGGATCGCGCTGGTCCTGCTGCTCGCGTTGATCCTGGCCGGGCTGGCGACCGTGCTCATGTCGGAACGCGACAACGACCGGTCGGCCGGCGCACCGGCCGCCGCATCCACCTACAGCCGACACTGGAACACTGAGGTTTCGATGGGTTCGACGACCACGAGGGTTCGATGACGACGCCACGCCTGCTGGGCTCCCGGTACGAGATCGGGGAGATCCTCGGCTACGGAGGCATGGCCGAGGTCCACCGCGGCCGTGACGTCCGGCTGGGCCGGGAGGTCGCGGTCAAGGTGCTGCGGGCCGACCTGGCCCGCGACCCGTCGTTCCAGGCCCGCTTCCGCCGGGAGGCGCAGGCCGCCGCGTCGCTGAACCACCCGGCGATCGTCGCGGTCTACGACACCGGCGAAGAGGACATGCTGGGCAACCAGCCGTACATCGTCATGGAATACGTCGAGGGCCGCACCCTGCGCGACGTGCTGAAGATCGAGGGCCGGCTGATGCCGCGGCGGGCGATGGAGATCGTCGCCGACGTGTGCGCCGCCCTGGACTTCTCACACCGCAACGGCATCGTGCACCGCGACGTGAAGCCGGGCAACGTCATGATTACGCCGACCGGTGCGGTCAAGGTGATGGACTTCGGCATCGCCCGCGCGGTCGCGGACAACGCGGCCACCGTGACCCAGACCGCGGCCGTGATCGGCACCGCGCAATACCTGTCGCCGGAGCAGGCCCGGGGCGAGAACGTGGACGCCCGCTCGGACGTCTACTCGACCGGCGTGCTGCTGTTCGAGCTGATCACCGGCTCGCCGCCGTTCACCGGGGACTCGCCGGTCGCGGTGGCGTACCAGCACGTCCGGGAGAATGCGCCGCCGCCGTCCTCGCTCAACCCGGACGTGCCGCCGGAGCTGGACGCGATCGTGCTCAAGGCGATGGCGAAGAACCCGGCCAACCGCTACCAGTCGGCCGGCGAGATGCGCGCCGACCTGATCCGCGCCATCAACGGCCGGCCGGTCGAGGCCGAGCCGGTGATGACGCAGGACGAGGTCACCACCGTGCTGGCCGGCGGCGCCCGGACCGGGCAGTACGCGACGACGACCACCCGGAGCCGGACCGCGCCGGCCGCGTCGAAACGCAGCCCCTGGTTCTGGGTCGGGATCGTGGCCGTCGGCCTGCTGGTGCTGGCCGGGGTCGCGTTCGCCACCGTCAAGCTGGTCGGCAGCAGCAACGACGTCACCGTGCCCGACACGGTCGGGCAGACCCAGGCCGAGGCGACCAAGCGGCTGCAGGACGCCGGCCTGGTGCCGACCGTCTCCAGCACGGCGTCCACCCCGCAGCAGAAGGGCCAGGTCGTCAGCACCGATCCGGCTTCCGGGTCCACCCTGCAGCGCGGGTCCACGATCTCGGTCGTCATCGGCGGCGGGGTCGCGACGATCACGCTCGAGGACTACAAGAACCTCTCGTACGAGGACGCGGCCACCCAGCTGCGCGCCAAGGGCCTCACCCCGGTCCGGCGGGATGTCAACAGCGCCACCCAGGCGGGCATCGTGCTCAGCTCGAGCCCAGGCGTCGGGCAGAAGGTCCCCCCGAACTCGCGGGTCACGCTCAACGTCAGCAACGGGAAGACCGAGCTGCCGGACGTCGTCAACCGGACCGACGAGGAAGCGACGAGCATCCTCAACAAGGCCGGCTACACCAACATCGTCCGCCAGACGCTGCCGCCGCCGGACGATCAGGAGCCGGGCACGGTGTTCCGGATGGATCCGAACGCGAAGACCGCCGTGTCGACCGATCAGCGGATCACGCTGTTCATCGCCGCGGCCAAGCCGACGCCGACGCCGACCACCCCGTCGCCGACAGCGCCGAGCCCGTCCGGGAGCGCGACCGGCACCCCGACCGGATCCCCCACCTCCAGCCCCGGCACGCCGTAGCTCGTGACGCCGGCCGCCTCCCCGCTGGGAGGCGGCTGATGGCGTGCGGGAAGCGGGCCGCCCAACGCGGGCGGCCCGCGGAGCGGCATGCCGGGCCGCCACCAGGGCGGGCCCGGAACGACCTGAGCGGTACCCGCAGGGCCGCTCAGGCGGAGGAAAAGGCCGTGTGGCGGAGTGCGTCCATCTCCGCCGCTAGCGCGGGCGCCTTGTCCCGCGCGGACGGATCACCGCAGGTCGCGAGCCAGTTGGCCAGCATGACGTGACCGGACTCGGTGAGCACCGACTCGGGGTGGAACTGCACGCCCTCGATCGGCAGGGTCGTGTGCCGCATCGCCATCACCACGCCGGACGCGGTCCGCCCGGTCACCTCGAGCTCCGGCGGCAGCGTGTCCTCCAGCACCGCCAACGAGTGGTAGCGGGTGGCCGTGAACGGGTCCGGCAGCCCGGCCAGCACCCCGACGCTCTTGTGGTGCACATCGCTGGTCTTGCCGTGCAGCAGCTCCGGCGCCCGGGTCACCGTCGCCCCGAACGCGACCCCGATCGCCTGGTGCCCGAGGCAGACTCCGAGCAGCGGCAGCTCCCGCTGCGCGCACTCGGCCACGATCGGCACGCTGATGCCGGCCGACTCCGGCGTGCTCGGACCGGGGCTGGTGAGCACCCCGTCGAACCCGTCGAGCTCGTCCGGCGCCATCTCGTCGTTGCGCCGGACGACCGTCTCGGCCCCGAGCTGGGCCAGGTAGTGGACGAGGTTGTAGACGAAGCTGTCGTAGTTGTCGACGACGAGGATGCGCATCGTCCCGACCTCCTCCGGCTACTGATCCACGGTCTATCGATCCACGGTCACGTCGTTGAACGGCAGCCGCGGCTCCACGTACGGGAACACCACCAGGAACAGCAGCGCCACCGCGACCACCACCAGTATGGCCGAGCCGATCAGCTTGCCGGGCAGGCCACCGGGCAGCTTGTGCCAGATCCAGACGTACACGCGCTGTCCTCCCTACTTGGCCGTCATCGACGGCGGCGTGCCCTTGCTCACCGGGAAGGGCGCGCCGTCCTGGATCGCGTGGATCACCATCCGCTGCCGGGCCGAGAACTTCGGGTGGCAGGTGGTGAGCGTGAGCAGCTTGCGGGTCGGCGCGGCCCCGGGCTTGTCCGGCACCGGCGCGATCACCCCGACGTTGGACGGGTCGACGATCTCCCGGCCCGGCACGCCCACCGCCGACATGGTCTCGGCGTTGCCGGTCTTGGTGTCACCCAGGACCCGGTACGTGTACCAGAACGACTTGGTCCGGATCACGATCGCCGAGCCGGCCTTGAGCCTGTCCAGGTTGAGGAAGGGCGAGCCCTTGCCGACCCGGTGCCCGGCGATGGCGACGTTGCCGACCGAGCCCGGCAGCGGGGTGCCGACGTAGTGGCCGGGGCCCTCGTTGAGCTGGTCGACGCCGGTTCCCTCGACCACGGTGTAGACGTAGTCGGTGCCGAAGTCCGGCATGTAGATCAGCGCGAAGCCGTCGCCGAGCGGGATCTGCCTGACGCTGGCGCCGGGTTTCGGGGTGCCGGTGCCGACCGTCGGGTCGTCGCCGCCCTCCCACTGCTTCTCCAGCGCGGTGGTCAGCTTCTTCTGGGTGCGGTGGTTGACCAGGTCGGTGAACCAGACCTCGTAGCCGGCCAGCAGCAGCAACACGATGCCGAGGGTCAGGAAGGTCTGGCCGATGCCTCGGATGAACGTACGGATCCGGTCGCCGATCGTGCGGCGGTGCGGGTCCTTGCCGTCACCGCCACCTCCACCTCCACCTCCACCGCCACCACCGCCGCCGCGGTTCGGCGGCTCGTTGCCGCCGCCGGCGCCCGGGTCGTCCCGGTCCTCGGCGCGGCCGTCGATGCTCTCGGGGCGGGGATCCTGCCCGCGGGGACGGCGCCGCTCCGGCGCCGCCGTCCGGCCGCCGCTCTGCACGCTCCAGGCGCCGACGTCGAACGGCCCGATCACCTCGGTCGGCTCGTCCGAGAACCGCCGCCCGGCGACGTCGCGGTGGCCCGCCGGCCGCTCCTGGGCCTGCTCCGCCACCCACTCCGACACCGGCGGATCCACACCGGCCGCCACCCCACGGTCAGCGGCCCGGCGCTCACCCGCCCGACGGTCGGCATCCTGACGCCCGGCCCCCGCCGGACGGTCGGCGTCGGCCGTCACCCGGTCGGCGGCAGAGCTGTCCGGTGCGAAACCGCCCGCGTCATACCGGTCGACTCCAGCGGCGCGATCGGGCGCGAAACCGCCTGCGTCCTGCCAGTCCGCTCCGGCCGCGCGGTCAGGCGCGAAACCGGGCGCATCATGCCGGTCCGCTCCGGCCGCCCGGTCGGACGCGACACCGTCCGCGTCGTGGCGGTCGGCCGCGGGCCGGTCGTCGGCAGCCGCGGGGCGGTCGAGCGGCCGGTCCTGGGCAGGTCGATCCGGCCCTGGCCATGCCGTCGGCGGCTGATCCGGCGGCCGGGTCCAGGCCGGCGACGGGTTCTCGCCGGTGCTGCCGGCGCCGGTCCGGGACGGCGCCGTCGGGGCGCCCCAGCTTCGGTCCCGGCTCCCCGGTTGGCGTTCGTCGTCCGGCGCGCGCGGCACCGCCAACGGCGGCGGCCCCCACTGCGATATGAACGTCGTTGCCTCGTCCAGTCCCGCGGCCCCCCGGTCCTCGGTGCGGTCCTGCGTGCCCCGGGTGTCACCGACCGGCGGCAACACCCGTTCCCACCCACCAGCGGGCCGTACGGCCTCGTCGGGGTCTCCCTTGCCGCCCCGCGACCCGGCCTCCTCGACCGGCGCGATCACCTCGTCCCAGCGGCCCACGGCCGGCTCGACCGGCGCCACCACCCGATCCCAGCGACCCTCCGCGGCAGCCCCGCGCTCGGACCGGGCGGCCGGCGCAAACCGCTCAGCCGGCGCCTCCGGCTCCCAACGCCCCACCGGCTCCGCCGCGACCGGCGCCTCCGGCTCCCAACGCCCCACCGGCTCCGCCGCGACCGGCGCCTCCGGCTCCCAACGCCCCACCGGCTCGGCGGCGACCGGCGGCATCGCGCCCGGCTGCCCGGCCGGGGCGACGATCCGGTCCCATCGGCCCGCGGGCGGCGGAGCCGTGTCGGCGGGCTCGGCCGGCGCCCAGCCGCCCGGGTCGGACACGGGCGGCTCGCCGGCGGGAGGCGCGACGGGCGGCAAGGGCGGGGTCCGGCGGGCCAACCCCGCGAACGCGCCCCCGATCGCACCCCGGTCCGGCGCGGCCTCGGCCCGGTTCCAGCCCGCGATCAGCCCACCGGCGGCAGGCCGTCGCGGCATCTCGGTGTCGCCCACGCCCGTCGACGGCGCCGACGCCTCCTCGGCCTCGAACGGACTCGCGAACGGCTCGGCCGCAGACGGACCCTGCGGCTGCGGCACCCACCGCGGCGCCGGCGCCTCGGGCTCCGGCTCCCGCAACCGCTCCACCCGCTTCGGCGGGTGGAACAGCGACGCGCCCCCCGGGCTCACCGCCACCCCGAACGGCGGCGGCGGCACCTGCGGAACCCGGCGCGGCAGCGGCGCCGCACCGGAGGCCGACCGGCCCACCTCGCCCACGTCCCCCGCCCCGTCCCCGTGCTCCGGCGCACCAACGGCGCGCCCGGAATCCCCGAACACATCCTGCCTGGCAGGAGCGTCGTTGTGCACGTGGGGCAATGAACTACTACTCGGAGTCACTGGTTCGAGCGGGACAGACGGTGCCGATTCCGGCGTACGAGGCGGCGAGAACCACGAGTACGGCTGCCGCGCCCCCCGCGCCGGCGCCTCCGGCTCCGGTGCCCGCGGCGCCGGCACGACCGCCTCCGCAGCGGCAGGCTCGGACGGCGCCGCGGGCGCCGGCGACCCGCCGACCCACTCGGGCGGCATCCACACCGTCACTGCGGCACCGCCTCGGCATAGCCGAGCCGCACCGGACCGTCGTACCCGGGGAGGGTCACCTCGCGTTCGTCCTTCACCTCGTAGCCCAGGCCGAAATAGTCCACCGCCTGGCGATACAGCCGGACGCCGGGTTCGTTGCCGAGGGCGCGACGTAACCTGGTCGGGTCACCCACGGCCGTCACCTGGAACGGCGGCGAGTACGTCCGGCCGTACAGCAGCAGCGTGTTGCCGACGCAGCGCACGGCCCCGGTGGTGATCAGCCGCTGCCCCATCACGGCCAGCCCGTCGGCTCCGCCGGCCCACAGCGCGTTCACCACGGACTGCACGTCCTGCTGGTGCACGATCACGTCGTCGGGCCGGGCGTTGGGCGGCAGCGTGCCGTCCGGGCTGCGCGGCGCGTCGTCCAGCACCACGGTGAGCCCGCCGCCACGGAGCGCCTTCAGGCCGACCTGGATCTCCAGCCGGCCGCTCTCGGCCCGGACCGCGCCAACCCGGCCGTCCTTGGTCGACGCCTCCTTCTCCAGCGCGTCGATCTCGCCCTGCAGCACGACCGCCCGCCGGCTGGCCTCGCCGACGGCCTTCTCCTGCGCGGAGATGAGCTGCGTCAGCTCCACCCGCCGGCCCGCACGGAGGTCCGTACCCTGGGCCGTCTCGGCACTGGTGGCGAACAGGACGCCGGCCGCGAGGGCGATCACCGGGACCAGCACCCGCCAGACGGGTCGCCGGGAGCCGCCTCCCGACCCTCGTCCGGCGCTCATCGGCGACTAGGCTAACCGCAGGCAGCATCAGGAGGAGTCGAAGGTGCCCAAGTCGAAGGTTCGCAAGCGCGCTGTATACACACCACCCGCTGATGTGCTGCCCTCTCCCACCCGGGCCACGCGCAAGAAGGGCCCGAGCCCGACCTGGTATCCGGTCACCATGCTCGTGCTCATGGTCATCGGGCTCGCATACATCGCGACGTTCTACCTGGCCGGCGAGAAGATCCCGGTGATGCGGGACCTCAACTCCTGGAACTTCGCCATCGGCTTCGGCCTCATGGTGACCGGGTTGTTCATGGCCGTACGGTGGCGTTGACCGGCACCGAATAACATCGGTGTTGTTCGTCCCCAGATTTGTCCACAGGTGTGGACGTGCTCGGGGGCACCGAGCGGGGTAACCGCTCCGGCGTCTTGTCGACATGACTTAGCTGCAGGTCAGACCGCATGTTTCGCCGGATTCCGGCGTCGTGTCGACACGTCGTGGAGACACCCGTACCGCCGTCGTCCACAGCCTGCGTCCACAGGGGGCTGTGGACAGTTACGGATACGCTGATCGCGATGGAACCGGCTCCCGCCTCGACCGCCGCTGCGTGGTCCCCTCGCCCGAGCGAGACCGCTCTCGCCTTCGGCGGCGGCCTCGTCGTCCTGGCCCTGGCGGCGCTGGCCGACCCGGCCGGCCGGCTGCTGCTCGGCGTCGCCGCGCTCGGGCTGCTCGCCGTCGCCGCCACCGACCTGCTGCTGCGGCCGCGGCTGGCCGCCGACGCCGCCGGCCTGCAGGTGCGCACGCTCGTCTCCCGGCACCGGCTGCCCTGGACGGCGCTGCGGCGGGTGGAGGTCGACGAGCACACCCGCTACGGCCTGACCTCTCGCACGCTCGAGCTCGAAGCCGGCGAGCTGCTGGTCGTGCTGGGCAAGCGCACCCTCGGCGCCGATCCGCGGGACGTCGCCGACACGCTGGCCCGGATTCGCTACCTGCAGGGTTAGCCGGTCAGGGCGAGCAGCATGGTGGTGCGGACCAGCACCAGCGCGAACATGATCGCCAGCAGCCCGCCGATCGCCAGCAGCTGGATCTGGGTCCGGGACGCCTTCGGCGCGTACACCATCGTCAGCGCGGCCAGGCCGCCGGCGACGAAGCCGCCGAGGTGCCCGAGCAGCGAGATCCCTGGCGCGAAGCTGACCGCGAAGTTGAGCCCGATGGCCAGCACCATGAACCGGGCGTCCAGCCCGAGCCGGCGCAGCACGATCAACGTCGCCGCGAACAACCCGAATATCGCCCCGGACGCCCCGGCCACGGCCCCGTACGGCGAGCCGAACAGGTAGACCGCGACCGACCCGCCGAGCGCGCCGGCCAAGTAGACGGTGAGGTACCGCCAGGCGCCGAACACCCGCTCCAGCGCCGGCCCGACGATCGCCAGCGACAGCATGTTGCCGGCCAGGTGCAGCAGGCCGATGTGCAGGAAGGCCGCTCCGATGAGCCGCCAGTACTGGCCGCCGGCGGCGACCCGGATCGGCACCAGCTCCAGCTCGTCGAACAGCTTCGAGCCGATGTTCCCCGTGAAACCGCCGGGCGAGGTGAGCGCGGTGACCGCGAAGGCCAGCACGCTGAGCGCGCCGAGCACGATGGTGACCAGCCCGGGCCGCTCGGCCACCTTACCGCCGTACGGCGTCTTGGGCCGACGGACCGACGCGTTGCCCTTGGCCACGCAGTGCGGGCACTGGAAGCCGACCGAGGCCGGCCGCAGGCAGTCCGGGCATATCGGCCGCTCGCACCGGGTGCAGGAGACCCAGGTCTCCCGGTCCGGATGCCGGTAGCAGCGCGGAGCGGCCGCTGCGGGCGCCCGCTCCGCGCTCATCCCGAGCTAGTCGCCGGTCTGGATCGTGACGGACGTGATGGTGATGTCCTCGCGGGGCCGGTCCGAGTGGTCGGTCGGCGTCTTCCCGATCTGGTCGATCACCGCGCGGCTGTCCGCGTCGGCGACCTCACCGAAGATCGTGTGCTTGCGGTTGAGGTGCGGCGTCGGGCCGACGGTGATGAAGAACTGGGACCCGTTGGTGCCCGGGCCCGCGTTGGCCATCGCCAGCAGGTAGGGCCGGTCGAAGCGCAGGTCAGGGTGGAACTCGTCCTTGAACTGGTATCCCGGGCCGCCGCGGCCGGAGCCGAGCGGGTCCCCACCCTGGATCATGAAGCCCTCGATCACCCGGTGGAAGACCGTGCCGTTGTAGAGCGGCTCGTTGGACTTCTGGCCGGTGGCCGGGTTCTGCCACTCCTTGCTGCCCTCCGCCAGATTGACGAAGTTCTGCACGGTCACGGGCGCCTGGTCTCCGAACAGCTCGACAACGATGTCGCCGGCCGTCGTGTGCAGGGTCGCGGTCTGCTTTGCCACCGGACCATCCTTGCACGACCCTCGGACGGAACCGGAACGGGGCAGGAGGTGCGGTGGTGTGAGCCGCAGACAGGTACGCAACGGCGTGGTGGCGGTGGCCGCCCTGGCCCTCGGCGTCTGGATCGGCGTCAGCGTCGGACTGGCGACCCGGGCCAAGCCCGGTTAGATCTTCGCCACCACGAGCTCGGCGATCTCGACCGCTTCCAGCGAGATCCGCTGGTTGATCCGTACGACCACCAGCGCGGTGCCCTTGCTCACCGCGAGCACCGCCCCGCTGCCGGTGATCGCGACCGTGCCGCCGTCGGCGACGTCGTCCACCGGGTTGGCGCCCTTTCCCGGCACCTTGACGGCCTGAGCCGCCGCGGCGGTCGCGGTCGGCAGCACCGACACCGCGATCTCGGCCGCCTTCTCGGCGTTGGGCCGGTAGAACGCGCAGCCCGGGTGCGGGGTGGTGCTGGTGACCGTGGTCCGGTCGAGGTGCTGCCCGATGATGTCCATGACCGCGGCCGTGTCCGCGTACGGACAGGGCCTGTCGGTGGTGACCGCGGGCCGGGTCGGCTTCGGTGTCCTCGGCGTGGGCCTCGGCCGGGCCGGAGCCTTCGTGGTCACCGTCAGCTCCACCGTGGGCGCGACCGTCGGGACCGGCGCGGCCGAGTCCTGGGTCGCGGTGTCACACCCCGCGAGCAGGACAGCGGCAGCCAGCCCGAACACGATCGAGGTCCGCACGGCCGTCGACACTAGTTCACGCCCAGTGCCCAGCCGAGCGCGGCGGCGCCGAGCCCGACCGCGGTGCTGGTCAGCACGTACGCGACCGAGCGCCACCGGAGTCCGTCCTCAGCCAGCCGCAACGACTCCCACGAGAACGTGCTGTACGTCGTGAGCGCACCGCAGAACCCGGTCCCGACCAGCGACGCCACCCCGGCCGGCACCGTCCGTGACCCCGCGACCAGGCCGAGCACGAAGCAGCCGACGACGTTGACCGCGAACGTGCCCCATGGGGACCGCGTCCCGAACCGCCGCTGCACCGCCCGGTCGGCCAGGTAGCGCGTCGGCGCCCCCACCGCGGCCCCGAGCGCCACCAGCAACACCGTCACCGGATCGCTCGCCGCGTCGCCGATGCCGCCACCGTGACTGCAAGCAGTGCAAGCACCGGCGTTACCGCCAGGGCGGCGAGCGCGGTCGCCACGTGCCCGCCGGCCAGCAACCGCTGCGCGTCCACCGCATACCCGGAGAACGTCGTGTAGCCGCCCAGCACCCCGATCCCCAGGAACGGCCTGATCAGCGGGTGCCCCCGGTGCGCCTCGGTGACCAGCACCATGAGCACCCCGATGAGCAGGCAGCCGGTCGCGTTGATCAACAGCGTGCTGACCGGGAACCCGCCGGTCCCGGTGGGCAGCAGGGTGGCGATGCCGGCCCGCGCCTCCGCCCCGAGCACGCCCCCGGCCGCGATGGCGGCCAGCACCGCGCGCGAGCCCGGCTCCCGACGCTGCGCGGACCCCCCGGAATGCACCCGCCAATTCTGTCGTACGACCGCTCTAGGCTCGCGGGCATGGACCGGATCGGGGCCCGGGAGCGGCGCAACCGGCTGGCCGCGCGCCACCACCTGGCCCCGGACGCGCGGGCCCCGGACGTGGTCACCGCGACCCGCCACCTGCTCGCCCTGCACGCCACCGACCCGGCCACCGTCCACCTCTCGGCCCGGGCCCGGGTCACCGACCACCTGGTCCCGGAGCTGGAGAA
>JAABUS010006172.1_pt1 | contig 14805 bp, 10 predicted proteins | sample 5560161 | NCBI WGS metagenome assembly JAABUS01 (sample SAMN10711885, study PRJNA513376) | rock metagenome | isolation source: Antarctica rocks | place: Antarctica: Victoria Land, Trio Nunatak nord | collected 2016-01-04 | reverse complement strand
TGAGACGTTCGAGGTAACGACCGGGACGCCGCAGGCCATCGCCTCCAGGACCGGCAGGCCGAACCCCTCGTAGCGAGCCGGGTAGGCGAAGGCATCGGCCGCGCCGTACCAGAGCGGCAGGTCGTCGTCCGCGACGAAGCCGGTCAGCCGGACCCGTTCCCGGACCGCTGGGTCGAGGCCGGCCAGCGTCTGGTCGAGTTCCTCGCCCAGCCAGCCGCTCGGGCCGACCATGACGAGGTCGTGCGGGATCTCCCGGCTCAGCGCGGCGAAGGCCCGGACGAGCAGTGCGCCATTCTTGCGGGGCTCACGGGTCCCGACGCTGAGGATGTAGGGGCGATCGAGCGCGTTGCCGCGCCGGAAAACCGACAGGGCCGCCTCGTCGGGTGGCCGGAAGCGTGGGTCAGCCGCCAGCGGCGTGACGGTGACGCGCTCAGGAGGGACGTCGAACCACCGTTCGAGGTCCCGCCGGGTGCTCTCCGAGACGGCGATCACGCGGGCCGCTCGCCGGACCGAGTGGGCCGTTAGCGCGGTCAGATACCGGCGCCGGCCAGCGGGCATCGTATCTGGTTCGACGAGGAAGGCGAGGTCGTGGACCGTGACGACGGACGGGACCGCGGGGATCAGCGGCGCGACGTTGACCGGGCTATGAAGGAGATCCCAACGGCCCCGTAGCGCGAGGACCGGCAGGACAGTCTGTTCCCAGGCGATGCGCGGAATCGGGTGCCGTCCCGCTCGTCCGATGGGTGACGGACGCTCTTCGTCGGACGAGGGCCGGCCAACGATGACCATCTCGTCAGCCGGTTCCAGCGCGGCCGGCAGGTGGTCGATCAGGTTGGCGATGTAACGGCTCACACCGGCCCGGCGGAACGATCGTCCCGTACCGACCAACCGGGCGTTGAGACCAACCCGCATTCAGATGCCCTTCCTCACAGGCACGTTCCGTAGGCATTGGGTCCGGCTGCGATCTTGCGCCACGTTCGCCAGATCGGCCGAACCGGTCCGGGTGTCGGTCCGGCGCCCGCCGTCACCGCCAGGATGTCTGCTCATGCGACTGCCCACACCCGTCACGCCGGACGCCAGCCAGGAATCGGTCTGGGATTATCCCCGGCCACCCCGGCTCGAGCGGACCGACCGGCACATCCAGATCATACTGGGCGATGAGTCCGTCGCCGACACCCGCCGGGCCTGGCGGGTGCTCGAGACGTCCCACCCGCCGGTCTACTACCTGCCCACGGACGACATCCGGGTGGCGCTGCTGGAGCCGGCCGCCGGGTCGTCATTCTGCGAATGGAAGGGCGCGGCGCGGTACTGGTCGGTTCGCTTGGGCGACCACTTGCTGGAGCGGGTCGGCTGGAGCTATCCCGACCCGTCCCCCGGTTTCGAACCCATCCTGGATCACATCGCCTTCTACGCCGCGCCATTCGATGCGGTCCTGGTCGATGGCAAGCAGGTCACGCCGCAGCCGGGCGGTTTCTACGGTGGCTGGGTCACCGGGGATGTCGTCGGCCCGTTCAAGGGAATCCCGGGGTCGATGGGCTGGTAGTCCGGGCTACCGGATCGGTGACTTGCAAGCGTCGTGTCGCGCGAAAGGCATGGACACCGTGGGACCAGGTCGGTACGATGGAGAGCGCTTTCCGGAATGCCCGGCTCATTGGCCCCATTCCGGACTTCGTCCCCGCGAACGCTCGTGCTGACGACATCGGTCGATCGGCCGACTTCGACCGGTCGAATCAGTCGCGGATGGCGACCATGGCCGGCCTGGCTGTTGGTGGGTTCCGGCCGGTTCCCCGTCCGGAGCCGGCGACCCGCCCCGGCGCATCCGCTCAGATTTCCATCTCCATCCACCTCACCAGGTTGGCTCGCCATGCGCTGTCGACCAGACCATTGGGAGGACTCGCGTGGCGACCCTGATCCGCATCCTGCGTTACTGCACTCCCTACCGGTCGGCGATGATCATCGGCTATGCGAGCCTGTTCATCGCGCTCGGCTTCCAGCTGGCGCTGCCTCTCGTCCTTGCCTCCGCCATCGACGACGGCGTCCGGACTGGTGATACGACGTATCTCTGGCACATGGCCCTGCTCTACCTCGGGCTCGCCGTCCTTCAGGGGCTGTTCACGTTCACACGCGTCTACCTGCTCCAGCGGGTGGCGGAGCAGGCCGGCTACAAGATCCGTGACGACCTCTACCTGCACCTTCAGCGGATGCCGTTCAGCTTCTTCGACCGGGTCTCCTCCGGGCAACTTATGAGCCGAGCGACGGACGACATCAACAACGTCCGCGGCATGCTGATGTTCGGCCTGCGGACCGTGCCGCTGCTGATTGGGACGCTCCTGTTCGTCGCGATCATCCTGCTCCGGGAGGACTGGAAGCTCGCCATCCTCTCGATGATCGTCTTTCCGCCGCTGATCTACTTCACGTACCGCTTCGGGATCACCATGAGGCCGCTGTTCGCCGGGATCCAGCAGCAGTTCGGCTCGATGACCGCCCAGCTACAGGAGAACGTCGCCGGGACGCGAGTCGTCCGGGCCTTTGCCCAGGAGCAGGAGGAGATCAGCCGGTTCGAGAGCGAGCTCAACCAGCTCTTCCAGCGGAACCTGCGGGCCAGCCGGCAGTGGTCGTTCTCCTTCGCCCTGATCGTCATGCTGTCCGGGATCGGGACGGTCGCCGTGATCTGGGTTGGCGGGCTGCAGGTCATCAACGGCGCGATCACCGTCGGCGTGCTGGTGGCCTTTAGCCGCTACCTCGTCATCGCCGCTGAGCCGATCCGGTGGCTGGGCTTCCTCGTCAACCGGATCGCCCGGGCCATCGCCTCCGGCAACCGCATCTTCGAGATCCTCGACGAGCGGCCGGCGATCGCCGACCGGGCTGGCGCCCTGGCCGTCGTGCACGACGATGTCCGGGGCGACGTCCGCTTCGAGGACGTCACCTTCCGCTACGCCGAGGCGACCGAGCCCGCCCTGCGCGATATCTCCTTCAGCGTCCGGCCGGGCCAGACGGTGGCCATCGTCGGGCCGACCGGCTCCGGCAAGTCGACGATCGCCCAGCTGCTGCCCCGCTTTTACGACGTCGATTCGGGCCGGGTGACGCTCGACGGCCACGACGTCCGCGACCTGACGCTGGCCTCGCTCCGGGCGGAGGTCTCGACCGTCTCACAGGAGACCTTCATCTTCGGCCTGCCGATCGCCGAGAACATTGCCTTCGGCCGACCGGACGCCAGTCGCGAGGAGATCGAGGAGGCGGCGCGCTCAGCCGGGGCGTACACGTTCATCTCCCGCTTCCCGGACGGCTTCGACACCGTCACCGGCGAGCGCGGCGTGTCGCTGTCCGGCGGTCAGCGCCAGCGGATCGCGATCGCGCGGGCGTTGCTGGCCAACCCCCACGTCCTGATCCTTGACGACGCCACCTCCAGCGTCGACTCCCAGACCGAGGCGACGATCCAGGCGGCGCTCCGGCGACTCCGTGAGGGACGGGCCAGCATCGTGATCGCGCAGCGGCTCGACTCGGTCCGCGACGCCGACGAGATCCTCGTCCTCGAGGACGGCCGGATCACCCAGCGGGGAACACACACCCAGCTACTTGACCAGGACGGGTTCTACCGCCGGCTCTACGACCTCCAGAGCCAGCAGCGCAGTCTGGAAGGCGAGGGGATGGCGGACCTCGCTGGCGGCCGCGAACTCGTCGCCCGGACCGGTCAGCCGGCCGCCGCTCCGGATCGGGTCTGACGGTCCTGTCCATCGAAGCGGGACGTCGATCGGTGACCGGCCCAACAGAGGGAAGCGCCTGAGATGGTCTCGACCAACGTCAACCCGGACGACCTGCTCGGCAAGGCCTACGATGGCCGGATTGCCCGCCGCCTCCTCGACTTCCTCAAGCCCTACCGGCAGCGTGTGATCCTGGTCGCGGTCGCCGTCATCATGGGCATCGTCACCGACCTCGCGATTCCCTGGCTGCTCAGCGCGGTGGTCGATCAGGTTTCGGCCGATGGCGACATCAGCGACCGGACCGGGATCGTCAACCTGCTCGGCATCACCGCCGTCGCGGTGCTCGTCATCCGGTTCTTCAGCAACTGGGCCGAGACGTACCTGACGGCCTGGCTCGGCAACCGGGTCGTCTACGACCTGCGCGACACGATGTTCCGCCACCTCCAGAAGCTGAGCGTCTCCTACACCGACCGGCGTGGCGTCGGCGCGGTGATGACTCGCATCCAGAACGACGTCTCGGTCATCAACGAGCTGTTCAGCGACGGGGTCGTCGGGCTGGCCGCCAACCTGCTCGTCCTCCTCGCGATCATCGTCGTGATGTTGCTGATCAACTGGCAGCTGGCGCTACTGGCGTTCATCGTGCTGCCGATCATGATCGGCGTCGTCGCGGTTTGGCGGCGCTACTCGGTCGATGCCTACCGCGCCACTCGGCGCACGATCGGCGCGGTCAACGGCGACCTGGCCGAGAGCCTCGACGGCGTCCGGGTCGTCCAGGCCTTCGACCAGGAAGAGAGCAAGCACCGACACTTCGACCGGCTCAACATGGCCAACCTCGTCGCCTCGGTCGACGCCGCTCGCCTCGGCGCGGTCCTGCTCCCGATCGCGATCACGGTCGGCTCGGCGGCGACCGTGCTGGTGCTCTACGTCGGTGGGCGGTTCGTCTTTGACCTGGCGCTCTCGGTCGGCGACCTGATCTTCTTCATCGCCCTGGTCGACCGCTTCTTCCAGCCGATCCGGGAGCTGAGCCAGCAGTACACGCTGCTCCAGGCCGGGATGGCGGCGGGGGAACGGATCTTTGACCTGCTCGACAGCGAGCCGGAGGTCGAGGACCGACCGGACGCGATCGAGCTACCCCGGATCGAGGGGCACGTCCGGTTCGACGATGTCACGTTCGGCTACTCCCGGACCGGTCAGGAGATCCTCCACGGGATCGACCTCGACGTTCAGCCCGGCAAGATGCTGGCGCTCGTCGGGGAGACCGGCGCCGGGAAGTCGACGATCATCTCGCTGATGCTGCGCTTCGCCGATGTCTGGGAAGGCCGCGTCACCGTCGACGGCTACGACGTCCGCGACATCACCCAGGCGTCGCTCCGGCGCCAGTGCGGCGTCGTGCTGCAGGACGCCTTCCTGTTCCCCGGCTCGGTTCGAGAGAACCTCCGCTTTGGCCGGCCAGAAGCGACCGACGCCGAGATCGAGGCCGCTGCCCGGGCGGTCGGTGCCCACGAGTTCGTGACGAAGCTGCCCGAGGGGTACGACACCGATCTGCAGGAGCGGGGCGGGCGGCTGTCCGCTGGCCAGCGCCAGCTGCTCTCCTTCGCCCGGGCGCTGCTGGCCGACCCGCGCATCCTCGTGCTGGACGAGGCGACCAGCAACATCGACACGACGACCGAGTACGCCCTCCAGATCGCCCAGCGCCGCCTGCTCGCCGGCCGGACCTCGGTCGTCGTTGCCCACCGCCTGACGACGATCCGGGACGCCGACGAGGTCGTCGTCCTCCAGAACGGCGACGTGATCGAGCGCGGCACCCATGACGAGCTGATCGCCGCCGACGGTTACTACGCCGAGTTGGTCCGGACCCAGTGGCGGGAAGGCGACATCGCGGCCGACTGAGCAGCCCCGTGGGCTGCGGCTTCCTGGGTGTCTGACGGGTGGTTTCCGGGCACGGCGATCGATCATCCCCTGGCGCCTCGCCAGCATGTCGACCCGACGCCAGCTACGGGCCGGTCGCCAGGCTCGATCACGAACACCTGGGTTCAGCCATTTCCTCACGATTGGCCCTCCCGATGATTCGCTGACGTGGCTGCAAGGGCCGTTGAAACCGATGCGATTCAGCGGCTCCAAACGTTGCGGACCAGTCCGTCTGGCTCCGCTCTCCGCCGTCCAGATCAGCGGAAGAGGGCGATGTCAGGCAATACCAGGGGTCCTCTTCTAGCCTGCTTGGCCTGAGCGCGACGATGGGCGTGCTGGAGTGCCGGGCCGCAACGAAGGCACTGGTGTGCTTGGCGGTTCAGCCTCCAGCGATCACCGCCACCCTATCGAAGCCTCAAGCCAGCCCACCTGATTCGCGCGCCGTGGCCAAGGCTCTCGGTTCAATGGGCAATGGCGGGAGCGTTTGCTCAGCGGGAAGGGCAGGTGTCGGGCGTTGCGTCAGATGGCACAGCGTGGCGATGTCCGCCTTGGGTTGGCGGTGCTCGTCGAGCAGGCCGACCTTCTCCTGTTCGACGTCGGTAAGCTCCGTGTAGCAAAACCCCTGGATCGGGGCGCAATCCAGCACCGCCTGGATGAACTCTCCATACCGCCTCAGGAAATCATCTGCGTCGCTCGCGCGGCGAGGGTTGGCGTCGGGGTTGCCCGCGCCGGGCACGAACTCGATCCCTCCGCACTCAGTCAGCATGATCGGCTCACCGCGGCTGACTGACCCCGGGATGGCGATCGGCCGGTAGTAGGGCTGGAGTGATCTGACGCTGACTTCCAACGCGGTCTCGGTGCCGTAGCGAGCAAGGATGATGTCGCGATCAAGGGCATAGTCGTGGATGCCCCAGATGTCGCTGGCGAAGTGCTCCCACCCGTCGTTGCCGATGACTGGCCGGGTCGGATCGATCGCCCGCGTCAGGTGATAGATGGAGCGAACGTAGTCCTGCTGCCGTTCGCTGTGCTCGAGGCTAAACACCCCCCAACTCTCGTTGAACGGAACCCAGGTCACGATGGACGGGTGGTTGACGTCGCGCCGGACCACTTCCAACCACTCGCGGGTAAAGCGGTCGACGGCGTCCGCCGAGAAAGCGTAGGCGTTTGCCATCTCGCCCCAAACCAGCATCCCGAGCCGATCGCACCAGGCGAGGAAGCGGGGATCTTCGACCTTCTGGTGCAGCCGGAGGCCATTGAAACCGAGTTCCTTCGCCAGCTCCACTTCCCGACGGATTGCCTGCGGGGACGGGGCGGCAAGATGCGATTCCGGCCAGTACCCCTGTTCCAGGGCCATCCGTAGGTAGTACGGCACACCGTTGAGCAGAAATCGTCCGCCGTGTGTTCGGCAGCTGCGCAGCCCCGCATAGCTGCTTACGTGGTCGATCACCTGGGCGTCGGGTTCCGCCTCGACGAGGCTGATCTCAGCCTCGATCAAGTTCGGGTGCTCCGGTGACCACAGCAGGCGCTCGCGGGCAAGACGGGTCGTCGGCAACGCAATGGTGAAATCACGGCTGATCTCGCGGGTAGGCACAGTCCATGTGTCGTAGGCAAGGAACTCCCCGTGGAGCGTTAGCCGGACATCGAGCCGCAGCGGTCGGAGTGGCGCGCGGTTGAGCAAGACCGCGAGTCCGAGGCGCTCGCCCTCGGGATCAGGTGTCCAGCGAAGCTGGTCGATATACATTAGAGGGACGGGTTCCAGCCAAACAGGCTGCCAGATCCCGGATGTCCGATGGAACCAGATGTCGACTGGATCCGCTTCCCAGTGCTGCTTGCCCCGGGGCTGCCCGACGTCGTCCGGCGAGTCCTCGGCCCGGACGACGATGACATGCTCCGTAACGTCCTGGCTGAGAGCATTGGTCACGTCAGCCGAGAAGGAGACGTGGCCACCCACGTGACTGGCTACGAGCTGTCCGTCCACCCAGACTTCGGCCTGGTAATCGACCGCGCCGAAGTGGAGCAGCCACCGGCACGGCTGCGGTCGTTCGGGAAGCGTGACCTTTCGGCGGTACCAGAGGACAGGGTGGAACGTCTTGTCATTGATGCCGCTGGCGGCTGATTCGGGCGGGAACGGGACAGAGATCGTCCGGTCGAATGGCTCGCTTCGAACCTGCCAACGATCCATCAATCCCACGTTGGAGTCGTCGTAACCGAAGGCCCAGGGCCCACAGAGATCGACCCACTCTTCCCGAACCAGTTGAGGACGCGGGTATCGGTCGTCGTACGGCATGTTGAATGGACTCCAGTCAGTGTTGATGGCGGATTGGACCAGGAACGTTTGAACTGGTCGGCGGGTAGCGGGATCAACCTTTGATTGCGCCGGCCGTGAGTCCGCGGACGAGGTAGCGCTGGATGAAGACGGCGAAGATGAAAACCGGGACGGCCGCCATCGTGCCCGCCGCGGCCATGGCGCCGAAGTAGGTGCCACGCTCCGAGGAAAACCCGGCTATCGCGATTGGCAGGGTCTGCGAGTCGAGGGTGTAGGTCAGGATCAGGGCAAAGGAGAACTCGTTCCAGGCCAGCAACAGGCAAAGGACGGCGGACGCCACCAGACCCGGCACCGCCATGGGGATCATGATCTGCCAGAAGACTTGAAGTGGTGACGCCCCATCGACGATCGCGGCCTCCTCGAGCTCGCGCGGGATCTCGGCGAAGAACGCCTGTAGCAGCCAGATGTTGAACGGCAGGTTGAAGGCGGTGTAGGCGATGATCAGGCCGAGCAGACTGTCGACCAGCCCAAGGCTTCGAAAGATCAGGAACAACGGCATCGCGACGATCAATCCCGGGAGCATCCGGATCGCCAGGATCATGAACAACATCAGCCCGCGACCCGGGAACTGGTAACGCCCAAAGGCATAGGCGGCCAGCGCGGCGATGGTTACCGAGAGGGGCGTCGAAATGCCGGCGACGATCAGGCTATTGCGGGCATAGGTCAAGAGTGGCCGGTTGACGAAGGCCTCGCGATAGTTGTCGAGCGTGAAAGAAGGGATGTAGGTCGGTGGGTTCGTGAACAGCTGCGACCCGCTCTTGAACGACGTTGCCACCATCCAGTACAGCGGACCGACGGTCCAGATCAGGAACAGGGCGGTCAGGCCCCAGCCGAGCGCCCTCGGCCACAATCGGCGAACGGAGCGGCGGCTAACCCGCCCGGTTGCCGCCGGCGAGGTTGCTGTCATCGCGGCCATGGCCTGCTCCCTAATCTCGCTCGGCACGGCGCAGAACGGCGAGGTAAACGGCAGTGATCACGGCGATCACGACCAGGATCGTGAAGGAGATCGCTGAGGCGCGGCCGAACTGGTAGAAACGAAACCCGTAGAGATAGGCGTAGTACATCACGGTCGTCGTGTCGGTCCCGGGCCCACCCCCGGTAAGGACGAAGATCTGGTCGAACGCTCGTAGCGCATCCATGGTTCGGATGATCAGGACGATGGCGATCGCTGATCGGAGGAGCGGAAGCGTGATGTCGACGAACTGCCGTGTCGGTGACGCACCGTCGATCCGGGCCGCCTCATGCAGCTCGTGTGGGATGCCCTGAAGCCCAGCCAGCAGGACCAGGAGCACGAACGGCGTCGTGAGCCAGACCTCAGTGACGATGACCGCCGTCCGAGCCGCGGCCGCATCCGTGAACCAGGAGACTGGCTCGACGCCCGCAAACCCGAGCAGGTGGTTGACCGGGCCGTACTGGGCGTCGAACAGCGTCCGCCACATGAAGCCGGCGACGACCCCCGAGAGCATCATCGGCACCAGGAAAATGCCACGGAGCAGGCCACGCGCCCGGCCCAGCACCGTCGAGTCGAGCAGCAGGGCCATCGCCATGCCCATCACGAACCCGACGGGCACCGATCCCAGGGCGAACAGGATCGTCCACCTGACCGATGCGATCAGGTCCTGGTCGCTCGGCAGCTTGATGTAATTGTCCAGACCGACGAACGGCCGACCGAAGCGAGGCATGTTCCACTGGTAGTCGTGGAAGCTCAGCCAGAAGGCATAGCCGACCGGGTAGATGATCAGTCCACTCAGGATGAGGAGCGCCGGTAGCAGGAACCAGAGCGGCACGAGCCGTTTGGCGAGCGCGCGACTGACGCGCCGTCCGGCTTCCGACGACGGTGCGGGGCGTTCCGCGTTCAGGTCAACGATGCTCATGACGAACACTCCGTCGCGTCGCCGGTGAACTCAGGACGTGGCTGACCGCCGATCGGGGATCCGGGCGGGCTGGCGCGGCGCTCGCACGCCCGCTCCAGCCCAATCTCAATCCGGACCTGGGCTGACCCTACTGCAACCCCGACCGCTTCAGGATGTCGGACCACTCGCCCGCGATCTGCGTCAACAGGCCGTCTGTGGGCTGATCGCCGATCCAGGCGGCGTTGAAGGACTGACCCATGACGGTCTGGAGCTCGAAGCCGACCGGCGGCGCGCTGACGTCAGCCGTGATCCGCGCCTGCTGCAGACAGGCCTGTAGCGTCGGGTAGAGCGGGTTGGCGGCGGCGATCTCCGGGACGGCGTAGGTAGAATTGCGGCATGGGTCGTTGCCGGACGCGATCTTGAGCGGCTCGCCCTCCTTGCCAGTCAGGAACGCGATCGTGGCGTAGGCCAGATCCTGGTCCTTCGCGAAGTTCGAGATCGCGGCGACCCAGCCACCCAGGATCGAGCTCTTCACCGTCTCGCCGTTGATGGTGACCCCGGCCGGTACACCGTAGCCAGTCTTGCCGACGACCTCGCTCTTGCCATAGAAGCCTTCCGGCGTCTCGGCCAACTTGGAAAGGCCCGGCCACTGCTCCATCATGGCGACCCGGCCACTGAGGAACGCGGTGTTGGCCTCGTCCCAGCCGTACGAGCCGACATCGGGCGCGCAGCACTCGTTGAGCTGGACCGCGATCTCGAGCGCCCGTCGACCGGCGTCGGTATCGAAGTTGGGCTGGTAGTCCGGCGTCAGGTAGCTGCCGCCCAGCGCTGCCAGTCGGCTGGCCCAAATCCAGTTGGCGGACGTCCCGCTCTCCGCCATGTGGTTCCAGCCGAACTCGGTCGGGGACGCCGGATTGAACTTCTGGCTGAAGAAGCGCGCCGTCGCGACCAGTTCCTCGGCGGTGTCCGGGACCTTGAGGGTCGCACCGCCGTTCTGGGCGGCGAAGGCTTCCTGCAGCGCTGGGTCAGCGAACAGGTCGGTCCGGTGAAAGAAGATGTAGGCGTCCGCCTTATAGGGCAGGGCATAGACCTGGCCCTCGAACTTCGCCATCGTGTCGTAGAGCAGCGGGACGAAATCAGCGGTGTCGATGGCCGGGTCGGCAGCGATACGGTCGTCGAGCGGAACGAGGAAGCCCGCCGCCGCGTGGTCCTGCATGGTGATGAACGGCTCGATCACGACGTCGAAAGCACCAGTGCCGGACGACAGGTCGGTCGTGATCTTGGACTGAAGGTCGGCCGCGGGGATCCTGATCAATTCGATCGAAGCGCCGGTCGCCGCCTGGAATGCCGCGACTTGCGCGTCCACACCGTTGCCTAGTTCAGCATCATTCGTCGCAACCCGGACAGTCTTGCCGGCAAACATCTGGGCGTTGATGCGCTGGAGGTCAGCGTGAGCGGAGCCCGCCCGGGTAAGCGCCGAGCCAGCGACCGCGGTCGCGGCGGTCGCGCCAACGAACTGGCGGCGTGAGAGATTGCCATGAGCCATGTCGAAGCCCTCCATCGGGGATCGGTGTCTCCTCTCGCTGCGAGGAGGACCGCTAGTTGTCAGGACTGGGTATCGTCGGAAAGATCCCGAACGAGTCGTGGTTTCGGATGAGTCGGGCGGGTGTCCGCGCTTCCTTCGTCGTGCTGCCTCCCTCAGCGATCGTACTCGTAGGTGATCCGAAGGACGAGGTCCTCGGGATAGTTCCCGAAGCGGCGACCGAACAGATTCACCCCGTTGACGTGCCGGGCGTCGGACTTGACGCCCAGTCGGACGGACACCGCGGCGGTTGGTTCCAGGGCGAGATCGTCCAGCGTCACGCCGGAGATCTGCACCCCGTCGATGAACGTGCCGGCATTGGTCACCTCCCATCGCTTGTGCAGGCCATATTGCGAGTCGACGTCCAGCCACCATGCAGGCGTCAGGGCACCGCGGCTGCCACCGTAGTCGCCGGGACACGTCCAGGTGCCTACCTCACGGCGGTTTACCCAGAGCGTGATGTCGGACGGCCAGTTCTCATTGAAGGTCGGGGCCTCGGAACAAATCTCCATCCGAACCTGGAGCGCGGTCGGCGTCGCTCCGGGCGGCACCCGATTCGGGAAGCGATATTCGACCGACCCATGGGCCAGCCAGAGTAGTTGTGCCTCGAGACGTCCTGGGTCGAGGAAACTGGATGGGTCGTCGATCATGCCGACGATCGCGGTCTCGGACGCCAGTCCGCACGTTGGCGAGACCTCGAAGTCGACGTAAGCTCCGATTGGCATGGCAATCTCAACTGCCTGCGCGGTTGACCGTTCCAGAGGCGGCAGGGAGATGACGACCTGTTCGACGGTGCGGGAGCAGAGCTTCTGCACGCCGCGTCGCGCCGGAGCCAGGTGCGTCGAGATCAAACCGGCCTCCTCAAGCGCCTTGATATGCATCGCCGCAGTCACCGTTGGGATGCCCATGGTCTCGGCGAGCTGGTTTACCGAGCGGGTCTCCGTTCCGAGCAGTTCGAGGATCCGGAGCCGCCATTCCGACCCCAACGCCTTCAGGATCGCCAGGGTCTGGTCGCTGGCGGTCGTGGTATCGAGCAGCAAGCGTTTGCCATGCTCGCTCAAGACCGTGCTCCGGCAGCGATCGATTCGACGAGCGAACGCACTGCGAGGCTCCTCCTGCGAAGCGTGCAAGGGACACGCTCTGTCCCTTGGGCTAGATTCTCCAGACGTCTTTTGGCCCCCAGGCCAATCGCGGCTCGACGGTTGGAATGACGTAGAAAATCCTGGTTCGCTTGAGGCAATGTAGATTCATTGCCCACGGCTGTCAATCCCCGCCGGCGGGGTGACCGCTGCGGGATATCACCTTGGAGCACGTCTGTTGCGCTCCCGATCCGACCGCTATACTCTGCCGGGAGAGAGCGGGCCGCCATCGCAGTTGCTCCTTCGCGACCCACTGCGGATGCATCCCCGTGGTTATCTTCGAGCACGGTCATCCCAACACGCCCCGTCGTACCACCCTGGCCTGATCGCCGGCCGGACCTCGGTCGTCGTCCTCCAGAACGGCGACGTGATCGAGCGCGGCACCCACGACGAGCGGATCGCCGCCGACGGTTACTACGCCGAGTTGGTCCGGACCCAGTGGCGGGAAGGCGACATCGCGGCCGACTGAGCCGGCGAGTCCGCCCGTTGTCCCGTCGGTCGAAGGAGCCGATCGGGTCACCTATGTCGTTGAACGGCCAAGCTCGGAAATGAACAGGCCGGGCTCCGGGACTCTTGGCGGACATTCAGGACATCGACCCCAGGAGAAGCGTGACCGTTGACTCCAAGCCGCCGGGTGGCGAGTTGTCAGACAGTGGTTGCTGATTGTCCGACTCATGGCATAGTGCCCGAATGAACGATGATCGATCACCGGCACTGACCGAAACCGATCCCTCGGTCAACATGGTTCTCGATGGGGTGGGACCGCGGCTGCGGGCACTGCGGCAGGAGCGAGGGGCGACGCTGGCTCAGGTCTCCAGCGCGACCGGGATCTCGGTCAGCACCTTGTCACGGCTCGAGAGCGGCCAGCGACGACCGACGCTGGAGCTCCTTCTGCCGCTGGCTCAGACCTACCAGGTCGCACTGGACGAGCTCGTCGACGCCCCACCGATCGCCGATCCCCGGATCCAGGAACGCCCCGTCGTCCGCCACGGCATGACGTTCATCGCATTGACACGTCGTCCGGGCGACCTGCAGGCCTACAAGATCATCATTCCCCCGGGCACACCGGTCGAGGAACCGGAGCAGCGGGTCCATGAGGGCTACGACTGGTTCTACGTGCTCTCCGGACGGCTTCGCCTCCGGGTAGGAGAGCACGACCTCACCCTGACCGCGGGCGAGGTCGCCGAGTTCGACACCCGCACGCCGCACGCGCTGACGAACCCCGGCCCGGAGCCGACCGAGATCCTCGCCCTGTTCGGACCGCAGGGCGAGCGGATGCATGTCCGGATCCAACCACGGTCCGTGTCCAGGACCTGACCCGGGTACCTGGACACACGCTGACCATGCGATGACGTGCTCGTCGCGTCCGGCTCCGGTAGGGAGGCTTGCCCGGGCGTCGACCAGCGGAGTAGACGGCACGTCGTCAAACGTGGGATTCGACGAACAGCCGCGACACTGGTCCAGCCCTTCGGGCGTTGTTGCCGACGACCTGGGGGACGTCAATCCGGAACGAGTTAGCGAAGGAATAGTTCTAAACGCTCGGTGAGATGGTATCCCGATCGGACGCAATCGCGTCCTGGCTCGACAGGACGGCGTCCCTTTTCGGGTCGATCAGGACGATGACCACGAGCAGGGCAAAAGCGAGTATGGCACCACCGACAGTGAACGCGATTCGGTACCCATGGAGGAAGCCGTCAAGCTGGAACGCCCGGTCCCCAGCAATGCCCGGACGGTTGGAGGTCAGGTAGCTGGTCAATGCCGCCGCGTACAACGTATTTAGCAGCGCCACGCCGAGTGCGCCGCCGACTTGCTGGGTCGCATTCACCATCGCGCTTGCCACGCCGGCGTCACGCAGCGCGATGTTCGACAGGGCGACGCTGTTCAGTGGCACGAAGACGAGCCCCAGACCGACGCTCATGATGATCTGGGAAGGCAGCACGATGGACACATAGGTCGACGACGAATCGAGACCCGACAGCAAGAGCAGGCCGGCCGTACCCATGGCCATCCCGACTACCAGCAGCGGCCTCGGGCCGAAACGGGGCAGCAGGGTGGACGCAAGAGCCGCGCTAACGATGATGCCGGCGCTGAACGGCAGGAACGCCAAGCCCGACCGAAGCGGTCCGTAACCGAGGTTGACCTGGAAGTAATAGGTCAGGAACAGGAATATGGCGAACATGCCCGCGCCGATGAGCAGCGAGACGAGGAAGGCTCCGCCTCGGTTGCGGTCGACGACGACCCTAAGCGGCAGCAGCGGATGCGCCGTTCGTGCCTCAACGACTATGAACGCGGCCAG
>JAABUS010006168.1_pt1 | contig 14820 bp, 11 predicted proteins | sample 5560161 | NCBI WGS metagenome assembly JAABUS01 (sample SAMN10711885, study PRJNA513376) | rock metagenome | isolation source: Antarctica rocks | place: Antarctica: Victoria Land, Trio Nunatak nord | collected 2016-01-04 | reverse complement strand
TCTATCCAAATAAAATACTAAAATTAAATACATATGAGCAAGATTGTTGAAAAGAAGCACCTGCAAAAAGCAATGGATTATGAAAGCTATCGCAAGCTGATAGATGAGCTATTACTGGAAGGGAAAACGACCGGGCAAAAGCAGTCGGAGCAACTAACCGAGTATGCAAACTTGAATGCGGCAAGAATGAAAACGATAGATGAAACTATCCAGGTAGTTCCTGAAATTGAGAGTTTAATAACTTCTGTAAGGCAGCATCAAACATGGATTGTGCTTACCGAAGGCTGGTGCAGAGATGCTGCACAGATTGTACCGGTACTACATGCTTTGGCAAAACTGAATAGCAATATAGAACTTAAATTGCTGTTGAGAGATGATAACCTTGATTTAATGGACCAGTATCTTACAAACGGTAAAAGCCGCAGCATCCCCAGGCTGATAGCTGTAGATTCAGACATAATGGAAGAACTTTTCAACTGGGGAGCAAGTCCTGCAATCCAGCAAAGCAAACCGGATGAAAAAACAATCATTACACAAAAAGAGATAGGCGAATTGGTTGCCCAGCATGTTTAGAAAAAAAGTTATTTGTTTATCTCTTTGTATATGGGCTACCGCTTATTTTAAACATAGCTTCCCATATCTCAAAATCTTCATTATCTCCTTCAAAAAGGAAGAGGGTATGAAACTGTACGCATGTTTCTTATCAGATGTAATAGGGAATATGGGTAGCTTCAATTGCATAGGTACTACCAAATAAAAAAATTATCTTTAAACATTACAAAACCAAAACAGACAGTTATGAGAAAACAGCAGCTTTCCTTCATGTTATTCATTTTCGCAGGTATAACATTTGTTGCCTGCAGAAAAGACCATTGTGATGCTCCCCGAACTTTTTATGGCCCGGCAGTTGCATTAGGTGATGATAGTGCCCGTTCTTTTGTAACCATTGATGCGAATAGCGAACCAATATCAATAGGAATACAATTGGGTGAAAGTGCTTTAAATAACCTGCCTGAAGACACTAAGCCCGGTGATAACTATCCGTTACCCTTACCCGTTCAGGCAAAAGCAAGTGGAATGGATCATATTGAAGTAGATTGGAACCCTTTCGGCCACCCTCCTCAAGCCATTTATGGAGCGCCTCATTTTGATTTTCATTTTTATTATATAACTAAGCAGGAACAAAGCAGTGTTATACCAGGTCCCGACACAGTAACTGTACCAAATCAATATATTCCATCAGATTATGTAAACGGTGTTGTAGCGGTGCCAAATATGGGTGTACACTGGACAGATTCAACAGCCTCTGAATACCATGGACTGCCATTTACAACAACTTTTATTTACGGCTTTTATCGTGGTCAAATGACCTTTCTCGAACCAATGGTAACCCAAGCATTTTTACAAACGCATCCCGATTTTTCTGCGCCTGTCAAACAACCGGCTGCCTTTCAGCAAAGCAATTATTATCCTGCCAGCTACAAGGTTAACTATGATGCCTCTAAACATGTTTATTTGATCACATTATCAGGATTGAAAAAGCATTGATGAGGATTTATAAAAGAAGAAACGATTTTAAAAAATAGTAACTACTCAGGCTTGATGAGGAATTTACTGGCAAAGCCTAAGTAGCTACCTTTCTGAAAGGTCGGGTTTCTCTATATTCAGAGTTTAAAGCAGGTGTAAAACTTATAATGTTGTCTGATTTACCCTTCAAGAACTTCTTGCATAACAAGAATGGAGGGAAAAATTAACGAAGTGCTGAAGGTCACTGCATAGCATAGTGAAAGTGATAAGTGAAGAAGGCGTACAAACCTCAAAAGTGTCTGTGCAGCGATAAAATTGAGCACTACTAAAAATGACTGCCCCGGAAGGACTTCCTGGGCAGTTTTGTTTTTAAGAATAATTTTGTTTCACCTTTGTTGGTGATCAGCGAACAAAAAAAGGAAACCAGGATTGTTGCAGGCGGCAACACCTCCGGCTACAGAGAAAAACCAATTTTGTCATTTGCCCTAAAAACTATATTTTAGACTTACCTGTGTTGTTTCTCCTGTCTCATATCACTTATAAACTAACGGGACCAAAACTTTATTTGTGCCTTTCGCTTACACTATTTTCTTTTTTTTCTTTTGCACAGTTAAACAATAACTGGTATTTAAGTAAAATACTGAACGACAATAACGGACTGCCACAAAACTCGGTAAGAAGCCTGTACTTCGATAAAAGGACCGGCTTCTTATGGTTAACTACTGAGGCGGGATTGGTAAGATATGATGGTGTAAATGCACGTGTGTTTGACTTAAGAGATTTGCCCTCTTTAAAATCAATCAGGATGTTTTACCTTTTCCCCAGCTTGCAGGGGGATGTTTTGGGATCTAACAGGTTAGGTGAAATATTTGCTATAAAAAATAATTTCCCGGTTAACATGTACGGGTACCGCATCAATGATTTTTCTGTTGACTTTTCTTTGCGAAAAAGAAATGTAAGAAGCATCAAAGATTTAAATTTTGAAAATGACATCAATCACAGAACTATGGACGGGAATGAGCCGGTTTCAAATTCTCTTTGGTTAAATGAGAACTCATGGTTAGGGGTATCTGAAAGCTTTATAGATTTTTTCGAAAACGAGAAATTAGTATATCAATGGCCAAAGGAAAACAAGGATGACGTTACTTTAATTCCAAGAAATGGTTTTGTATATGCACTATATAGTAACGCAAGTGGCAACTGCATCAATCTTATCAATAAAACAATTGTAAGTACAACAGCGGGCAGTAAAGTTTTAACTGAGGGCAAACCTCTTTTATTCTATGATAAGCTGAATGATCAGCCACTGCTTTTGAATAACAATAACCTTTACAAACTGGAGTTCAAAGCGAATAAGATTTTTGCAGAATTCATTGCTGCATTAAAAGGCCTTCCTACAGATATTACATCTGTTATACTGCATAGTAACAAGAAAATGGTATTTGTTTCTACCAATACGGCCGGCGTGTATCTTTATCATCTCTCGCCTTTTCGCGTCTATAAATCCGGTAACGATGATATTCCGAATAATAACTATGCAAGTGTGCTTACAGACAGCAGTCATATTTTTACCTGTCATTCATTACTTTTTGATCTAAACACCGGAAACAGCCGCAAAATACCTGTTCCCATTAATCACACGCTTAGTATGGGATTAGATGTTTCAAAAAATATATGGACTGCAACAGAAGGAAATGTTATTAGTTTTCGTATACAAGAACCGCAGAAAATTAACAAATATCCTGTAACAAAGGACAATTACCTTCGCACATTTTTTTTAACAAGAAAGGGAAAATTTTGGATATCAACCGGCAAATTTCTCGGCTTTGAACAAGATAAAGAATTGAGGGAGTATATTCCTTTTGAAAATAATATTGACTCTTCGTCTTTTTATTATTTGACAGAAACTTCAGGCGGAAAATTGGTTGGAGTAAGTAATAAAGGAATTTACTTTATTGATACGATCGCAAAAAGATTCATCCCGGTTTTATTAAGCGATCAAATTTCAGATGTACGCAATATGAATATTGATAGTAATAATTTATGGTGGATTACTACTTACGGAAAAGGCATTTTTCTCTTTAAGCCAGAAGAAAATAAATTATTAAAATTACCTGTTGATGAAAAAGGATATCTGTTGTATAGCCATGCCTGTATTAATGACGGGCAAAATAATTTTCTTGTGCCTACCAATAAAGGACTTTTCAGGATTAACAGGGATAATCTTTTGCAAATTTCTGCAATGCCACAAACACCTCTTTTATACCAGTATTTTGATGTAAGCGATGGATTATCTACCAATGAATTTAATGGCGGTTGTCAGCCCGCTTTCAATCGTTTACCCAACGGCGATATTATGTTGCCTGCATTACAGGGATTGGTAAAAGTCAGGGAAAATGAATTGCCTTCTCCTCATGCTTACCCGCTCTTTATTGATGAAATAGAAACAAAAAGTAAAAAGTATATGACCGGTCCGGATATTCATTTTAATAAGGATGAAAGAACACAGAACTGGCATCTGCATTTTGCGGAATGGGATCAGACAAACAGCCGGAATATTTTTTATCGTACTGATCAGGACTCTTCCTGGCAAAGACTTCCTGTGGGCGAAAGGAAAATTCAATTGAATGAATTAACAGGAGGTGATCATTTTTTGGAAATAAAGTACCAATATGGTCTTTTGCAACATCAATTCTCTTCACTACAATTTAAATTTTATATAGGAAAAAAATACTATGAAACGGTTTGGTTTTGGCTCTCGGTTTTTGTTTTATTTGCTCTTATCATTTCTTTAATTATACGTATCAGAATCCTGCGCAGAGCACTAAACATGCAGACATTACGAAACCACATCAGCGCCGATATGCATGATGAAATAGGCAGCACACTCAGCAGTATAAGCTTTTACAGCCAGGCATTGTTAATACAAACAAATGATGAAAAGCATAAGAAGGTGCTGGAAAAGATAAAAGAAAATGCGCAGATTGCACAGGAAGGAATGAGCGATATTATCTGGAGTGTAAAAGGCAGTATGGATGGAATGGAAAATGTGTTTAACCGCATGCAAAGTTTTGGTACAGAGTTTTTGGAATCAAAAGAGATATATTTTCATTTGGAAACTGACAAACAATTAAGCAGTCAAAAAATGAGAATGGCCCACCGTAAAAACTTTTACCTCATTTTCAAAGAGGCCGTGCATAATGCCGCAAAATATAGCGAGTGCAAAAATATATGGGTAAAAATAGAAAGTGCCGCTCCCCATTTGCTTATGATAATAAAAGATGATGGAAAAGGTTTTGATGTACATCACCCAAAAAACGGAAATGGTCTTTCCAATATGCACAAAAGAGCATCCCAAATGAAAGGTCGGTTATCTGTTGATTCATCATGCACGCTGGGAACTACTGTTACACTTGTCTTCTGAAATATTCAACGGTCATAGCAAATATTTGCTATAGTCGCTATTAACCCGCTTTGTTATTTTTACCAAATGGCTTACAGAATCATCATATTCGACGATAACGAGGAACGCCTCAACAGCGTGGCGATGTTGCTGAATCTTTCACCCGATTTTGTATGTGCAGGCACTTTTAAAAATTGCAATAACCTTATGGAAGACATAGAGGCAACGCGGCCACACCTTGTGATAATGGATATTGATATGCCGGGCATGAATGGCATTGACGCAACAAAAATCATCCGAAAACAGTATGATGTGCTTCCCATTATTATACAAACGATTTTTGAAGAGAATGATAAAATTTTTGATAGTTTAAGAGCCGGCGCCAATGGCTATCTGCTTAAAAAAACAACTCCTGAAAAATTCCTCGAAAGTTTAAGAGATGCATTAAATGGCGGCGCACCAATGACGGGCAGTATTGCAGCAAAAGTGCTTAAATACTTTGCAGAAGAGCATTCTGCAAAAAAAGATTATCATCTTACCGGGCGTGAAAAAGAAATTCTCGCTTTACTTGTAAAAGGATGCAGTTATAAGATAATAGCACACGAATGTAAAATTGCTTACAACACGGTAAACAACCATATCCGCAACATTTACGACAAGCTTTATGTAAGCAGCGCTACCGAAGCGGTAAGCCTTGCCATTAAGGAACGTCTCGTGTAGTGTGTTTCTTCTATGTTTAATGCCGAACCGCTATGCTTGCTATAATCCCACACCTTTAAAAGTGTCCCCTTTAAGGCAATGCCATTAAGTTAAGTACACTGGAATTAGTCCGCGAAGAACGAAGCGATCCTCTTTAATATAAACAGGCTTACAATTTATCAGTGGATTGCTTCACCGAGCCTGCGCGAGGCTCGCAATGACTATGACTATCTACGGGTGTGGAAAGTGCAAAGAAACAATCTATCCTTAGCTTAATAACATTGCCCTTTGGCAAACTTAGAGGCTTTTATTATAGCATGAATTTGCTATTGGCCTCCCCGCACGCATTAGCTTCCTTTACATTATTCAAAAATAATTATATTATGTGTTACCGCAAATGTGGAAAAGCACAAGAGAGGAGATTAAAACATCATTTCAAAGTCAATTAACAACGCTCAAACAATATTGCTTAAGAATTCTCTCTCGGGCTCCGTTTTGGAGGCAGAGATACGTTTCACAGGATAACTTTTTGCCCTGTCGCCAACTTTTCGAAAAACACATAAAATTAATAAAACACTCTCTTTCTTTTAATTATAAAAAAAACAAACCATGCAATACAGCTACAATTCTTTGCAACACCGACAGCTTTTAGGCCGGCCTGCAAACACCCATCTTCAACAACCTACAGGCATGGCCGACACGATGACGGGTAATTACTATGAACTAAAGCCACAACATAAAACCCTGCGATTTGCCAACACCATAGAAAAAGGTGAAAGGCTCAAACAAAAAATAAAGATAATCCTCATAATGTGTGTCCTGAGCCTGTTTTTAGCTTCAACGAGTGGGATGGCGCAGGAAGCAACGATCAGAACCGTGACCAACACCAACAACAGCGGCCCGGGCAGTCTGCGTCAGGCCATCCTCGATGCGAACAGCACGCCCAATTATGATGTTATTGTGTTTGGGTCCGCAGTTTTCGGCAGCACGCCGCAAATCATTCACATTACCCAACCCTCGTTAGAGATAACTGCAAACGGCAATTTGACGATCCAGGGACCCGGGGCACGTCTGCTGAATATTATGGCTGATAACGGACAACAATCTTTGATTGGCACACGGCTCTTTACCATTCTCGATGGCGCCAACGCTACCATCACTTCCCTGACTATCAGCAACGGTTATGCGCACAATCGTGATTATAGCGATGGTGGTGGTATTTTTATCCGCAGTGCAACCGTAACACTTAGCGGGGTAGTTGTCACCGGCAACAATGCAAACAACGGCGGCGGCATATGGAATGAATATGGTATTTTAAACATTTATAATTCAACGATCAGCGATAACAACGCGACCTACGGCGGAGGCGGCATAGCAAGTTACGGCACCGGCAGAACCGACGATCCTACGAAGGTGAACATTACCAACTCGACCATCAGCAATAACAGTGCGAACAACGGGGGTGGTGTTTATCAAAATAACGGCGACTTCAATATTGTCAATACCACTATCAGCGGCAACAGCATTCAAGCGCAAAGCAGTGGCGCAGGCGGTGGCATCTACACAGCTTCTTACGGCCTGCACCTCCGCAACTCGATTGTTGCGAACAATACGCTGAAATACTCCGGTAATTCTATAAGTTCACCAGATGTGCATGGTAATATGACCTCTGACGGGTACAACCTGATTGAAGATATATCAGGAGCAAACATTAGCGGTAATACAACCGGCAACATCTATGGCATTGACCCGTTGCTTGCCCCGCTTGCCGACAACGGCGGTTCAACCAATACACATGCCTTGCAACCTGGCAGCCCCGCAGTTGATGCAGCCGACCCTAACAATGCCAGCAATCCTACAAGAGACCAACGCGGTTTACCCCGTCCGTACGACGGAAATGGTGATGGTGTTGCCCGCGCTGATATGGGTGCCTATGAGGCACAGGAAGCTATCAACAATGAGCTAAAAACCTGGTACCAGGATAACGATGGCGACGGCTTTGGAAATCCGGATTCCACCAAAACGGCTTATACCCTGCCTGCCGGTTACACAAACAACAACCAGGACTGCGACGACAACCAGGTTACTTACCAGGACAATGACCATGATGGTTTTGGCAGCATGACAAAAGTAGCCTGTGGCGGCGTCACGAACAACCAGGACTGCAACGACAATGAGGTGCTGTATCAGGACAATGACCATGATGGCTTTGGCAGCAACGTAAAGGTTTCGTGTTTTGGATATTTTGGTGTGACCAACAACAGCGATTGCAACGATAATCAGGTGACGTATCAGGATAACGACGGAGATGGCTATGGCAGTGATGTAAAAGTGGCGTGCGGTGGTGTAACCAATAATTCTGACTGCAATGATGAGGATAAAAGCGTTCATGAACCCATTACATATTATAAGGACAATGACGGGGATGGCTTTGGTGGCACCAGCAGTGCCTATGTTGTTTGCTCGTCCACGGCGCCATCGGGCTATGTGAACAACCGGCTGGATTGCAATGACGCCGACAGGTCGATTGGCGCGGGTCAAACCTATTACCGCGATGCCGATGGCGACGGTTTTGGTGACCCTAATAATACAACAGCGTCTTGCACCGGTGCGCCGCAGGGTTATGTAAACAACAATGGGGATTGTAATGACTCTAAAACCACTTATGCTGACAATGATATGGATGGCTATGGAGCAGGTGCCAAAACAGCCTGCGGCGTTGCAGACAACACCGACTGCAATGATGCAGATGCCGCCGTTCATGCTTCACAAACCTATTATCGTGATGCGGATGGGGATGGCTTTGGTAGTTCAACCAACACCACGCAGTCTTGCTCCGCTACGGCGCCGCAGGGTTTTGTAGCTAACAGCCAGGATTGTGATGACACAAAGGTTACCTACACTGATAACGATGGCGATGGCTATGGCAGTATGGTGAAAGTGCCTTGTGGCGGTGTTACTAACAACACAGACTGCAACGATAGGGACGGCAGCGTTCATTCTGAACAAACCTATTACAGAGATAGTGATGGTGATGGGTACGGAAATCCCTTCTACAAACTTGCCATTTGTGCTTCAACACCACTTCAGGGTTATGTGCGCAACAGTGATGACTGCGATGACGGGGACAACACTGTCCACCCGGGGGCGACTGAGGTTTGCGATGGCAAGGACAACGACTGCGACGGGCTTGTGGACGAAGGCGTGAAAACCACCTTTTACCGCGATGCAGATGGTGATGGCTTTGGCGACGCAGCTACTACCACTCAGGCTTGTTCTGTACCTGCCGGCTATGTAAGCAACAGCAGCGATTGCAACGATGGGGATAGAACGGTGAATGCACCGCAGACCTACTACCAGGATGCAGATGGCGACGGCTTTGGCGACCCCAATGCTGCCAGGGCGTTCTGCACGTCCACACCGCCGCAGGGTTATGTAAGCAATAACCGCGATAATTGCCCTCTGGCAGCCAATGCAAGCCAGGCTGATTTTGACAAGGATGGCAAAGGAGACGCTTGTGATGAAGATGATGACAACGATGGCGTACCGGACCTGTATGACTGCGAACCCTACAACAAGAAAGTGGCTAAATACCTGGTGTGCCACAAGGGGCAGACCATCTGCATAGACAAAAAAGACGTGAAATCCCACCAAAGCCATGGGGATCAGTTAGGTCGTTGTAGCACATCTTCTATTGCGAGCCGTACAGCTTCCGCACCGGCTTATCCAGAAGATGGTATGGTCGCAAATAGTACGTTTACTATCTATCCAAATCCCAGCCGCGGGCAGTTCGCTTTGCAGTTGAACAATGCTAAAGCAACCAAAGCAGAGGTGTTGATTTTAAATGCACAAGGCTCAATTGTCGAAAGAAGACAGGCTCAATTGACAGGAAGAGGACAAACGTTAAGCTTTAACCTGGGAAATAAAGCAACCGGATTGTACATGGTGAAAGTGGTAAGTGAAGACGGTGTACAAACTATGAAAGTGTCTGTGCAACGATAAAATTGATTTCATTCTAAATGACTGCCCTGGAAGAACTTTTCAGGGCAGTTTTGTTTTTGAGAATAGCACAGACATACTCTTGCTAAAAAGACTTTATTCATCATATCATTCAGTCTCAGGGGTCGCAAAACTCGAATTAATTCTACAAAATACTCTGTTCAAATTAGCTTCCCCTTGTAGGGACAATAGGAATTGCTCTTTTCCCATCGTCCTTACTTCCTGAAAACCGTTTAAAACTCCCTATCCTTAATAGAACACCTATTCATTGAAATAAAAAAGAAAACAATCCATGTTAAACATTATGCTATCGAACATCTACCCCGTAACAGACAACCACCCGGGTCAAAAGGAGAAACAAAGGAACCAACACCCTCTAAAAACCAAAAGGTTCACCGAACTATTACTCCAACAACGTCTCAGTGCTGCTGAATACCTGCAACCCAGACAGTGATAATGATGGTGTGCCAGATGCAAATGATAATTGCCCCACTGTTTACAATGCCAACCAACTCGATACCGACCACGACGGACAAGGTGATGTCTGCGACACGGATGATGACAATGATGGCGTATTGGATACAAGGGACAACTGCCCGCTGGAAGCCAACGCCAACCAGGCCGACTTTGACAAGGACGGACAAGGCGATGCCTGCGACACCGATGACGACAACGATGGTGTACCCGATGCCTATGACTGTGCACCACTGGACAAAAAGAACAACAAATGGCTGGTGTGCCATAACGAACAAACCCTGTGCGTTGATAAAAAAGGCATGCAGGACCATGTGAAACATGGCGATAAGTTAGGACGCTGCGGCACTGCTGCTATTGCAAGCCCTGCAGCTTCCCCACTGCAGGAAGACATTATAGTTTCCAACGGTACGCTTGGTGTATATCCAAATCCAAACAACGGACAATTCACTTTGCAGTTGAATAAAACCGAAGCAAGCAAAGCAGAGGTATTGATTTTAAATGCTCAAGGCTCAATAGTTGAAAGAAGGCAGGTGCAACTAACAGGAAAAGGACAAACCCTAAGCTTTAACCTCCGAGATAAAGCAAGCGGATTGTACATGGTCAAAGTGATTAGTGAAGACGGCGTGCCAACCATGAAAGTAATGGTAAAACGATAATATCATGTCCATTCAAAAAAACTGCCCCGGAAGGACTTTCCGGGGCAGTTTTTTTTTTGAGAATAGCAAAGATATTCTTATTAAGAGATATTGGTGTTACAAAGAGTTTATTCAGGTGATGCAGTGGCCGTATACCAAAAATTTGAATTAATTCATTCTACCAAAACGCATATTTCAGATTGCTGTTGTTTTAAGGAGCAAACTAACTTCAGCTAAAAGAATTGTGTTTAGACGTTGTCTATGCCTTAAATAAATCATACTACTAAAGGTAAACGAACCTGCAACGCTGTAGTAAAACAAAAAAGACCTTGCATCCATCAATGTAAGTCCAACCACCAACACTACTTAGAATAAGGATTACAATTTAAAAAACTATAAAAGAAAAATTACTTTCTATTTTGGTGAACAAAAGACTTTTCGTGATTTGTCATTCCTTGTCTAAAATAAATTTCTATGATTGTAAAAGAGTAAACCTTTTAAATTGACAGATTTTAGTGATATTTAAAAAAAGGTACAAAAAAGGATAATATGTAGATGTATCAAATTAATAGATACTTCCAATTAATCTATTTATTACTTTTGTTAATAATTAAATATCAGCTTAAGAACTTAAAGGTGACCTCCTTTAATTTGATCTTTAAAATAAATTGATTATTAAGTGTTTATAGGAAGAGTACTTCGTCCAGTCATCCCGACGAAGATGATAATTATTTAGGTAAAAAGCCTGTAAACTCAATGTTTTACAGGCTTTTTTATTTCTATATAAGTCAAAATATATCAAATAAAATCAAAATTCTGGGGAGGTATCCGGTGAGTTGAAAACTACCTTAGTTTGTTCATATTTTTGATTTAAATTAATTCATTTTCAGATTCCGTCTTTTGCACACTACTGTTCTTCACCTCCAAAAAAGCAAGTATAAGCCCTAAGAAAATATAGATACGCGTATTCGAATTTATTTTTCTTTAAATGCTTTAGGGGTGGTACCCACCTTAGATTTAAATACATTGGAAAAATAAGCCTGCGAGGCCAATCCAACTTTGGAAGCAATTTCTGAAATTGGTAAATCCTCGTTTGTCAACAAAAATTTTGCTTTTTGTATTCTTACACTCAAAATATAATCGTGGATATTGCATCCTAATAAGGCCTTTATTTTTCTGTATAATTGGATCCGGGAAACACCAATTTCTTTGCAAATATTATCAACTCCAAAATTTTCATTGGCTATGTTACTTTCAACAATTGATGTAAATTCATTTACAAATTTCCTGTCAATTTTTTTTACGGCGTGACTGTGGAGAAATTCATTAGGTAATTCACACGTATAATGATCTTTCAAAGTTTCCCTGTTTCCAAGCAGATTATTTATAGTTTCTTCCAGGTGTTGAAAATTAAATGGTTTTACTATGAAAGCGTCTGCCATTAATTTTAAACTCTCAATTTGTTGTTCAATACTTCCTTTTGCAGTCAATATTATAATTGGTATATGAGAAGTGCGAAAATCGTTTCAGGATATTAGTTATATCCAACCCATCTTTTCCCGGTAACACAATATCAGTGATTATCAAATCAGGAATTATATTATAAGCTGAATTTAAACCTTCAGTTCCATTTTCAGCCATATGAATTTCATATAGTTTTGAAAGTTTATTTTTTAAATAAATTCTCATGTCAGCATTATCCTCTATAAGCAGGATAGAATATTCCTTTTCAACTATTGAAGACTCTTCAAGAGACAAGTTTTTAGTGGTTTCAGAATAAGCGGTATATATCTTTACGTCTTCATAATTAATACAAAAGGCTGGGGGCTTCGCCCAATATTTCATCTTCTTTTAAGTGGGCATTTCCCAGAGGCAGGGTTACTTCAAAATATGTTCCCTTCCATTTTTCGCTTTTTAATATTATTTTTCCCTGATGAATCGTTATTAACTCTTTAGATAATGCCAGTCCTAAACCCGTGCCTTTAAATGTTCCTTCATGTCCCTGGTAAAAAACGTCAAAGGCATATTCAACAGCCTCCTGTGACATTCCAACTCCAGAATCTTCGATTTTAATAATTGCATTTTTATTGCCTGAACTCTTATCAATGGTAACATTAATGGAACCATGATCATTTGTAAATTTAAATGCGTTGGAAAGAATATTAAAAATCACTTTAACAAGCATATTTACGTCAAACCAGACCTTCATTTCTTTGTATTTTGAAGTTACATGAAATGAAATTCTTTTCTTATTCGCTAATTCATTAAAAGCAGCAGTGATTTCTGTAACAAATTCGATAATATTATTTTCTGTTGCATTTAATTTAAGCTTGCTGTGCTCAATTTTTCTAAAATCCATTAATTGATTCACTAATCTTAAAAGACGATAAGCATTTTTCTTAGCCAGTTCAATGTTGGTCTTTACTGTAAAATGAAGTTTGGGCGAGTTCAATATATCTTCGAGAGGACCTAAAATAAGAGTTAAAGGGGTTTTAAATTCGTGTGAGATGTTTGTAAAAAAATTAAATTTAGCATCAGTGGCTTTTTTTGCTTTAGCCGTCATTTCTATTAACTGATTCTTTTGATTGAGAATTTCGTGATTTTGCGCTGCAAGGCGCTTGTTTTTTCTGCGATTGCTCCATAAGGAATAGCCGGTAATACATCCAAGAAAAAGAACCAGTGATAGAGCCAGAGCTAATATGTAAAGAAAACTTCGTTGATTATTATATATTTTTTGTTGTTAAATTAATATCTTTTGCTGATTTTCAATGTCGTTTTGCTGGCTGTTAATCTTATCAGTTTGCAGTTTCATTATCCTGACATTCGTAGAATCTATTATTACGGTCGGGAGCGTGCGTATACTCTTTATTATATAATTCTTTATTTAAATTTTAAAAGCAATTTGAATTGCTTCTTCTCCGCTCGTCGGATACAATAATGCACCTGTAAGAATTTTATCCGAAACGAATTGGATTCCTCCCGCCGGTCCTGAGAGGCCATCTACACGTATAAAACGAACATTTTTTTAATTTCTAATCTCAGCAAAAGACAATACCACCATAAAAAGAGGACGTATTAGGTGCTCACTCTATTTAAGCTTTTTGAAAAAATAAGTATATATTTTTCTAAGAAACAATCCTTTAACCGTTGAAAAAGTTGTTTCAATCATTAATGGAGTATCACAATATCAATATACAGAAAATTTTCGAATCGGTATTCTTAAAAATTACTACACTACTAAACGGTATCTGAAGTTATTTTTAAGGCAACTAACTCACTAATGATATTTATTTGACTGATTTAAATTATCAATTTATTACTGAGTTGGATTTTTTCTTTAGAAAATGTAAGCCTTAAAGATTATCCAAATAATAAATGACATTGACCTGAAAGTTTTTGCGAATTGCCTGATCATAACTGCTCACACTTTCTTTCATGAGAACCAAATTCTTTCTCTTCAATTGTATGAAAAACGCTAAAGTCAGAATAACGTATCCATTTTGGCTCAACATGAAAGTAAGCTATGTTTTTCCAATTTTATTTTCGGTTTTGGCCCTCCGGAAATACTTTGAAATAAGTTTTGAATTCTGGTTAATGAAAATACACATAGGTTTAAGTTATAACAAGACTAAGGACAGAACTTATCCTTTGCATGAACCCATTAAACTACGTAGAAACAGTAAAAAACGTAAAGAGGATATTGGAGGGATTTCAACTAATCATAATAAGAAACAACATCTGCAAGCGTTAGTGTTTCTACTTTAACACCAACAATGCCATCGAAATTTCCTAAGAGTTTAGCTGCAGCTTTAGTAAGGTCAACTATTCTGCCCATACGGGCCATTCTGGGGTGCATACGGTCATTGATACGGACAATTACCGATTTCATGTTACTAAGATTTGTAACCTTAACCCAACTATTAATTTTAAAATTATTACTTGCGGCAGTTAAATTACTATGCTTAAATATTTCTCCGGTTGCCGTTCGTAATCCAATGAAGCGATTTGCATAGATAGTAGCGAAACCTTTAAGCTGTTTTCCGGGTTCCTTTGTCGTTTTTTGCGACATTCCAAAAAAGG
>JAABUS010006166.1_pt1 | contig 14822 bp, 19 predicted proteins | sample 5560161 | NCBI WGS metagenome assembly JAABUS01 (sample SAMN10711885, study PRJNA513376) | rock metagenome | isolation source: Antarctica rocks | place: Antarctica: Victoria Land, Trio Nunatak nord | collected 2016-01-04 | reverse complement strand
AATGGGGGGGGGGAAAGGGGGGGAGGGTTTGCATGCAGTGGAGGAGGGAATTTCGGTTCATGAGCATATGCGCAACACGATAAATACGGCTTAGATGAACTTCGCATTCGGTTCTGCTGTCGAGTCTAGCATGCAATCACATGTCGTAACACCAGCTTTCTCCACGTGCACCGGATTCACTCTTCAACCCAACCTCTGCCACAACACCGGCACCTACTTCAGCTTCTTCTTCGGCCTCAACTGGTTCGTGTGTCCACACTTCTTCTTGCGGCAATTGGTGGCTCGGGGTGGGAGACGTGCCTGGAAATTCCCCATCAGCCCTAGAAGTTGAATAGAAATACACTAGGAAAGCAGAACTCACGTAGCATTTCCGGCAAATCATCTTATCGCAATTGTATTTGCTAGCAAGCGCTTTCAAGCTGGGCTCGATGATACCACCACGGAGGCGGAGAACGAGATGGAGGGTGGATTCCTGCATAACACACATCAGTCACCAGCCCCCACGAAGATCCCATACTCGTGCCGTTTTCTGTCTGACACATGACTCTTCCCACACTATCCACTCCTCGTAGGACTTACCTTCTGGATATTATAGTCCGACAATGTGCGCCCATCCTCCAGCTGCTTCCCAGCAAAGATCAATCGCTGCTGATCTGGTGGTATACCTTCCTTGTCTTGGATCTTCGCTTTGACATTGTCGATTGTGTCTGAGGACTCGACTTCGAGGGTGATGGTTTTGCCCGTTAGGGTCTTGACGAAGCTGCGGTGGTGTTAGTGGCCCGAGGATGGGGTTGGGGTTAAGGGGAGGGGGAGGTACATCTGCACTGTAGGAAGAGCAGACTGTTAGCGAAATGCTTAAGTATAGGGGGAGAGGATGTGACTTACTGTTTGCGGTTTTCGGGGCGTGTTGTAGAGTCTATGGTGATGAGGGCGACGAGGTACAATTGTGCGGAGCGGAATTGGCTCGCTTGGGGCTTAGCCGAGGTTTACCCGCTTTCTCTAAAAAAATATTCCCATGCGCGTTACAGAACATCGTTTCCTTAGCACAACATACAACATGCAGAAACTCTTTGGATCTATGACAGTTCGTCCAAGTGAGACTTTCGCGCTCATGCATGCTTTAGCTGCTGACCCAGCAACAGGAAGGCGCTCCTTCTGGGCGCTGGCTTCGCCGTCAAGCCCACCTTGATTTTGCTCAGTGACAAAGGCGTGGAGGTTACAGTGGGTATGACGGCTCAATAGGCAATGAGATGATATCCATTGGCAAAATAGCATGCAGGACCTTGGAGAGCGCACAGAAGTTTGCAAAGGCGTGAAAGGAGCAAAGCCGATATCGCTAGACGTCGGCGATGAGGCTGCATTGGACGCTGAAGTTGGGAAGGTCGATGGTGAGCCGCAACGAGTGTTCTGAACAGAGAATCATGCTCAATTTGTTACATAGTCGCTATTTCTCTCATTCCATACACTTACCATGCCCTTGTCATCAAGTCTGCCATAAGAAAGAAGGTCAATGTGGTCACCACAAGCTACATCAGCCCTGTGATGCAAGAGCTTGAAGAGGGTATCAAAGAGGCCGGCATCACAGTCATGAAAATCTAGCCCGACATCGACCATCTTTACGCAATCAAGACCATTGACGAAGTCCACAAGGCTGGAGGAAAGATCAAGAGCTTCCTGAGTTACTGTGGCGGTCTACCAGCTCCAGAAGCCAGCGACAACCCACTCGGATACAAACTCTCTTGAAGTGCTCGCGGTATGCTGCTGGCCCTCGTTAACATAGCCCGCTTCCTCGAAAGACTGCAAGACTCGCAAAATTGATGGCAAATCCCTCATGGCCTCCGCAAAACTCTGCTCAACGGGCTACACCGGCTTTGCCTTCGTCGCGTACCCCAACCGCGACCCGACCAGCTTCGCAGAGATGTAGTCCATCCCAGAAGCCAGCAGCATCATTCGAGCTACCCTTCGCTACGCCGGCTTCCCCGAATTCATCCGCATGCTCGTAGTCATGGGTTCCCAAAACTCGCACGACTTCCTCGCCCCTCCTCTGATCCTATGACTTGGCAAGACGCAACGGCTAAGATCCTCAAATTCTGCTCGTCCTCCGAACAAGATCTGACCTAGCCATCTCCTCCAAAACCTCCTTCAAAGACGCGCTGACGAAAAACACCGCATCCTCGAAGGCCTCCGCTGGATCGATCTCTTCTCTTCCGAAACAATCACACCCAGAGATATCCCCCTCGACACCCTCTGCGCGACCCTCGAAACAAAAATGGCCTACGAAGACGGTGAGCGCGATCTCGTCTTCCTGCAACACAAATTCGAAATCGAGCACGCGGACTAGCAAGCTGGTCGATTACGGCGATCCCAAGGGCTACAGTTCGATGGCGCGGACGGTGGGGATTCCGTGTGGGGTAGCTGTTATGCAAGTGCTTGCGGGAAAGCTGCCAAAGGGGTTTTTTGGCGCCGAATATGGCTGAGATTTGTGATTCCATTAGGAAGGAGTTGTTGAAGATTTGGGGGATTGGGATGTTGGAGAAGACTATTGCGTGAGGATGTGCAGGTTGATGGGAACAGATGACATCAATGTAGAGGAATGCATAATGAGTGAGAACACTGAAGTCCACACGATGGTTTGACGCTGATACTCGAGAACCGTGCTTGCTTGCCCTAATCACAAAGCTTGGAGCATGGATTTGAATGATTTACACGCTACTGTGAGCAGAAATATGACACAACTTCTGCCTTGATGTGTGCGAAGTGTACGGCTCAACTCGTGCTCTATCTATTTTCGCACATTTCATGCTCCAAGGTTTCGGCGACGCCTCCCAATCTTTGCTTCATACGAGTGACAGCTTCCCCAACTTTCAGCTCCTGAACGAAGCCATATCCCTGAGTTCCAGCTCATAATGGCGCTCAGATTTTGCGCACAGGACTTCACCGAAGCAGCGACTGACAGAATCCTTTTGTAAAATCCCCAAGGTAATCATCCCGTCGTCGTTCTACTCACTCCCCACCTACACCCTCCCTCAACCCCTCAAACCACTCCTTCATCTCCCCCGCCAAGCTACCCCCCGTATCCCCAATGATAGTAAGCACCAAACTATAGTTATTCCCCAAAAACCTCTCCCGCCTCCCCTGCGTCAATCCCTTCGCCGCTTTTGTGAGAAAAGCCTCCACTTCAGTCCTCAGCCGCTCCAAGCTTCGTGCCACAGGCTCACTGTCGCTAGTTTGGGCCGCTTCTCCGGTCCCCAAACCCAATGCGGTGGTTTCATTACTGCTAAGTGCGAGGATGCCTTGCAGGAATTGGCCGAAGCGTTGCGTTAGGTGGTGCGGGGCTGTGGAGCCTCTGCTGTCTGCGCTGGAACCTGTCAAGGAGAGAGTCACGCGTGCGCCGCCGGAGAGAGCGGTAGTGGAGCGCCGGACGGAGTCGACGTGCATATCCATTGCTAGTTGGAAGCGGGGCCAGAGGAGCATGTTTGTGCCGTTGATGTAGCCGTCTGCTACGGGGCATTTCCGTCGTTGGAGCTCGAATGCTAAGTGCTGGTTTAGTCGCACGCAAAGGAGGATGCCGAGGCAGTCGTAGGTGGTGTCAATTAGTTGTTTCGTGAAGGCGGTTCCGAGGGCGAAGGTAGGCGAGAAGATGGAATTGAAGTACTGGGAGAGGGTGTGGAAGGATACATTGGGGAAGAAGGCTGTTAGGAATGAGTATTCAAAAGAGGCGTTGTCGATGAGGGCGGTGTTGAAGGCGTGGAAGGGGGATTCGAGGTAGGTGGGGTTTTTAGATTCTTCGGCGATGTGGGAGGGGAGGGCTGATGATGAAGCCCGCTTGAGGACGTCAATGCGTCGACCCAGGGAAAGGGCGTCATGGGCAGGCTGCGGAGCCTTGGAGGCGGAAAGGAGGTTGCCTGATTTATTAGTCGCTGTTCACATGAGATGTGTCTCGAGGCGTACCTTTTTGGCTGGCGTGATCAGCCCCCAAAGCGTCGTGCTTGTCGACAGTATATAGTGGGATTTTCTCCAGAGCCATTCTATAGCGGGTAAAATGGCTAAGGTAATACCAGCGCATGGTATTGATATATGCTTGTCCAATCCCCTCTGCGAGTTGGGGATGGTGCCTCGCAAGGAAGGCGTATAAGTCTTTGTATGCGAGGAAGGCTCTCCGTTGGATTATCTGCGCATTGATACTTGGAGAACGCAAAGACTTGATCTGAGAGACCAGGAAGTCCCGTATCCTCTCTATGGCCTGACGAGAGGGTTAGTCTGGAGTAGACTCGACAGGACGTAAGTGGTCTTACCAGATTCGTAAGATCTTCCAAGAGAGGTTTTAGATCCGATGCGGCCAGCATCTTATCTGGCCCTTTGATTTTGTTCTCTATGGCTTTTGATCTTTTCTCCAATTCTTCGAGAGCCTTGATCCAGGTATGGTCTATAGGCCCCTCAGATATCTTCTTCACCACGGCCGGAGAGATCGATATCTCTTCGACAGCAGGACCCAACAGCTTCTCGACAACTCTTCGATTCTCGAGTTTTGTATTGAGAGCTGTGGAACGTGATTGAAGCGTTTCAATCTCTGCAGATACAGCACCCAAGTCCTTCTGGAAATTCGTTAGGGATGCCTCGACGGATTTGAGGACATCATCGCAAGCCTTTTACGGGTCAGCTCTGCAGGATTTCGTGGACGAGCGTAGCATACTAGGATGGATCGATGCAGGTCCTCCAACTTCTCTTTATCTTTTTCATCTGTAGTAATTTAGCATTAGAACTCAGGCGACATCATAGATCATACATACTCACATTCCTCGGCGATCTGCGTAGCACTATTTCTCGTAGCTACCCCATCAATACCATCATTTTCGTGCTCCAGGAAGTCATGAAGTCGCAGCCCGTGAAAATCAATGTCTTCAACAAGCTCGGCCGGCTTCTCCACAGCTCCATCATCCTGCGACGCACCATCCTGCCCACCAAACTCCCGCAATGGTTTTCCAATAACCTCCTCAAGCACCTTCAATGGATCGACAAAATCCACCGGAGGCGTAACCTGTTGCTTCAACCCGGAGCCATTAGGCAGCCTAGGAGAATTGAGGGATATGGTAGAAGAGTCGAATTTGGCGGAGACGTTCAGGGAGGACGACCGTGGGCTGAAGCCTGATCTGCTAGCTGCTCCAGGCCCAAGGTGACTTGGCCGTCGCGGAGCTGGCGAGAAGGATCTGGTTTGGGGCGGCGGAGAGCCCGAAGGGGTGGAATGGCCGGAGAGTCGATCGAGCCACATGTTGGCCGGGACGTCCTAGTCATTGGGGATGGACGCTGTGATCTGACCGTTTGGGTTGGAGTGAATGCTCCCCAATTCTTGCCATCTGTTGCAGCAATGGTGGAAATGCAATGCGTTTCTTTGGGATTTGGAACTTTGCCAAGCAAGGTATCACAAATTGTCCCATTCTCCTATGCCCCCCTAGCTAGGCTTTATATAGAGTATTTTCACTTCTTGAAGTTTGACTAATTATCTACTGATATTATGGACAAGCGTCGTGTAGACGCTACTCATACACTCTCGGATAGAACGCCTATTGAGGAGGCGAAGTCTGGTCCGCACATCTATGAACGCCATAACATGTTGTACTTCCAACGCCGCCCATCCTGCAATTGCCTTTTCTAGGCATCTAATATGGACGCATAATCAACAACGCATCTTCTAAGCGTCTTCTCATGCCCGTCGTAAGCCAAGTTATTCATGCCATAGAATGTTCTTCTCGTCTCTGGTATTGACCCACACGTACTAAAAAAGTTGGTCAGCGTGAGATTTTCGTTGCTGGTGATGCATAAAGATCCAAAGAAAAAATTGGTATCTACCTCGTTGTACTTGGGCGGACCTTGAACAGTTGATCCCAAGTTGATCTCATATGCCGTGATTCGCAAGCCAAATGACTCCAATCTCTCCATGAAATCGGTCACCTTATGAAAATTCCAGTTATACGCATCGTCCAAATGCAACTCCATTGACAATTGACCCACAGGAAGGTCCTGATCAGCAAAGTCATCCATGAACTTCGTCATGGAATCAAATTCTGCACCTTCGACATCGACCTTGAGGATATCGATATAATCATGGTCGTGCTTGTCCATGAGCGTCTTCAAGGTATAGAAAGGCGGGTTCTTCGTAGGTTCATTTTTCCCAGAGAGACCGACTTTCATGAAGGTAGACCGATTCTGGTGTACCGCTGATAGTTGGTCACCAAACTACATCACACCAATGTCAGTTCTAGAACTGTGTGGACTCCATTCAAAACATGGGGGACGCACGGAGTCTACACTAAAGTCCACGGCCACGATTTCTGCATTGGTGTCTTTAAGGAGCTCTTCTTCAAACGAGGAGTCATCCCTGACGCCAAAACTATAGACGACGAGTGGTCTCTCTTTGTACTCCATATATTTTGACTGGCCGCAGATCCATTTTCCACCATCGCCAAAGCGTCCGACTCGTTGGTTGTCCCATGGACAGGTATAGGCTGGGATAAAGAAATCCCAGATGGTGTGCCAGGAAGCATCAAAGTTACCACCCTTGGTGCTCCAGCTAGATTGACGAGTTGTCAGCAATGGATTCTTCTTGGTGGAAGTGGTTCGACGAACAAGTCCCAATTGGCACCGGCGGGTAATAAGCCGCGAGCTCGAATTCGATCTGAGACATGTCTCTGCCATGACTTTTCTGATCTTTCCATCCGCTGTTCGACGGTCAAGGGACGGCCTGACTTATGTTTTGAGCCAGATAACGAAGAAACGCCATCGACGGAGGGAACGAGGTTGTATTTGGAGAGTGTGAGTATCAGGAAAAGCGCGACTGCTGTGCTGAGAATGATTAGGTGGACTCGCTCGAAACGCATCGCAACCATGATGACGGTAGATTCTGGTGCTGACGATTGGTATTGTTCAACAGAGCGTGCAAGGTGCAGGAGACTGGGTTCAGTCTGAAGAAGAAGGATGCAAGGAATCTCTCATTCTTTCCGCGCCACACCGCAGCACTAGGGATACCATTCTTCAGATTTCTCTTAAATTCAGCCACGGCGGCACAATGCGGAGTTGGAACACGGAAATACTCCGTACTGCATCTCGTTCATCTTTAGAGTCGATGTTCGATTTGTCTGAAACGTTAGCCTGTCGGCGAAGGGTTCAATTGGTGGGCTAAAATTTGAGCATCAGGCCGCTAATGCTATTGTAAGAGGCCTGCCGAATTGCAGTCAGACGGACGCAAAACACGCTGGAGGATTAGCCAGGGGGTGGCGTAACCGTCCGAGCGCCCCTATCGAGCGCTCCGCTGCGCTCCGCTGCCAAGTAAAACTCAACCATTCCCTCGGGGCTTGACGAAGTCCATTCTTGCAAGCATATTTACCTTGCATTTCAATAGATACGAGACTCTCGCTCATAAACAAGTTGCTTTCTTCTGCTTTATTTCAATCATGGATTTCTATCATGTCAACTTCGCAGGCTTTATGCTATTTAATGGCTGCTTAGCATACCGAGAATACCGCCAGGCGCGCGATAAGGTCCAGCCAATCGCGGATGAACAAGCAGATACAAAATTATTGCCTGGCTTAGACGAGACGTCTGTCAATCATTTCAAAAAGATCTTCTTCGTAGTCTACGTACTCGTTTTTGGTGCCGACTGGCTACAGGTCTGCCAAAGCCTTCAATGACCAATAAGGAGCTTATCTATTCTGACACTACGAGCAGGGACCTTTCATCTACACTTTGTATAAAGACCAAAAGCGACTTCCAGAGGAAATCGTGGCCGCATTGTTCACCACTGGTTTCTTAGCTGGAGCAATCTCGGCTCTCTTTGTCGGCTCGCTAGCAGACCGATATGGCCGCCGAACAGCTTGCTTAGCATACTGTGTCATTACAGCGCTTTCCTTATTTTCCGTCTTGTCGGATAATGTAAAGGTACTCTTCGCCGGAAGAGTTCTCGGCGGCCTGAGCACGACTCTAATGTACACCGTTTTTGAAGCCTGGATGGTGACCGAGTATCATCAGCGTAACCTCGAACATTCAGGCCTCAAAATCGGCACCATCTTCGGTCGTATGATCACCCTGAGTGGTATCTCTGCCATCGTGGCTGGTGTGGTAGGCGAGTATCTTGTGGAGTTCACGAGGACTAAAACGGCGCCGTTCATGGCTAGCGCCGTCTGTATGGGTGCAGCGTTCACGATTATCTGGAAAGAATGGGTTCGTAGGACACTTCTTGTCTAGTGGACCTGGCTGATGAGATTCGTGACCAGACCGAGAATTTTGGGGATAGTGCTGCTTCGGTTGGTTCCTTCTCGAGCACACTGAGCAATTTCAAACTCATATTCCAAGGTAAAGTGATTTACGCAAACATGCTACGATTTAGCGACTGACACGAGAACAGCGGACAAAAGGGTCTTCACTCTGGCCCTCACATCCTGTTGTTTCGAGGGATCCATGTACCTCTTCGTATTCTTCTGGTCTCCAACCCTAATAGCCGCTCATAAACTCTCCGGCCAGGAAAGCATGCTCCCCTTTGGTATCATATTCTCCAGCTTCATGGGCGCAATGTTGCTCGGCTCCATGTTCTTCACTGCCGCGACCACAACATATGCTTGGATGACTTCGTCCCAACTCTTACGGCTTGTATGCACAATTGCTAGCATGTGCCTGCTTGCGGCGTCATGGTTCAAGGACGAGTGGATGACTTTTTGGTTCTTCTGTCTGTATGAGACGTGTGTGGGCGTTTACTACCCAAGTATGGCGCATCAGAAGGGTAAGATTATTGACGATGGTGTGAGGGCGAATATTTATGGGATGTTGAGGATTCCCTTGAATATTTTTGTGGTGGTTGCGTTGAGTTTGACGAAGGAAGGTTTGTGTCTAGCTCCTGGAGAAATGCTGATGTTGATGCTGATGGCTCGATAGGTGATGCGTACAGGGAGTCGATATTCATGGTCTGCAGCGGGCTTTTGCTGCTCGTTTCTGCGGCTCTTACAAGGTTCCTTCAGAATTGAACGGCACCTCGTCTCATTTACTGTGCATTCGACGGCGTTGAATGGAGGCTGTTTTAGACCGCTAGACCATACCCTTTGGTTGCTTGATTGGTTACTTTGCATCTACCGAACGTCGGCACCGAAAGTAAAAGTTGGAGCCACAGCCCTGTTGGGAACAAACAACCTAAAATGCAGGGCCTTAGCAATAAGTACTTTGTATGGCCAGATTGCCCGTGACGATCAACAGGAAGAAACCTTTTTGAGGAACACGCCAATGCATGCCTTTCTGATTGGGATTTACCACTTACTGGCTTCGAGCTTTTATACAGTATGAGCCAATAGGCACGTCAACAACCCCTATCTAAAAAGGTATTCACAAATCATTTAGAATCCACTGATCCTAATCGTGCAATCTGCTCAATGCACCTCAAATGCACCATATCGTCTGTGGCCTTTCTCTTTGATCGAACGTGCGAAATTACCATATCCTCGCGTACCAATCGGACGTGAATGCGAGGTTCTATTAGTCTTTGCAGAGCTTTTCAGCTTTGTGGACTACGCATGGTCTCCTATAGTGTAGCGTCGTCGTTAGGAGGAGCATTCGAGCTGACCTCTGGATAAGTGATCTGGCGTTCGTGGTCACCGAGCTTTTCTAGTCCCAGGCTTGTGTGCATATCGTTCAAACAGCGTTACCGGCCAAAGTAGCAACTTGAGCCATGTACCTTCGTATTTCATGATCTTGTCGATTCGTAGCCCGATTGCATGTAGAGCTGAGGTGAGAGAACTAATCTTACTCCAGGCCCAACCATTTCTATCACCTAGTATGCTCGTCAAAGTGTGGACCCAATGGCAAAAAGGCTATCTTGAATAGAAGTGTTAGACCCAGGAACAATTGTGAGGCATGATTTAGCATAGATCAAGTCTATGTGCTGTATCGACCCCTTTTAACTTCGGAGACCATCTTGTATAACGCACAATCTATCAATCCAAATATACCGTTCACCTAGAATCTCAGCCAGAGCTATAGCGTCCTTCATGGTCTGCGGCATCTCATTCTCGAATGCTTTGAGGCCGTCGGGATCCTCTAATTGCGTAATATTTACCAGTGTAGTTTCGAAAACATCGGCAACTACTCCCCATGCATAGCTCAACGCTATATATCTGCAGGGTTCGAATACTTGAACTATTCGTTCTTCATCAACATCGATCAACATGAAGAGTGGCCAAACGGTGTTATAAGAGTAGCCAGGATCTTTGATCTTCGACAGGTGCTTATGCTTGCTTTCACCTATGCTAAGTATCTACTGTGGGCAATGATATATGACGTCCAAGGAATGTTGGCTCGTAAGCATCGCTTGCCATGAGTAGCAAAGTCGCAGGCTCAATTATACTTGGTGGCTCACACGTTAGAATCAGTCGTCGGACAAAGCTCTGAGGCTGACTTGTATCAAGACGAAATTATGGTATTTCGTTGAGCCTCCCCACGCTGCACACGATAGAGTCAATCACCTCCTCTGGAATCCAATTTGCGGCACCATCTTCGGCAGCTTGAGATACGAGGCGGCAGAATGGACATTCGACTTTGGCTTCGATGTCAGGCAAACATCTCCGTCGCCGAAGCCGATATAAAGTGTCCGGCTCATCCTTCTTCCCGCCGTATGCTTGGCTCGCGATATTTTTCAGAACTCTTCTTGCGTCCTTTTCTGCTTTTCGGACAGAGCCCAGAGGACCAAATGACCATCCATCTTATAGGAGCCCATTGAAATCATCAACAGATAGCTCTAGCTTCCAGCAGACGGTACGCAAGGTGGCCGATTCTGGGCTTCTCCGGGCTCTCTTGTCTTAAGCTTTAGAGGCTTTTGCTTCACGGCGCTCCACAGGCGAGTAGTACTTTCGGCCAGCCCACAGCGCTATACGCTCTGATTTATTGTTATACAGTAGATTAATTCCTGGCTATTAGATGGCCGTATTGCTCACACTTACGTCGTTTGTGCTGCAACCTTCCAGCAGTACATCGAATTGATCAACATACTCGGCTATGCTCCTCACATGGGCCGACAGACTTGAATGGAGACGTAACCAAGGACCCCCAGGCCAAAGAGTACACATTGAATTCCGACTGTCAAATCATTTAATTGAGAAACAAATGTCAATTGATTGTACTGGTCGTACTGAGAAACAATACTGCAAGCACAGAATGCAAACCTCCATTTTGTCAAATTAGCTGGTGTAAAATATGAGCCGTCTAATTATCCTATGACCGGCAGAGAGTCATTCATAGGGCTAAGTCGCAGGCCAGACGAATCCTGCAGTCGCCGGTTCATGGTAAGTGCAGCCGTAGCTTTCGCAAGCAAGTCCTTGCCTCCGAGTAGTCTGACAGATTCCCTCTTTGAGTAAACGTAAAGTAGTCCAGCCTGATGGCAGTCGAGATTGGATTTATAGCCGTTCAAGAATTGCCTAAAGCGCGAGTCTAGCGTACTCCACTCTCGGCTAAATAGACGCGTTTTTAGCCCAAATTCAGGGGACGTCGAGTGTGCTTTGTGGTCGTAGTGGGATGATCCGTGTTAGGAGGTTAGGAGACTTCAAACACGCTGAACCGCGAAATTGCACTCAGCTGCTGAGCCACATTCCCTCTGTAATAATCATTAATGAGGTAGCATCAGCGGTATCTATAAGGCTAGAACCAGCGGGACATGAGATCGCGGTACCAGGGCGCGTGTTCTTTTCCAAGTCTGGCCACCCCGCTGCCATCTCATCTCCTTCCGACGTTGACCTCCCTTTCTTTCCGCGTCGTCCGCATCCTCTACAGAAATCCCTCTCATTCAACCTCTCTTTTACAGTTCAAGGCAAATCTGCCGTTTCGCTCCTTTTACTTGGTCAATTGCACCGTTGATCCCATCACACTCCTTTACACCTCGACTGTTTCAGCTTTTACGCCGCACGCTCTTTAACAACAACAGTCCATGCCCACGACTTCGTAATTATACAGCAATAGTGCTTGAAGAAGCGATTCAATCTTTCGCACAAAAGGTCGACTCGCGCCTGGCAAATTCTCGACTCCGACGTCTCGAACACAAGCACTAACAATCGCCCGGTGACTGGAACTTCATAGCACCGCCAAAACATTTGGCTCTATTACTTTGCCAGACTGCACCTGGAAGCTTCCAGCGGCAATCAAGGTCTACATCATGCTGGGTGGAGACGAGGGTTTGCCACAACTTTCCTCTACGTGAGCTCTAATAACGTCACTTGAGCACATCTAGAGCGGCGGCCCACACATATGGCATTTTCGACAGCCATGTATATCTCTGGGGATTCCGCCCCGGATCTATCCGATAGAAGCACACGGCTACCACCTCTCCCAACTTCATTCCACAACGAGGCCTATCAGCAGCTCCACCACCCGAGACTAGCCCCCGGCTTTGCAGGGGAGAAGAACAGCCGTCACCGAAGCAAGCATGATCCAATGACCCCAGACTCAACTGCACCGCATTTAAAAAAGCGCACATCCCGATTTGGGTTGTCTAGTCTGTTCAGCAGATCTAAGTCGAGCGAAGCCGAAGGACAGCATGGGAAATTGGGCACACAATTGGAAGAGGAGGAGGACGTGGGAAGCCCCATGAGGAACGATACTAGAGTCTCCTATGCTGCAGGCCGGACCTCGTTTTCTCAGGAGATCAGTGCTCTACCGCCTGTTGAAGGCCCGTCTATACCTCTCAGACACCGAGCTTCAAAGGCCGCGCTACGCTCCAAGTCATCGTTCAGGAGAGACATGTCAGTAAAGACTCCGACGGCATGGAGTCCACCACCCTTATTCCAGGCATATCCTCAGGCTGTCAAGCATGCTATACTACCTGTGCCCACCATGTCTGCCGAGGCTATCCTACGCCTCAACATCGCAAAGAAAAAGGCGGAGAGACAGATAAGTGATGCATACACACCGGACTTAAATCCCGCAAAGGTGCAGAAAGACAAGAAGGTGAAGAGACCAACAACATCGGATTCGATGTCAAAAGGCGACTGGACGGACAAGATATTTGTCTTGGTCACGTCAGGGTACTTCTTGCAATACGCTGGAAATGGAGCATTCGACAGACTGCCTGAGAAGATCATGCCTTTAAGCAAAGACTCGGCGGCTTTTGCCAGCGATGCTATACCTGGGAAACCTTACGTCCTGCAAATTTCTCAAGTCTCTGATGACGAGGGCAAAGTGGACATTGATGCCTCAAGATCCATGTTCAAGAAGCTTGGTCTTCGCAGCGAGATGAGGCGCTCGACTTCAAGTCTTCTACTTGTACTCGAGAACTCAAAAGACATGAGTAGATGGCTGGTAACCGTACGGAAGGAGATACAAGCCATGGGTGGAAAGGAATACAATCCAGATGAATTCCAAAGACCGGCGACGGGGGACCGCCCCCAATTGCAACAGCGGCCCAGTCAGCGGTATCTCATCAAGAGAGATCCACACCGGTTCTCTGAAAAGCCATCGGAGCCGCCGTCCCACGTCATCCCCCACAATGACCTAGTCAGGGAAGAAGCGTCAAGAGAAACCGCCGAGACGCCAACCCCAGCTACTGTGCATAGACAGTCTATGGTAACGTCAGCGTCAACGGAATCACGATCTCTGTCGAACACGACAGCGTCCATCGATCAGACCTATCTTGATAGGTTGAGAGAGAGCCCGAGGCAATCGTATGCTTCGACAGATGCGAGGACGGTAGCTACCTCAAGGGACTCATCACCTGCCCCTTCTCCCATGAAAGTCATTTTTGACGCCCAAGATCAGCCAACTGCCGCGAGCAGAGAGACCTTCAAACCGTACAAGACCCAGTCGCCACTGCAGCAATCCGCTGTCTACACCCCACGACTTAGGCGGACATCTTCACCTGCTGCACCCAATTTTAGTGTACCTACTTTCAGCAAGCGATACTCGTCAGCCGCCAGTTCGCCTGCTCCATCGCCTGCTACATGCAAGGCGCAGTCTCCCCCTGTCACCCTTCTCCATGAACCATCTTCGCCACCAACTATCAGCGAAGAAAGCGAAGCCAATGGCAAACGTATTTCAACCCTAGGCGAGCTGCAGTCCCATCGCAAAGCAAGCCGCCGAGTGTCCAAAAACAGTCCCTCTCCGGAGGTGCTTCCTATGTTGACACTGCCTGCTCCATCAGTCTCCCACGATCGCCTGTCTGCATCAGAGAGTGAAAATCGATTTTCCCGCCGATTTTCCTCGCTGGAGTACTCACGCGGTGTGTCCCCGCTCCGGCTAGCTCGCTCTTCACCCTCACCGCATCCGCCACCAACGGCAGCTTTGCCCGCGATACCAGGTAGCAAGGCCTCGCACCGCGCTTCCCTTTTGCCACCGCCTACAACGCCGCTCCCAGCCGTACCCACGGCCAAGTCCAAGAGTCGCTACTCCATGATGCCACAGCCTTCAGCAGCCTTCTCCGCTCCACAGGTCAAAAGACCGTCATCGAGCTCTTCTGCTGACCCGCGACGACCAGCTGCTCTGCCTAGCCTGCCGACGAGTAGTGCGCATTCGCACTCGGTTTTCACATCGCCTCCAATGACTGGGTTGTCAGCTGCGACTCAAGTTGACCCATCATTCCAGGTCTCACTGATCCAAAAGCCAACTTCGCATCGTGCCAAAGCCGACTCTAAATCAACTCGTGGGCTGATTGCCCGTCCAACGGGCTCGCAAATGCACAGCAATCCCATCACTGACCCAACCCCTCCGCCTCCACCACCCCCAGAACTCAAGCCCACAAGAACGAACAAGACAGCTTTCGACGCCTCGCGCTTAACACCTCCTCTCACCAGCGCACCTTCCCCCCT
>JAABUS010006165.1_pt1 | contig 14823 bp, 11 predicted proteins | sample 5560161 | NCBI WGS metagenome assembly JAABUS01 (sample SAMN10711885, study PRJNA513376) | rock metagenome | isolation source: Antarctica rocks | place: Antarctica: Victoria Land, Trio Nunatak nord | collected 2016-01-04 | reverse complement strand
TCGCGACGCTCAAGCAGTCCTTCGGGATGGCTGGCACCCTGGCGAAGACGCTCACCGGACTGGCAATCAGAGTCACGGCTAAGCTCACCGCCTACACCTACGGCCTCTATGTCAACCGTCACTTGGGAAGACCGCAGCGGCGCGTCAAGGAGTTGTGGGCCTGACATCCTCGCAACACTCATCTAGTAAGGTTGGCTGATCCGATTCTCGATATGTATCAAGATGAACGCTGCCCTCCGTTCGAGAAATGGGTAAATTGTAAAGTCATGGTTCTATTGTGACGGCTGGGGAGGAAACACGGCTCTTTGCTGACTAGATGTACGAGTGGACAGAGAGCGCTCTGCCGAAGCAGACCCGCATCCACCTCGGCGGTGTTCAGAAGATCGAGCTGGAGCCCCCGATCGGTACGGTAGCCTCGAAAGAGACGTCGACATCGTCCGAGTCGCCGGAAGAGAAAGCCGCGCCGAGGCCTTCTTTACTGACAGGGGAACCTTCCCCGCTCGGCACTCATAGGGACCCTAGCGGCTTGGCCCGGAGGATTTGTACAAGCTGTGAAGAGTCCGTATCCGCTACGGCGAGGTTCTGCGAGAGCTGCGGCGGCTGTATTCCAGGACGAACGAAAGGAGAAGTATGACAGACGACACCAGACGCACGATCCCTGATGAGGGACAGCGGGAGGATCTCCAACGCGCTCTCGACCTGACCATGTACCACTTCTGCGGAACCATTCGTGTAGCTCACGGCAACGGTCAGAGCATTCCCCTTACGGCGCTCCGGCACCTGGAGCAAGCCCGGATCATGCACGACGACGGATTGTCCTACGGTGAAGCCGACCGGCTCGCCGGCGAACGGTGCGGCACCGGCCCGGAAGAGACCGTAGCCTACGCGGCGCGCTACCAGAAGTGGTGGGAGAGGCGCGCGAGCTACCAGATCGCGATGCGCCAGACAGGAGCGGAGTTCGCCGAGTATTACAGCGAAAGCACGCGTCGCCATCGGACTCCGTCGGAACTGCTGCGCGTGCTCGACCGCGTTGCCAGGCCCGACCCGGATCTCGAGTACGAGCGGTTGGTCGCCTTCGCTCCCTGCTCGCCCGACGAGCTGCGAGCGATCCTACGTCGCAGGTGACAGGGCCGCTCCCTACAGCAATTTGCAGAAGAACTGATCTTCGGAAAGCTACGTCGTTTCTGTATCCTTTGTCGGCAACCAAATGTCTGGCGCTTGAGACTCCGCGAAACGGTAGATCAGTCGTTTCGAGAAACGCTGTAAAGGGTCGTGTCGAGGGGGACACGAGGATCTCGTCTGAGCGTTCACCTGTCGTCGGCGTGACGGTGGCAGGCGACGGCGAGACCCTCTTCGACGGGCCTCAGAGCTAACGCACAGAGGCCCTCAGCTATGTTCCGGTTAGGTCGAAGCCTGGATTTGCGGCCAGCCGGCCCAGGGGCCGCCTCCCCGCTTCGGGAGTGCTGCTCCGTGGAGGCAGCGAATCACCGCTATCGGCCTGACACAAACCTTCGCCGCCCACCAGCGTACCAGCGGCAGTCGTTACGTAAAGGGCACCCTAAAACTCGTCCCAGCTTCGCTAGGCCGCCCTCCGGGTTCCAAAACTTTTTCTTGACGGCCCTTGGCCTAAAAACTCTCCAAAAACTTTTCGGGGCCCACCCTTGACTCCTCTTTGTGCCGCCGGATTGAGACTCTCAGGCAAAGGTTCCCGTTGGGGGAGTCTCCCAAGATAAGAAGCTCCGGCTAAGACGGCAATCTCCCCGGAGCCCGGCACAAGGAGGTTCCCTTGATCAAGATTAGTGTACACACCGACCAGCCGAACGCCACGGCGAAGGACTACGCCCGCGCCATGCGGGGCGTAGTCCTGTTCCGGGAGCGTGGCGAGGAGATCGAGCACCTCACAGGGAGCCTCTGGGCTGTCCCGTCCTGCTCCGGCTCCGGCCTCTACGTCGTGGATCTTGATGAGGAGGCCTGCGAGTGTCCCGACCATCCGCCGGAGGGTGAGGTCTGCAAGCACGTCCACGCCGCTCAGATCGCCCGCGCCAAGAGCGGCGAGTGCGCCGGATGCGGCAGCAAGCGCCGTCACCGGGAGCTGATCGAGCTTCACGAGGACAACCACGACAACCTGACGTACTTCCACGGCGACCAGCTCTGCCGGGAGTGCGCCAACGGGACGGGGGTGCTTGCGTGAGCGCCCCGCTCTTCGGCCTCGGCCGCCTGGTCGCCACGCCCGGAGCCCTCGCGCTTCTGGCGTCCGCCGGCCAGGACCCGGTGGAGCTTGTGGCCCGCCACCTCGCCGGCGACTGGGGCGAGGTCCCGCCCGAGGACGCTAGGGAGAATAAACTCTCCGTCCGGGAGGGTTTCCGCATACTCAGCTCCTACCCTGTGGGCGGCGCCGGTGAGAAAGTCTGGATCATCACCGAGGCCGACCGCTCCTCGACCTGCATCCTGCTCCCGAGCGAGTATTGAAACCCTGATCTCCTGAATCTTTATTCAGCGTTGTAACAGAGGACCGCCGGGAAGATCCCGGCGGTCCTTGAAAATCCCGCAGTTCTCAATCGATCAGAGGCTGGAGCGATCCGGTGGGTAGGAAGAATACCGTCGAAGGGTATAGAGCACACAACGTGGATGGCCTCTGCCTGGAAACGCCATCGTTAGTCGTCAGAGGCTAGCGCTAAAGTCTCCAACACGAGCGGTCGAAATTATAGTGGGAGCCGCACCCGGCAAGCTTCGCTGGCTCGAGGCTCCACCGATGCATATACTGAAATTTCTTCGGGAGTTGTAGAGGGCATAGAGGGGAAGTTTTGGACGTATTCCAGTTACGCAACCGCCTCGTCGGTGATTACGGATCTTAGGTAGGCAGCTTCATCCGGATAAAGGATGCTCGCATCGAGGATGAAGTAAGGCGGAGTATCGACGACGGCCTGCTCTGGCCCGATCCTCTCATCCAGCTCAACCCCTCCTTCGAAGCCGGCGACCGGATCGACGAGCTGGTCGATGAAGGCGTTCTCAACGGCGAATGCGAACGCATCTTCCGCGCTGGCAAAGGCCCCGATAACCCTGGCGTCACCCTCCGGCTTCACCGCCACCAATCCGAAGCTGTCCGCATCGCCCGCGCCGGTCACAACTACGTACTCACCACCGGCACGGGCTCCGGCAAGAGCCTCGCGTACATCACCCCGATAGTTGACCACGTCCTCCGACGCGGTCCCGGCAAGGGTATCCAGGCTATCGTCGTCTACCCTATGAACGCCCTCGCCAACAGCCAGCACGGCGAACTCACGAAGTTCCTCAACGACGGATACCCGGACGGCAAGGGCCCCGTTACCTTCGCCCGCTACACCGGCCAGGAGTCCGACGAGGAGCGCCAGAGGATCATGGCCAACCCGCCGGACATCCTCCTCACGAACTACGTAATGCTAGAGATTATCCTCACTCGCTCGCAGGAGCGCCCGCTCATCCAGCAGGCCCAGAATCTCGGATTCCTGGTCTTCGACGAGCTGCATACCTACCGCGGACGCCAGGGGGCGGACGTTGCCTTCCTTATCCGGCGTACCAGGGATCTGCTTGCTGCCGACAATCTCCGCTGCGTCGGCACCTCTGCTACCCTCGCCGGCAGCGGAACGTACGACGAGCAGCGGGCGGAGATCTCCCGCGTCGCAACCCGTCTCTTCGGCGCCGAAGTAAGACCCGAGAACGTCATCGGCGAGACCCTCCGCCGCGCCACCCCCGACGAGGACCTGGACGACCCCTCCTTCGTCTCCGAGCTGACCGACCGCATCCAAGACGAGGGGCGCACCCCACCCACGGACTACGAGGGCTTCGTGCGAGACCCACTCTCCGTCTGGATCGAGAGCACCTTCGGCGTGACCACGGAAGAGGGGACTGGTCGTCTCATCCGCACCACCCCACGCAGCATCTCCGGCGAGAACGGGGCCGCCAAGATACTCGCCGGTCTCACCGGTCTCCCCGAGGATCGCTGTGCGGAGGTCATAGAGGAGGGCCTCCTCGCCGGTTACTCCTGCCAGCCCGACCCGGACACCGGAAGGCCTCCGTTCGCCTTCCGCCTCCACCAGTTCATCAGCCGCGGCGACACCGTCTACGCCTCTCTCGAACCCGAGGAGGATCGGTACATAACGGTGACGGGCCAGCAGTACGTTCCTGGTGATCGGAGCCGTGTCCTGATGCCGCTTGCTTTCTGCCGGGAATGCGGCCAGGAGTACCACCCGATCCGGGCCTTCCCGGATGGTGCTCAAAGCAACCTTAAGTTCCGCCCCCGTACCCTCTCCGATGTCCACGACGACGGCGAGAGCGAGGCCGGTTTCCTGTTCTTCAGCACCACCGAGCCCTGGCCTGATGAGTCCGAGGACGCCTTCTGGAACCGGCTCCCGAGCGACTGGCAAGAGGAGCACCGCAGCTACACCCGCGTGCGCAAGGAGCGGCGCAAGAACCTGCCTCGCCAGATCACGGTGGGCGCCGACGGATGCGAGGACGATGGTGGCCTCGAAGGCCACTACCTCCCGGCGCCCTTCAGGTTCTGCCTCTCGTGCGGCATCTCCTACTCCGCGAACCTTCGCTCCGACTTCACGAAGCTCGCCTCCCTGGGCTCCGAGGGCCGCAGCACAGCCACCACCATCCTCAGCCTCTCCGCCATAAGCGGCCTCAAGGACTCGGACCTCAAACCGGAGGCCCGCAAGATCCTCTCCTTTACCGACAACCGCCAGGATGCCTCCCTCCAGGCCGGCCACTTCAACGACTTCGTGGAGATCGGGCTTCTGAGATCCGCACTCTACCGCGCCGCCCGCGACGGCGATCCGGAAGGCCTGGCGCACGACGAGCTGACAGGAAGGGCCTTCGACGCCCTGGGCGTGGACCTCGAACGCTACGCGAGCAACCCGTCCGCCCGCTTCAAGGCCCGAGCCGACACCGACACCGCCCTCCGCGATGTGCTCGGCTACCGCCTCTACCGCGACCTCGAGCGGGGTTGGCGCGTTACCTCCCCGAACCTGGAGCAGTGCGGCCTCCTAAAGATCTCCTACGACTCCCTCGATGAGCTCTGCGCCGCCGAGGACGTGTGGCAGGAGAAGCACCCGGCGCTCGTTGACGCTACCCCGGAGACGCGCGCGAGGGTCGCTAGGGTACTCCTGGACGATATGCGCCGCAGGCTCGCCATCAAGGTGGACTACCTGGATTACAACTACCAGGAGCGCATCCGGCGTCGCAGCAACCAGAACCTCATCCCGCCCTGGGCCGTGGATGAGAACGAGGAGATGAAGTACGCTTCCATTCTCTTTCCCCGCCCGCAGCGCCCCCGCGACCCCCGCGATAATGCCTACATCTCCGCGCGCGGTGGCTTCGGCCAGTACCTTCGCCGCTCCTCCACCTTCGAGGATCACCCCGACAAGCTCACCCTGGAGGAGACCGAGGAGATCATCCGCGGCCTCCTCGACGGCCTTACCGAAGCCGGCATCGTCGAAGTAGTCGCCGAACCTAGCGAAGCTGGGGAGGAGGAGGTCCCTGGTTATCAGATCCAGGCTTCCGCGATGCGCTGGCTCGCTGGCGACGGCACCGAGCCCTTCCACGACCCCATACGCACCCCCGACCGCTCGGCCTCCGGCGGAAGCATCAATCCCTTCTTCGTCAAATTCTACGCTGAGACCGCCGCGGGGATGCAGGATCTCGAAGCCCGCGAGCACACCGCCCAGGTCCCCTACGAGGTCCGGGAGGACCGCGAGCAGAGCTTCCGGGCGGGCCGGCTCCCCATCCTCTACTGCTCCCCGACGATGGAACTCGGCGTGGACATCTCCGAGCTCAACGCCGTGAATATGCGCAACGTCCTGCCAGCGTCGAGGAAGAGTTGCGCGGCGCTCCCTGGTACAAGGAAGGCTGGCTAGACGGGATGCTGGACGGCGTGGAGCGCTCCTTCGACAGGTCCTGCGACCGCTGGCGAACCCTCTACCGGGCAGCACTCGCCCAGGCCGAGACGCAGAACAAGATCGTTCGAGACGCCTCCCGCTCCCAGAGGGACAAAGAGCAGGCCGCCCGCCTGCGTCGGGAGGCGGAGGCGCAGCTAAACCTCCTGATCTCCGAGGCCGAGGGCGTCTCGTTCTCGGATTTCTACAGCTACCGCTACTTCGCCAGCGAGGGATTCCTCCCCGGCTACAGCTTCCCGCGGCTCCCGATCTCCGCCTTCGTCCCCGGCTCCGGCCGCAAGCGCGACCGCGAAGAGTTCCTCTCTAGGCCCCGCTTCCTCGCCGTCTCCGAGTTCGGTCCCCGCGCCTCTGTCTACCATGAGGGCGCCCGCTACCTCATAAACCGTGTGATCCTCGAACGCGACGAGCAGGAGATCCTCACTACCCGCGCCAAGCAGTGCGAGCACTGCGGCTACTTCCACCCGATCCCCGGCTCGGACGACGGTCCCGATCTCTGCGAGAACTGTGGCGCGGCCCTCGGAGCTCAGCTTCGGCAGCTCTTCCGCCTCCAGAACGTCTCCACCGTCCGCCGCGACCGCATCAACTCCGACGAGGAGGAGCGCCAGCGTCTCGGCTACGAGATCCGTACCGGTGTCCGCTTCGCGGGCAGAGACGGCCACCTCTCCGCCCGCAATGCCACGCTGCGGAGCGGCGGTAAGACGCTCGCGACCCTGACATACGGCAACGCCGCGACCCTCTGGCGCATAAACCTCGGCTGGACCCGCCGTAAGAACAAGGACCAGCTCGGCTTCGTACTCGACACCGAACGCGGCTTCTGGGCCAGGAACGATCAGGAGACCACCGGCGACCCCGAAGACCCGCTCTCCGCCAGCACGAGTAGGGTCATCCCCTACGTAGAGGACACGCGCAACTGCCTTATGCTTCGCCTGGAGGAGAGCCATCCGCCCGCGGTCCTCGCCTCCCTCCAGTCCGCCCTCAAGAACGCTATCCAGGTCGTCTACCAATTGGAGGACAACGAGCTTGCCGCCGAGCCCCTCCCATCCCGCAACGAGCGGCGTCTCATCCTCCTCTATGAGTCCGCGGAGGGTGGAGCAGGCGTCCTCCGCCGCCTCCTTGACGACCCCGGCGCCTTCGCCCGAGTCGCCGCCGAAGCTCTCCGCATCTGCCACTTCGACCCCGACACCGGCGAGGATCTACGGCGCGCCCCCCGTGCCAGGGAGGACTGCGAGGCCGCCTGCTACGACTGCCTCATGACCTACACCAACCAGATGGACCACTCCATACTCGACCGCCAGAGCATCTACGAACTCCTCGTGCAGCTCACCGGGGCCACCGTCGAGGCAGCCCCGACCCTTGACACCCGCTCCGATCACCTGGCACAGCTCGAACGCCAGGCCGGTTCCAGCCTGGAGAAGCGCTGGCTCGCGTTCATCGAGAGCCACGGCTACCGGCTCCCCTCGCACGCCCAACGCCTCTTCGAGGAGGCCGGAACCCGTCCCGATTTCTTCTACGACGGCGACTACGGCGCGGCCATCTATATAGATGGTCCGCACCACGACTACCCAGAGCGTCGGGCGCGGGACGCCGCCCAGGAAGAGGCGATGGAGGACCTCGGCTACATGGTCATCCGGTTCGGTCACCAGGACGACTGGACCGCCACCGTCGCCGAATACCCCTACGTTTTCGGGGGCGAAGGGTAATGTATACTGCATTGTAGTAAGAAAACAAAAGTAAGAAACACGAGGCGTAGGGGTATGGAGCAGAAGGCCAGGGTAACAAGTAAAGGTCAGGTAACGGTCCCGAAGGCGGTTCGCCGGGCGATGGGGATCAAGGAAGGGGACAGCCTCGTCTTCGAGGTCGAAGATGGGGATGTTCGGCTGCGCGTCGAGAGAAAGCCGGTCAGCTTCGCGGATTACGAGGGCGCCTGGCGCGAGGGAGAGGGAATGAGCTGGGAAGAGGTGAACGCTTACGTGCGGGATCTCCGCGGCCATGACGACGACGAACAAGACGGGTGAGGATCGCCGTAGACACCAACGTCTTCTCCGCTCTTCTATCAGGCGACCCTGACTCCGCTCCGGATGCGCGAGCCGCGCTGGGAGAGGCTGCGGGCAAGGGGACGCTCCTTGTCTCACCGGCCGTCTACGCCGAGCTCGTGGCGGGCAGGGACTCCGAAGTCGTGGACAACTTCTTCTCCGACAAGAGCATCGACGTGGATTGGAACCTCGGCGCGGACGTGTGGCGCACGGCCGGCGCTCGCTACGGCGCCTATGCCCGAGCCCGCAGGCAGCAGCGGGGAGATGCCGGCCCCAGACGCATCCTCGCGGATTTCCTCATCGGGGCGCACGCGCTGCACCTCGCTCACGCCCTGCTCACCTCGGACACCAGGATCTACGGCACGTACTTCCCCGAGCTGGAAATTATCTCGCCGCAACACTCGTCCAATACTCCTGGAGGTACGCCATGACCTACGCCGTCGGCTCTCTCGTCAGAGCGCGAGGCCGTGAGTGGGTAGTCCTCCCCGAGTCCGAGGAAGACCTCCTCGTCCTCCGGCCTTTAGGCGGCACCGAGGACGAGGTAGCCGGCATCTACTTGCCCCTGGAGCCCGTCGAGGATGCGACTTTCGACTTGCCGGACCCGACGAGGAGGGGAGACTACCGCTCCTCCCGGCTCCTCCGCGACGCCGTCCGGCTAGGCTTCCGCTCCAGCGCCGGGCCGTTCCGCTCCTTCGCGAAGATAGCCGTAGAGCCCCGACCGTACCAGCTCGTCCCGCTCATCCTGGCCCTGAAGCTAGACCCGATCCGCGTCCTGATCTCCGATGACGTTGGAATCGGCAAAACTATCGAGGCCGCTCTCATAGCCCGCGAGCTGCTGGATAGGGGAGAGGCCGACCGGCTCGCCGTCCTCTGCCCGCCCCAGCTCGCCGGCCAGTGGCAGTCCGAGCTCAGGGAGAAGTTCCACATCGAGGCGGAGCAGGTCCTGCCGAGCACCGCGACCCGCCTGGAGCGCGCCTGTAGGATGGGCGAGTCGATCTTTGACCGCTACCCGTTCGTCATCGTCTCGACCGACTTCGTGAAGTCCGACCGGCGCCGCGACGACTTCCTCCGCGCCTGCCCCGAGCTCGTCATAGTGGACGAAGCCCACACCTGCGCCGAAAGCTTCGCTGGCGAGGGCCGGGGCGCCCGCCAGCAGCGCCACCGGCTCGTCTCCGGCCTCGCCGCCGACAAGGACCGGCACATGATCCTCGTCACCGCGACGCCCCACTCCGGCAAGCAGGACGCCTTTCGCTCCCTCCTGCGTTTCCTCGACCCCGCGTTCGCCGACTTCCCGGACGACCTCTCAGGCTCCGCTAACGAGCGCCACCGCCGCCAGCTCGCCCGCCACTTCGTCCAGCGCCGCCGGGCGGACATCCGGGACTACCTCGACGCGGAGACCTTCTTCCCGGAGCGCGAGGAGAAAGAGGTCTCCTACACGCTCTCGCCCGGCTACGGGAGGCTCTTCCAGAAGGCGCTCCGCTACGCCCGTGAGACGGTGAAGGAAGAGGACGGCGGCCGCTTCCGCCAGCGCGTCCGGTGGTGGTCCGCCCTCGCCCTCCTGCGCTCCATCGCCTCAAGCCCCGCGGCCGCCGCCGCCACCCTCCGCAGCCGCGCCGCCACCGGCGGCACCGAGAACGCCGAGGAGGCTGACGAGGTTGGCCGCCGCACGGTCCTGGATCTCATGGAGGACGAGTCAGCCGAGGGGACCGACCTCACCCCCGGCAGCGACGCCGGGGATGAGACCGACGACGGAAAGAGGTCGCGCCGGCGGCTCCTGGAGATGGCCCGCGAGGCCGAAGGACTCTTCGGAGCGGAGGACGCAAAGCTACAGAAGGCGACGAAGCTCGTCTCCACGCTCCTCGCGGACGGCTTCCACCCGATAGTGTTCTGCCGCTTCATCCCGACCGCCGAGTACGTCGCCGACCATCTCCGCAAGAAGCTGCGCGGCGTCGAGGTCGTCGCCGTTACGGGCACCCTCCCGCCCGCCGAGCGCGAATCAAGGGTCGAGTCGCTCGGGGCGCATCCGAAGCGGGTGCTGGTTGCGACGGACTGCCTCTCCGAGGGCATAAACCTCCAGGAGCACTTCGACGCCGTCTTTCACTACGACCTCTCATGGAACCCAACCCGCCACGAGCAGCGCGAAGGCCGGGTGGACCGCTACGGCCAGCCGAGCCCGAAGGTCCGCGCCCTCACCTACTACGGGGTGGACAACCAGATCGACGGCATCGTCCTCGACGTGCTCCTGCGCAAGCACAAACGGATACGCCGCGACCTCGGCATCTCAGTCCCCGTCCCCGGCGACACCGAGGAGGTCGTGGAGGCCATCTTCGAGGGCCTCCTCCTGCGCGAGGAGTCCGCGACCCACGCGCAGGACGTGCTGACCGGCCTCGAACAGTACCTGGAGCCGAAGAAGGAGGACCTCTTCGGACGCTGGGATAACATAACCGACCGCGAGAAGCGCTCCCAGACCATGTTCGCCCAGAGGACCGTCAACCCGGACGAGGTGGCCCGCGAGCTCGCCGCCGTCCGCTCCGCCGTCGGCTCCGGCGTGGACGTGGCGGACTTCGCCAGAGAGTCCCTGCGCGCCCACGGCGCCGTCGTCACCGAGAACGGCAACGTCAAGATAGACCTCTCCGAGGTCCCCCGCGCCGTGAGGGAAGCCATCGGCACGAACGGGACGAACAAGATCACCGCGAAGTTCGATCTCCCGGTCAGGGACGGCGAAGTGTACCTGAGCCGTACTCACCCGATCATCGAGGGCCTCGCCTCGCACGTCATGGACACGGCCCTCGACCCGCTCGGAGAGGGCATCGCCCGCCGCTGCGGCGTGACCGTCACCTCCCGCGTGGAGCGCCGCACCACGCTCCTGATCGTCCGCTACCGCTTCCACATCCTCACCCGACGGGGCGGGGAGGAGCGACAGCTTCTAGCAGAGGACTGTCAGGTTGCCGCTTTCGCCGGGTCTCCGGCGAGCCCCGAGTGGCTGACGGGCGAGGAGGCCGAGGCGCTGCTGCTGGCGGAGCCCGAGGGCAACGTCGCCCCCGACCGGGCGGCGCACTTCCTCCGCCGTGTGATCTCCGACGGCGAAACCCTGCGGGAACAGCTCGCCGCCGTCGCTGACGAGCGCGGCCGGGAGCTGCTCGAAGCCCATCGCCGCGTGCGGGACGTCTCCCGTGAGAAGGGCGTAAGCTACGAGGTGAAGCCAAACCTCCCGCCGGACATCCTGGGCGTCTACGTCTACCTGCCGAAGACGGCGGGGTGAGCCTGTTGTGAGGACGAAGGCCCGCGACACCTTCACCACGATCCGCACGGAGGGCGCGATCCTCCCGCCCGACCTCCTCGCCCGCGTCTCCGAGGGAGACAAGGACCTCGGCGGCCTCGACCCAGCCTCCTACCACCTCTCCGGCGAGACCATAAACGAGGCAATAAGCCGCTCCTGGAACCGGCTGCGTGGCGTCTGGACCGCGTTCAAGGAGCGGCGCGAGGCCCTGCCCGAAGGAGAGCCAGAGACCGGCATGACGCGCGAGAGGTGGCTCCTGCCGCTCTTCGAGGAGCTGCGCTACGGGCGGCTCAGAACGGCGCGGGCGGTCGAGATAGAGGGCAAGACCTACCCCGTCTCCCACGACTGGTACGGCGCCCCGATCCACCTTGTCGGCTTCCGCACCGACCTCGACAAGCGCACCCCCGGCGTCGCTGGTGCTGCCCGCACCAGCCCCCACGGCCTCGTACAAGAGCTACTGAACCGCTCCGAGGAGAGGCTCTGGGCATTCCTCTCCAACGGCCTCCGCCTCCGTATCCTGCGCGACAACGTCAGCCTCACCCGCCAGGCCTACGTCGAGTTCGACCTCGAAGCGATGATGGACGGCGAGATCTACCCGGACTTCGTCCTCCTGTGGCTCCTGTGCCACCAGTCCCGCGTAGAGGCCAGCGAAGCTAGGCCCGAGGAGTGCTGGCTTGAGAAGTGGTCCCGCAGCGCCGCCGAGAGGGGCACCCGCGCCCTAGAAGGGCTGCGCGGCGGGGTGGAGGAGGCGATCAACTCTTTAGGCTCCGGCTTCCTCCGCCACCGGGCGAACGAGGAGCTTAAAAACCGGCTCCGCTCTGGAGACCTGGATCGGCAGGACTACTACCGCCAGCTCCTCCGGCTCGTCTACCGCCTTCTCTTCCTCTTCGTCGCCGAGGACCGGGGCCTCCTGCTCGACCCGAACACCGATGATGCAGCGAAAGCCCGCTACACCCGCTTCTACTCCACCCGCAAGCTCCGGGACGTTGCCGAAAAGCGGGTAGGAGCACGTCACTCCGACCTCTACCGGGCGCTCTCGCTCGTCATGCAGAAGCTCGGCGACGAGGACGGCTGCCCGGAGCTTGCGCTGCCGGCCCTCGGCGGTTTCCTCTTCAGCGACGAGGCGATGCCGGACCTCGCGGGCTCGGAGATCTCCAACCGCGACCTGCTCGACGCCGCGCGCGCCCTCTCCCTGGTGGACTACGACGGCTCCCGCCGCCCGGTTGACTATAAGAACCTGGGAGCCGAGGAGCTTGGGAGCGTCTACGAGTCCCTGCTGGAGCTGCAGCCGGAGCTCGACCCGGCCTCCGGCTCGTTCGGCCTTAAAGCCGTAACCGGCAACGAGCGAAAGACCACCGGCAGCTGAAAGACCACCGGCAGCTACTATACGCCCCACAGCCTGGTCACCAGCCTGCTCGACACCGCGCTCGACCCGGTGCTGGACGAGGCCGCGAAGAAGCCCGATCCGGAGGCGGCGATCCTGGACCTCAAGGTCTGCGACCCGGCGGTCGGCAGCGGGCATTTCCTGATCGCCGCCGCCCACCGGATGGCCCGCCGTCTGGCCTCTGTCCGCACCGGGGACGACGAGCCCTCGCCCGAGGCGACCCGTGAGGCGCTGCGCGACGTGATCAGGCGCTGCCTCTACGGGGTGGATGTAAACCCCATGGCCGCCGAGTTGTGCAAGGTGAGCCTCTGGATGGAGGCGCTCGTGCCCGGATGTCCGCCCTCCTTCCTCGACCACCGCATCCGGGTCGGCAACAGCCTGCTCGGCACGACCCCGGAGTTGATTTCCTCCGGCATCCCCGACGACGCCTTCAAGCCCATAGAGGGCGATGACAAGAAGCTCACCAGCGCCTACAAGAAGCGCAACCGCGAGGAACGCGCGGCGTGGGAGTCCGGCCAGCTCGCCTTCTCCCTGCGCACCCTCGACAGGAACCGGGAGGCCATCGAGCGGGGCTACGAGCAAGTCGAGGAGGGGGAGGAAAGCTCCGTCGCGGCGGTCCGGGAGAAGGCCGCCCGGTACGCGGCGCTGCTAGACTCGGAGGAGATGTTCCACGCTCGCCGCCTCGCCGACGCCTGGTGCGCGGCGTTCGTGTGGCCGAAGAAGGAGGGAGCGCCGGAGGCCATAACGCAGCAGACGTTTGCCGAGCTAACTCAGCACGTTCACGCCATCCCGCGCCCGTCCGAGGAGGAGATAGAGCGCATCGCCGGACGGTACAACCTCTTCCACTGGCACCTCGCCTTCCCAAACGTCTTTGACCAGGGCGAGGCCGGAGGTTTCGACGTGGTGCTCGGCAACCCGCCGTGGGAGCACACTGAGTTGAAGGAACAGGAATGGTTCGCCTCCCGCAGGCCCGAGATCGCCGCCGCACCGGGAGCTAGGCGAAAGCGCATGATCTCCGATCTAACCGTGGAGGACCCGGAGCTATACCGAGATTTTATCGAAGACCTCCGTATGGCCGACGGTTTCAGCCATTTCGTGCGGAGCAGCGAACGCTTCCCGCTATGCGGCAGGGGACGCATCAATACCTACGCCATCTTCGCCGAGACCAACCGCTCCATCATCTCCCCGACCGGGCGCGTCGGCTATATCGTTCCCTCCGGCATCGCCACCGACAACACCACCAAAGAGTTCTTCGGCGACCTCGTGGATACCAGGACCCTCGCCAGCGTGTACGAGTTCGAGAACGTGGGCTTCTTCAGTGTCGGGCAAGGTCATATGGTGAGATTTGCATTGTTAACTTTGCTCGGCAAAGATCGACAGGTCAATGCATCAGACTTTTTCTTTCAAGGACAGTCTATTCAGGAACTCGGCGACTCTGACAGACACTTTCCTCTCACCCCTGAAGACATCCGGCTCCTCAATCCCAACACCCGCACCTGTCCGATCTTCCGCACCCGCCGCGACGCGGAGATCACCAAATCCATCTACCGCCGCGTACCCGTCCTCATAGACGAGAACAAAAAGGACGGCAACCCCTGGGGAATCACATTTAAGCAGGGCCTCTTCAACATGACCAGCGACTCCGGCCTCTTCCGCACCCGCGACGAGCTTGAGGACGACGGCTGGGAGCTTGAGGGCAACGTCTTCCACCGCGACGGCAAGCGCTACCTACCAGTTTATGAATCTAAGATGTTTCACCACTACAACCATAGGCTTGGAGACTTTGGCCTTTTGTCTACTGGTTCAAAAGGACATGTGTTGCCAGAGGTTACGGTTGCACTACTTCAAGACCCCTATCATGTGACCCTTTCTCGGTATTGGGTGCCTGAAATTGAAGTAGAGGACAGATTGAGAGAAAAGTGGAATCGCAATTGGCTATTAGGTTGGCGCGATGTGACCGATGCTCGTGCGAGCGCTCGAACCGTTATCTTTGGTGTCATACCTTGCGTAGGAGTAGGCAACAGTGCTCCGTTGTGTTTGACTTCGCCAGAAACTGTTGACCGGACTGGGTTTGCCCCGTTTCCACGGACGGTTTGCCTTTAAGCCACAGCGTCTCCTCCCATTCTAGCCTCCTCGTAATCTGAGGGGCTGAGGTGTCCCAGCGCAGAGTGCCTTCTCCTGGAATTGTAGAAG
>JAABUS010006164.1_pt1 | contig 14825 bp, 11 predicted proteins | sample 5560161 | NCBI WGS metagenome assembly JAABUS01 (sample SAMN10711885, study PRJNA513376) | rock metagenome | isolation source: Antarctica rocks | place: Antarctica: Victoria Land, Trio Nunatak nord | collected 2016-01-04 | reverse complement strand
TTGTCGGTTATCTATCAAGATAGAGCTTTCTCAATCGCGTGTGCGACAATCCACTCTCGTAGTTGATGCCGGCATTTTGTTGCTCCTAAGCAAGTGAGAGATAACATATCATTGAATGGAGCGAAGTAAGCGATGCATAGGTTGCTTGGGAAAAGTGACCGATGCGTGTAGGCACAATCCTTGACTCCTATAGAGTCCACAGCAGAATTCACCGTTTTTTGGCTCAAGATCGTTTGTGTGGCCTTTGAGCATGGGTTCTAATGGCTGGATATAACCAGTCACAATATTCTGAGATACACGGTATTCGATGGATCAAAACCAGGAGACCTGACCAGGTCACAAGGAAGTTATGTCAGTAGCGAATCTTGTCACACCAGTGATTGCAGAAAGTCGGGGTACAACAAGCGGCCAATCGTTGTCTCGGCAAAGCCGGTTATTGTACTCCGACTTTCTGCATGTGGAGAACCATGGCGGGTTCGCCGTTGTCAACCCATTATGCAGGCAAGGGAGACTTTCAACAGGCATCGCGCGAGCAAAGGTCCAAAAAAAAAGCTGTCATTGTGATAGAACCAGCCAGCATGTCAGAATAGACCCGATGTGCTATTTTCGTACTCATTCTGATTGCGTGGCGTGGAGTTACCGTCTCACCGTCCCTCAGGGTAAGAGTAGGCAATTAGCAATCGCTCCTAATGACTTGGCCTTCGAAACGCGGTAAATGTGACATGTTGTTGTCTGGTTGCTCTGGTCGAAAGGACCCGTCTTAATTGGATATGATGTGCTCTCTAGGATGTTTTGCTTCCGGCACGGATTGCGCCATGCGTCTCCGGAGCAAAGACAGGAGGCCCATGTGCAAGGGTAATTTAAGATAGATCCCTTGAGCACCCTGGACACCTGAGGTCGTCTATGCGCTTGCCGCCAAAGCTGGAAGTCATAATTCAGTGCCAATGACTGACACTTCGCATACATGCAGGGCTATCCGCATTGAGCTTCATCGTTTCGGATCTGGCCCACATAGACAGTGCTGGAAGGAAGATGAGCGGTTGAAAATCTCCGGGCCTCAAGTTGCCACTTCAGCGGACTTGTTTCTGTGGAGACGTGCATTGCAGTCTGATGCGGGACGGTCCGAGCATAGATAAATGATGGATACCTAGATGATTATTGTCAGGGAGAGAATTGAGAGTGTCCTGCCATGGAGAAGATCATAAAGGAAGGTTTGCGCTGTTGTAGAAGGAGTGCCTTAGGGTATTCGCCGGTCGTGCCTTACCCCGGGTAGCCAAGTCTTTCCTTCAACACTAAGACCGTAATGCACTGATCCGTCCCGAAGAGTTCTAGTTCTTCTTCTTTGAGAGTTGCCCTAAGGCAAGACATGTTGATCGTCAAAACGTCAACATGAGGTACATTTGATTTGATCGGTTTTTGCTAGTGGGCAACTTTATAATTGATATATCGTCAACGGGAAACTGGCCTGTATGTTGATTGTACCCCCTGTCTTTGTTACCTCGAGCAAAATATCGTGTAGAATCTGGAATATGTATTATAAGGTACCTTCCGAAAGAGAGACCCCGAGCAAGCAGATAGAAACGCTGTCACAAAAACCCTAACCCTCGGCAACCGAGGCTCTGCCCAATACAAGGCGCATATTCCATGGTCCTTTGAGAACGGGTTATAAGCAGGACAACCCCCATCGCCTGCCTCCTTGCATATGCTCCTAGTAAGATTGGGCATGTAATAGGGGCGGCAGTGGGTTGCTGGCCTGGACGTTGCAGCTGCAGGATAAGGAGGTTTCCTGCGTCATAGTGAGATATTTGCGTCCAGGTTTTGCCCAATCATAGCCCCGTATCGATCAGCCTTGTCAACAACGAAAAGAAGTCTTGCTCTTCCTAAGGTATCGGAAGTTTTCTCCTACACTTCATGCCTTCGCGACAATAGCAGACATCCAAACCCTCGACGCAAATGATCATTTCGCGCAGAGAAGTCAGATGGTGGGCCTTTTGCAGTGATAGACGTGTCGGGAGAGGAGAGTGTGAGGTCCGTTGTGGACCATTGCAGTTGCTGGCAACAGCCTCATCCAACCCTTCGACGAGCCTCTAGTTTTCCTCAAAACAGCTCAAGCACCGTACCTTCCCCTCCGTGACGAGGATCGAATTTAGATGCTGCTTAAACTACTTTGACTTGGGCGCCTAGCATCTATCTGATCTCATCAGCTTCACAGCAACTCCTCCAAAGCTCCTTGCAACCATCGACAGCAATGTCGAGACTCGAACTGACCGTAGACGAAACGACGCGACATATAGACCACACCTTGGTTTTGCTTACCAACATCTCTCCCTATCTGCAACAAAACTCCAACCGCCGCCGATCTCAACGTTGGTGGCAAACAATTTCGGAGTACATAGTGAGCACGGACAACGGTATCTTCATGGCCATTCTAGTGCATATTCACCGAATCTTTGGAAGAGCCATCGCGCCCTAGGTATCTCTTAACAAAAGCTCTGCCTATGCAAGAGCATCCTTCAAGTCTCGGCCATTTCGACGTCCTTGACCAACTCTTCTCGACCCTACACTGAACAGCGTGGCAAATGGGACAATAGACAGCCCATAGCTAGGGCAGTAAACCCCTGCGCAAACAAATAGCCAGAGACCAAGCAAGAAGGCAGTATCCAGGCAGGCTTTGGGCTCTCTCCACCTTTGCCCTGTATCTGGACAGCAGAAGGACTGGCTTCTCACAATATACAATACAGTTCGAGTAGCCCGCGAGCCTACCCTTTCTAGGAAGATTACTGTTGAAACAACTGGGCACCGATGGTAGCATCTACGGTCTGCTTCCACCAAGCCGTGGCAGGGGCGTTGGAGTCTGCGATAACGAAGGGATGTGCGATCTATAATTGCCAGGACAGGACTATTATACTAGTCTAGGCTTGAAGCGCCTCTATAAAGTAGTAAGTCCTTGGCCATGCTATTTTGATCCACACGTCAGCCTCCGTACCCAGAAATCTTACGGATACCCCATTCAGAATGACTAGACAATTTAGCGAAGCAGGGCCATCTCTTCTGTCACTCACCTTTGCAAGTCAGCGAATAAACTTCCTGGTATGTGTTTCCATCAGGCTACGGCCCCTGATAGGACGCTGACGGCGGCATAGTTGGCAAATTTCCTTTTTTAAAAACCTGGGCGGCCTGTCCGTTTTCACCGCCACAAGTCTGGCCACTCACTCGGTATGGCTTATACTTGGTAATTATTTATCTTGCGGCAAGACGAGGATGATTCGACCGTGCAAAAGAGAGGCATGAGATAGCAGAGGTCGGTGACTATGGCATAGGAGATCTATTTCCGTTAATGGCTTGACGTAACCCTCTCAACTCTGGCATGCTTCGAAACAGAGCTTACTCAACAAAGAAGATATGTCACAGAAACCAAGAGCCTCTATAGATTGCACTAACTATACCTTATTCGAGAACCAAGTGTCCCAATACCCACACAAAGCGTCGAGACGATCCGCACACATCGATCTCCAGATATTTCGTTGTATGGTCTTCATTCTCGCCCTTGTCTTATCTTCGAGACACACTTATCAATACAGTAGCTTAAGCATTTAGCACAGATGAGGCGGTTCTACTAAGTAGATCGGACCCCAATCGCCCGCATAAACGCATTCAACAAAAAATTGCATGGCAGTACATATGTTTGTGAAGAATGTGGACTCGACGTTCCGGCCACAAGCTTTTATCGAAGTTAGAGTTCAGGAAGATCGGTAATGATTGAGTGATTTCTTTACACACGGAAACAATGAGGGTTACATTCTGGTAATCAGCGATGGAGAATGGCGGGTAGTCCCGTGCCACATCAAGCCTGGTGCTAGTTTCAACTGTACTCTCTAGGGCGGACATGTTGTGGGTACTGAGGGTTTGGGCAGCCTTTGCCAAAGCACCCAAATCGAGCAAGTAAGTTCGTGCAAGGTATTGAACGCAACAACAGGATCCTGCATTTGCTGAGGCGACTATAATGATCTTGAGTGTAGGCTTCTGGCTTCCCGATTTGCCTCTTTGAAATGAAGATCGAGCTGCTCGCTGCTAGACCGATATCCCGACATCCTTCCATCGAAAACTCTCCTGACGGTTTACTCTCTATTGAAATCGAATTTCCCATGTTAGTAACTTTGAACATTTTGGTATTGTCAAGTCAATACCAACAAGCTGTCCGCTCGATCCTGAGTTCCTCTACTGTGCACTCACACAGTAATGTTGGAGATCGTGGCTTTATGGCATGGTCTCAAGTGCTCTTTCCCGTTATGTTACATAATCGCGACTTACCAAAGCTCTCTCTAGCACTCTCCTTTATTTCCTACATATACATATTCCAAGAATACGGATGAAACTCGAGTCTACTCATTGACCTAGGCGAATCCAACGATCGAGCAATATCGTGCCCCAGACGTCGGCTGACATCTGATGCATGGTCGGATACCTTAGCTTTGGCGCTCTGCGTTGGCGCTCTGCAGGAGCTTGCTACATGGATTTGGGAACTATCACGCCTGGAGCGCGGTAGTGCACAAGGTATCCTATTTCCGCTAATACATTCTTGGTAGCCTCTTTAGCTGCGGAATGTGATCGACAACGAAGCCAAAAGGCGTTAGAGATGTACTGGGGTCTTCTTCTTTGGACTGGTAGAGTTACTCCATGTTCAATTGCAGCCCTGTACCTTTCTTCTTCGGAAGCGCCTAGTTTAACCGCACACAATCCTAGCAGGGAAATCTGGACGTCAAACGTCAAATGTGAGGCACAGAATCCCTTTCGAAGGAGAGAAGGCTCAACTGACCAGTCTTCAGCGGGATAAAATGGCTAGGTTGACTCGATGAAATCTTGAGATGGAGTGCATAAGATACTGCGGAGCTGATCACTAAAAATTTTAGAACTGATAAGCTCAACCTGCCATACGCGCCCGGTACTCTTCGCCATACACAAGCGAACTGCCAACTCCTTGAAGGAGAATGCACATTATCTGCGCGAACAACCAGCCATCGAGCAGGCGTTCGATATCTCAGAGTCCGGACTCCATTCCTCGCTCTGTCCTGCCCGTCTAGCCCCAATCGAGTCTTTGCAACCGAGGAGATCTACAAACGGTGTTATCAGGAATCGAAAGCAAATCCCGGCGCTCGAGCGACGCTTCCTCAAGCCCTCTACAACTACCATGTTATGCAGCTCCAGCAGCCAGAAAAAAATGATGAAAGGCGACAAAAATAGTGTGGAGGAATGGGGACTGAGGACACAATTTGCTAGAAAAGACGATCAAAGTTCGTTGAAGGTCAGAGCAGCCAAGTTGAACAATGCGGGGGAAAACAACACCGTAATAATATGGCAAGCACAGTCGGCAAAGTGACTACTTTAATTAGGGTTCTAGGGTAAAGTATGCAGAATAAGCGCGGTTCTGTTCAACGGAAATTACTTTAACCTTAAGGTTTCTCAACATGAAAATAGACAATTTCCGTTGTCTGTGGCACACTCTATACGATGTTAGTGTGTGTTCACTTAAAGAACCTGTTGCCGTTGTCAATACGCAAGCAGGTCATGAAATACTTACCACATATGGTCTGAAGTCTCATTACGTTAATCGAGATCGATTATCCGATGGCCCAAGAGGCCTTCATTTTCGTAGCAAGCCCCACAATGCGTAGCAGAAATCTCGTCTTACTCATACACATGACATCGACATCCTTTCCATTTCTCAGCTTCAGGAGGTAAGCTTCCCAACTTGCAGTAGCAGTAACAAGCTTCAGTGAAGAGCTAGAGAGGGTTTTTTTAGAATTTCACATCTCATCTTACTTGCAGTGTGTATTCAGCAAGGCTTCTTCACAGACATTGCAGTCGAGTTGGTTCTATTTCTCTTGTTGCTTAATCACGATCGACACTTGATGAACTCGCGTAAATACATGCTGCCTTGGGTTGACCGAGGGTGAGCTGTACTTTTGTAAACTTTCGAAGTCTTTCGACGTCGGAACTGCCGGCATCGAGTATATTCCTCACCCTTCAAGATCACGAGATGTCGTGTTCATGTTTACTTCGTACATGGCCCTGTTAATCAAATGAATATGGTAATGCTCAGCCATCTGAATGACTTGTCGATGTCTTATTGAAGAGTGGTTGGCACTTCACTTTACTGGTCGTAATATCTGTTTTGCTCGTTCAAAAATGTTTCTTGCTAACAATTCTTCAGCAACACAGATCAGGTGCGTTCCTTCTTTTTACCTAGACATCACTTATTGGCAAGACTAACGTTAGCTCAGAGCGCTATGTGCACTTTTTTCACATGATCAGCGCGTCAAAGAGTCCCTCTGTCTTCTTGAACAGCATCGAAGCGACATCGAAATCCACAACTTCCAAGCTCTTCCGCCTCAGGTACTAGGATTAGACCTCACCATTACTCTATCGCAACGCACATACGATCGCGGCAACAATGACAGGGTTCCTTCGATTTCATACGCAGAATAGCTCTGAAGAAGAGAGCGAGCAGGAGATATATACCAGAGCCTTTTCATAACGCTATGGAAAAGAGTCGCGTAGGGCACGACATGAAAACTACCTTCTAGACTTTCTTGAACCCCATCGGTTAGAATGGGAAACGATCTACGCTTAAGACAAGCTATGGTATCACCTCACCCTGGCCCAAATGTGGAACGCATACATCGGGAGCGTGTTTCCTTCGGATAGGAAATCCCTTGTCAACAGCTTGAGCCTCAGCAATGAAGTGTGTGTGCGGGACTTTCATTCAGTCACGGCAGAAAAGGTCTGTACGAGGCGAAGAATTGTACGATGGTGAAATGCCAAGATAAGGTCTTCTCTCTGTTTTGGCCAGGCCTGTTCTGTCAAGTACCGTCCGATTGGTTCCGAGGCTTCAGCCTCGTTGTTGTACGTTGAATGTTCAAGACCAGCAAAAAGATGTCGAAGTGTTAACAACATGAAACTGTTTAACACCCTCGATGTGATTAATTGATAAGTCACATCGAATGACCACTATATCTTACAGGGCTCTGATCATCTTGAATTCAGGCCGCCTTGAGACTATCTTGTGAACATAGGTGGATACATCTCTATCGAATACTGCTATATAAGGCCCTTCAGACGGTTTTCTGCTCAATCGGAGCACTGGAGCAGCAATATCATTATCGCTACAACTCTGAATATCTGCTATTTCGCGAGCCTCAACTGACTTCTCTTAGAATCCTTAAGCATACATCTAAGAGAAGTACTTACTAAGACTTGCATCACACGAAAATGTTTAGAAGGCTTGCACTGATCAAGTCTATAACCCGCCCTTATAAACTATACAACATCTCATTGTATTCGTATAGTCTCATTAACCTTGGACAATTAAAGACCGTTGACTCATACTGCGAGAGTTTTCTTCTTCGATTCTCTTGCTCATTGAAGGTACGTCTGTTCCCGCGGCAGCTTAGCTTCGTTCGATCAAGCTATTCATGCTCAATCAATTCCGACCAACCGACAGGAAATGATATTTCTCGCCTATTACCTGTATGATCAAAGATATCTTAGAATGATTTGAAAGTTCAATTCTGATGGTGTGATCTTCCAGTCATTCTCTGACCGGTGAGAAAGATGTTGTACTAATCAATGCTATGGTACGAGAATCATGAAAGATTAAAATGTATATGTGCTTTGATCATTGTTGTTACAGACGTCTAACCACAGAACTATGGCGCAGCAACTTCGGGATGTCTAGATCGAACATTGTACCTCAAAATGTTGATAATGCTCATTAGAAAGGTCCGAGCTCTGAGCTTCAAATTAAGACGATGTCCTTTAAACTCAGATCGAGCAAGGCAAGCCTCAAATATCATCATTGAATGGTCAGCATCTCCGGTTCACCATATATATGCCACATGCAGCTTTGCATCATGGGCAGCATGCAACAGGGTATTATCACGAGTGGTCGTGCTCGTTGCTATCGGTCTCGCCAGCCATTGTTCTTCTTCAGAAAAGTCTTAATATTATTATATTATTTCCCTTAATCTTCTAGGTCTTATTCGGTACGTACAGCGTGCATACTAAATCTCCATCATGTTACTCACTTGTAGTGTGTGTTGGAATCTCCATACCTATCTCGCCCCTTGGTCCCCCAGCGAGCAAGGTTCCTAAGACACAGAGATATAGAACAGTCTCAAAGGTGTTCCCGCGACACCGGTGAACATGTCTCCATCCATCAGAACAGTGACGTTCAAATACACTACTTAGCTAAACTAAATCCAGCATGCGTGCCAGCAAGATGCACGTTATCTACCTACCTTAGCGCACAACAATATTAAGGTAATTGATTCACTGAACAGGCCACTCGTTCAGCACTAGATGTCGACGCTGTTATTTGTACATGTGTGTTCTAGGCTTCTCAATCGCATGGCAGCTCTTTCTAGAGTGAAGTGACTGCCTGCTACGAGTTCGAGTGCATAGTGGTTCAGATAGAGTCGCCAAATGAGTTGTTGGTTAAAACATTACTTTACTAAAGATGGGAATCCTCACGCCTCGATTACTTTCATCACATCATTCAACGCTTGTTGCTTCGGAATGTATCATCCTAAACCTGCATTGAGACTCTACGTATGGAGAACCAGAATGGAGCCACTAGGGTTAGGGCTTTCAGGTAAACCTGGCTAGTCTTATCTACCGCAGCTTATCGTGTTCGGTCAACTTTCCACTTCAAGCAGCAGCTTACCTTCGCTTCTGATCGATTGTTTCCCTGGATTTCGATGGCGAAGATACCATCTAAAAAGACATGCAAATTTTTGTTCCCAGCCGAGTTCTTTAGCAATCAGTCTCGAACACTCACATCTCTAGACAATCTTCAACTCTTCGAAGTTTGCTTGCAATCCGTCGATGTTCGTCCTAGCCTCGGCCTTGAATAATCCCGCATGCAAGGAAAATAGCCAAACATTCTCAATTTACTCCAACGATCTCTGACCTCTACCGCAGCTGGTACACCTCGTGGTCTCACATCGAAACCAAGAGCAGGCACACGGAGAATGCTTTATCAGATAAGATGATCAAGCCTAGAACAGGAGTGATGGCGGAAAGAGATGAATACAGTACATCATGGGACGATAGAAGCAACCGGGCCGCTGGAACGCAACATGAGGGCGGGGCCGGCGAATTCATATGGGGACCACCGGGGATACAGAAAAGCTTTATCTGGGGAAACCAAACCGTTGAGACCAGTGCAACCGTGCAACATGATCTACAAATACTAATGGAGGATTGACAACGCATAAGCGCAAGACCTTTGCTGGCAGAACCAACCGATGTCTCTAACCTGTAGGATGCAAGCGAGAATCGACAAAGCTACTGCCGCACTCATCGACTCCGTTCAACACTTCCTCCGAACTGTAATTATCCACACCATAGGTCAATACTAGCATGTCTCAACCACTATCACCTGCGCAAAAGCTGAGCGACATCTACTCCTCACAACCAGGTCACGCTACTGAGTGGAAGGACACTACTCTTGACTGCCACAGTACCGACCGGATGTCTGCTGTATCGCTGATCTCTAAGACCTCTCCACCACTTCTGAAAATCTTTCGCATCCAAGCATGCCAAACAACATCAAACAGTGCGGCAGGCTAATCCCTCCATGCTATGTCCTCATCGATCAACAGAAGTAATATACTCTCCTTGCCAGGCCAGACTTCAAGAATTGCCTACAAACCACACCACACACACCACAAGCTAATGAGCATACCATGTACCCAAACCACGTAGTCTACGGCCAACAGTCGCAACAACCACGTCGCGCGGCGAAAAATGGTTATTCGGTGTGTGGGGTTACCAGTCCACTGCTAAAAGTGTCTCAGAATATCGAAATCGTGTCTCCTACACCCAACAGTAACAGAATTTATTAGGCGGCCAAATCCACATTATCCGGCGAGTTGAAGTGCTAATGCAATCTTGACAGCTGATAGCCATACTCTAGTGTCTACGAGTTGACTACAGAATAAGACTTCGACAGTCGACTAGGTCTCTACACCACCTAATCCCCTCAGACTGTATCCCGAAGTCATTGATAGAACAGCCTATTCATACTCTCTTCGCGAACAAAGTACTTGCCCAATTCGACGAGTCTTGCGTTATGGCGCAATGTCGAAGAGTGAAACGGGCATCCAATACTCGTTTATAATTACAATATGATTTCTGACTCTTCAAACCCATCAATCCGATTGGTCAAGAAAGTATCTACCACGCGACTTCCCGCCCCACAGTCAGGTGATCGAACATTACACGTCTGCACACGTCTTTTTCGGTTCTTTTCCAATTTCCTTTCTATGATTACACTTGAATGAAGCATTGGACGGAACACTGAATGGAGCAAAATATGAAGCATATACGAAGCACTGAGTGGAAGGAACACTGGATGGAATAAGCGGGGGAACCCACCGAGTCAGCGAGAGATCGATCGGATGGAGAGGTAGTCTACATATTATTCAATAGCAACGTTTTCAAAATCATTGTTTCGTTGCAAAACAAATGCACCGAGAGATTCAAGAGGAGGGTCATGTGCAACTCCTCGACCTGTTCGATTTCCGCCTCGATTCAGAGCATTACATAGTTTCCTTTCTTGAATGCGCAAGGTCGTGGTTAATTAATTAGTAACCTTTGAATATGGATTGAATTGAGAAGTTAAGTAGAAGATCATGATCGTGATTGGTCTGGTCAAGCTATGATGGTGGATGGAGATGATTGAGATGCGTTATTTATGCTAGACTGGAGTGGAAGCAATCAATGGGTCTCGCTGGTGAAGGGGATGCGAATGCAGGGAATTCCTTCTGGAATGAACAGAATAGATGTTATACACATGGCAATCGATGCGACGTGTAACCAGATGAAGGAGACTCCCATTATCGTCTCTGCCAGCACCGTCGGCCAAATACCCCACACATCTCCTACAGAGTGGCTAACCTCACCCCCCCTATCCCCCCCCTCCCCCCCCCCCACAAACACCAGCGACTCCACTCCCCTCCCCTGGGCACACTAAGGCAACGCCATAAACACCGGCAACATCTTCGAGTAATTCGGCGTCCCCAGTCCCGTCACCGGATCCCACCCGCTCACCGCCGTAAAACCAGCCGTTCCACACCCCTGGTTCCCGCCACTCGTGATGTCGTTCATCATGCTCGGGTTGCTATAAAGCGTCGGGTTGATGAACCCCACAGCGCCTTTTCCAGAGTTGGCGCGCTGCTCGTTGATGAGCGTAATGACGGAGCCGAAAGTGGGCGAGGAGGCCGAGGTGCCGTAGATGAGGCTGAGGGTGCCGTCGACCGCAACCACATAGTTTGCCCCATTTGCGGACACGTCAGGATAGCCACGGACGGTTTGGGAGTTGTTATACTGTGTGGCGGTATACGCGGGTTTGTGGTTGGCGTAGTAGGATTTGACGGCCGAGGATTGGTACGAGGGCTGGGCAAAAACATTGGAAAATCCACCTCCAGAGTAGATGACGGTTTCGCAGGCTTCTTCAGGAGCCGTGACGCTGGCACCGGGCACTATTTGCGTAGCGCCGACGGCAGTCACGTACGGGCAGGTGGCCGGAAAAGAGGGGTTGAAAGTCCCTGAGCCGCCGCCGTTGTAGGTACCGCCTGCGCATTTGGCTCTGGTGCAGCATGCGCCGCCGTTGCCAGCTACGCCATAATCGCCACTGGAGTAGAGAACGGTTACACCCTGCATCCCAAGTTTCATGTATTCGTTGCATTGGCGGACTTCGTAGGCAGGGGTGAGGTCCGCTTCGTTATAACCGTATGAGGTGGAGATGACAGCGGTGGGGGCGTATTTGCCGCAGTCTTTGCTTTTGTAGCCGCCGGAGTTGGGGTCTGGGTAGATGCTGTCGCTGTGGGGTGTTAGACGTTATTCTTCAGGTTTTGGAAACAGGATTTGCTTACTATGTTGGGTTGTCTCCACCGCCTGACGTGCAGTAGGAAGCGTCAATGCCTTCGATGAAGTTGTTGAAGGAGGCACCGATCACGAGATCACCAGTCTGATAGAGGGTCACTTTTTGAGGGTAGACCAATGCTATCGCGTACTGCAAGTCAAGATCTGACTCTCCGTTGTCGTTGAAGCTCTGGGTAGTGGTTTGGTCGACACCTCCATCAATAGAATCAAAGATTGGTCCATCTCCCGAGGGAATCTCGCGGGCCAAGTTGGCGTAGAATAGGTTGAGATCAGATTGAAGGTACGCTTGCGGTGTGTATTCCACGATACCGTACGAGGACTTCGCTAGGGTTCCATTACTGAAGCTATAGAGGGCTCGAAGACATTCGGGAGTGACATAAGTGTTGCAGTTGGAAAGCGTATAGGCGTCTGTAGCGGGAACGATATTAGGACCCGCAATTACTTTACCCTTTTTCGGCTTGAAGCCGATATTGTTGGGATCTCCAGGTTTGAGATTCGTCGGTAAATCGCGTTTAGTTCGTTCTTTGTCGGATTCTGAGATCTTCGTGTCAAAGTGAACAGTTGGCATGATGAAGTCAACGTGCTGTCTGACGGTCTCAGGAACGCTGTACTCGTCACAAGCAAGATGGCCTTGACCAGATTCGTGACCGTAGAATTTGTACTCTGTCCGCAGCAGAGCTTCTACTTCACCAATTGTGGCGTTGAGATTCAACCAATTCCTTCCCATGGATGGGACAATCCGCGACGTCTCGATTCCAGACGAAGTAAGCCAATCATGAACGGCATCCACTGATCCTTGCGTGGGTGCGAAAAATTCGGCAACCTGTTAAACTTAGCGTCTGTCGATCATTCGGTTGAGATCAAAGAGCATTATACTCACCTGCTGGGCATTCCAGTGCTTTCCGTAGTTTTTGCTGTCAGGATGGGCAATATCCATGAGGATATCATGACCCTGATCAAGGTTGGTCTGTTTCAGACCTATGCGGACTGGCAACGTGATACGTTTGTCAGGTTTTGTATGCGAGACCTCAGACCAGCTAGCTTCGTTTCCGCGCTTTTCGTGAACTACATAGCGAGTAGATGCGGGTAAGGCAGCGGCGCTCGCCGCAAAAGCACACAGAACTACAAGGGAGACGCGCATATTGAATACTGCGTCGATTTGCGGTCTCGAGAAAGCTAACGGAACAATGACAATGGAGGAGAAAGGAGCGTCTTATATAGCATAGCCAACACGAGGAAAGTCCGCATGAGGTTGCCAAGCCCGTACTCCAGGCTCCGGTAAATGATAAGAACATCGAGGTTGCAGAAAGGAGGCGATGGGTCCGAAGACGGTGTGCTAACACCTTGAAGCTTCACCACCATGTTGGTCCTGCGTGTAACTGCATAGATTCTGACTATCGCAGCGGATGTCCGCATTTGTGTCAAGACGGGACAGATAGCTCCATGGGAAGACACAAGTAGGCAACCATGGGAGGAAACGAGAGGTCAGGAGGCCATGCCAGCAGTCCCGCCGAGGCTCGACGCTATCTTAGCTCGTTGGTACATGGGAATACAATTACCATATATTGCATGTACATGGGTTGAAAAAGGAAATAGATGCGGACTGAAAGTAGCACCACGGCAGCGGTGGTGGTGAGCTATGAAGAAGTTGCATGTATTGGACAGAGGGATGTGTCTAGTAGACAGCACTGGTTTGACTGGATGGGATAGACAGGCATCTTTCCTGCAAAGAACGAAACCATCCTGCGAGGGGATTGCTACTGCGACCTGCCACCTCCGTAGGAACGTCTAGTGAATCAAAGTCGCGGTTGCTAAATACTCTTTATCTTGAGATAAGGCAAGACAGCTGCTACCATGTACGTGTAGGTGCTAACCTCGTACGGTAGGGTGCTATCACCATGAATAATCAATCACCATGTCGTTGCTATAAGCATGAAGATAGCCTTGCGCCCTCGGTTTGCTGAGCTATCTCGCGGGGAAGCTCGACTATGAGGTATTCGTGACACTCTGGCTTCGGGTATCTATTGAGAACGTGACCATCTGACTGACTCAGTACCTTAGTTTGACTCTGCAGGAAGCAGCAAACACTCACCACTCACGCTCGAATGATGATTGCTCAACACAATTGATTTTTGTTGAACAAAGTAATGATGGCTAAGCCCGGCCAGCGGTGACGTCGTAAGTGCTCTGATAAAGTACCTTAGGTAGCACCGCATAGCCAGACAGATCTGGCAGGTGGTAGCAGTACTCTCTAGCTCTGAGAGGCTAGCTGTGATGATGCCTTGCAAGTCACAACCCACCCACACAATCTTGCAGAAGACATGGAGGAAAACAACAAGTAGACGAAGAGTACGAGGGAGAGAGAGGTCGGTTGCCGCAAACCTTCCCCTTCAGTACAAGGCCCGGATGATCTACTGATAACCCTGGGAAGCCCTAAAGTATCTCAAGGGTCAGACAGCGACATACGGTACCGAAGGTCCCCCTCGGTCGGATAACGGACCGCAACCTTCAGTACGACAATGGGCGTACGAGGAACAACGTCCTGTTATTGAGTCGCGTACTACCTTGAAGGCCCTTGCGTGGTTATATAACAACCTGCTAGTAAGTGGTGACTGGTGTACGAGTACCTATGCAAGCAATGACATCATTGATACCGATTACGCCTACTGCAACCATACCTACCTATCTAAGCTTCAATCCAATTGGTCAAATGTCAAGTAACGTGACTTCCCGTCCCGCAGTCAGGTGATCAAACATCAAAAATTTCAGTTTCGTACACGTCACACGAGTTCTTTTCAATTTGCCTGTATGATTATACTGAATGATGCACTGGATGGAGCAATTATGGAGTACTGGGTGGAGCACTGGATGGAGCACTG
>JAABUS010006163.1_pt1 | contig 14826 bp, 20 predicted proteins | sample 5560161 | NCBI WGS metagenome assembly JAABUS01 (sample SAMN10711885, study PRJNA513376) | rock metagenome | isolation source: Antarctica rocks | place: Antarctica: Victoria Land, Trio Nunatak nord | collected 2016-01-04 | reverse complement strand
CCAACTCACAAACTTCCACAGCTTACAAACTCGCCCTCTCCTCCCTCCGCCACCCCGCCTCCTCCGCAATCATCTCCGCCGCCCTCTCCCCGATCCCCAGCACTGTCATCATCGGATTCGCACTCGTCATCACCGGAAACACGCCCGCGTCCGCAATCCTCACCCCCTTCAATCCCCTAACCCTCAGTTTAGGATCCACAACCGCCATTTCGTCTTTGCTCAAGTTCCCCATCTTCGTCGTGCCGGCGGGATGGTAGACTGTATGCGCTACTTTTCTGCCATACTCGCTTAGCGCTTCGTCGGTAGTGACGGATGAGGCGGGGGCGACTTCGCGCTTGAGCCACGATTTGAACGGTTCTTGCTGCGCGACGCGGCGTGCGGCTTTGAGGCCGGCGACGATGGTCGCCGCGTCGTAGCCTTCTGGGTCCGTAAAGTATTTGAAATCCAATGCGGGTTTCACGCTTGGATCGCTGCTAGTGAGGTACAGTTGCCCCTTTGAGCGTGGACGGGGGATGTTGGGCGTCATGCAAAAGGCATCGATGGGGGTGTCGTAGCCTAGGCGGGCGGTGTTGAGACAGAACGGGATTTGGTAGCAGTGCATCATAACATCCGCGGCATCGTCTTCGCCTTTGATGGGTTCGCGCCGGAGGAAGATGCCGGCATCTGAGTCCATGGTCGTTTGGTTCGGGGGAACGGGCCGGTTGAGCTCCCACATGATGATTGTCTCCGGGTGGTCGAGGAGATTGTGACCGACGCCGGGCACGTCTTTGATGACAGGGATGTTGAGGGATAGAAGTTGGTCCCGGGGCCCGATGCCAGAGAGGAGTAAGAGGCGGGGAGTGTCAACGGCGCCGGCGCAGAGGATGGTTTCTTTTTTGGCACGAAGGGTCATGTTGATGCCGGATTGGAAGGTGATGTCCACACCAGTCACGGTGGAGTTTGCGACATTGACGCGACTCACCCATGTATCTGTGAGGATGGTGAGATTAGGTCTCTTCTCATCGCCCCTGAGTATTGGGTGGATATAGGCTACGCTTGCACTGCTGCGGCGACCATCATCAGGGTTGTATGATACAGAGAAGAAGCCAACTCCAGTCTTCAGGGCTCCTGTATTCTGAATCTCCCTGTTGAAGTCGTGGATCACTGGGATTTCCAAAGCGGTCGAGCAGGATTCTACCCAATCTTTGCACAATTGGTTACGGTGACGCGAGTGAACAGGTTGTACAGTATTACGGAGATTATCCAGGACACGATTGAACGTGTTAAAAGACCAGCCTTCGCAGCCCAAGGACTCCCAGACTTTGCAATCGTATTCGAATGGTCTGAAAGAGATCAACGTATTATGTGAAGAGCATCCACCCAGGACCTTTGCCCGCGAATGACGAATATATGAGTTTCCTAGTAGCTAGTCAATAATGATGTCCTGGCTAAGTTCTAGTTGGTAGTTGGGAATTCTGTCGTCCTGCCGTTGCCGACACTCATGACAACAATAAGCGGCAGTATACAGGCTACCAGGCTGAAACCAAGGTTTTGGAGATATCACTTGCCATTTGGCTGGTCGGTAGTACCATAGTCGTAGTCTAGTTCGCCGCCAAGCAGGTTTAACCAGTCCTTCAGGTTGAGTATCTTGTCATTCAGATAATCACTTGGTCCCGCTTCGATCAGGAGTATTCTCTTATGTGGTAGATATTCGGCCAGCCTGCTGGCAATAACACAGCCTGCTGTTCCACCACCAACTATGAGGTAGTCAAAGGCATCAGCCTCACGAGATGCCAGCTCAGTTGTTGTCATTTCTGTAGCAGCTGAAACGTATTCTTCCGCCCAAGACCTTCTGATGAAGAGAGAAGAGAGAGAAGGAAGAAAAATTCCAGTAAAGCTAGATACTTTAGCTGCGGGGAAGGAAGCTGCTAGTTAAGGATAATCTTGGAGGAGATCTGGGGGAATCGATATGTTTTTAAATATCAACACTAAGGAATGTCAAAATCCTTTGCGGTGAGACCTCCAACTATAAACGTGATACCCTAGAGACTTCTCAGGAAGTTATATACAGTTTCGAGTAAGAAGACTTTGTTGGTACTCTAAGGTACAGTAGAAGCCAGTGGAAGGAATAATCAGAATAGGAGTCAGACGGCGTGACGGGAGCGGTGGAGCATGACCGTCATTGACATTCTCGCTATGAGTACGGATTAAAGATTCGCCTCAAGATCGAGTCCAAAACCGAAAGGGGTTGATTTAGCCGATCTGTAAACCCGCACGTGAGAAGTTTCCATCGCGAAAAGCACACTACTGAGTACTACATTGTAAGGTACCTTATTAGTAGTATCTTGTTTTCGACCCATTCTCTGTCCAACAGAGGCTTTGTAATAGGGTGAGGCCACATGCTAGGAGCAAATTTTATGAGGACCAGGACTGCATACTCGGCTGAGTGGACAACTGCCTGACTCCAGCTGAATAATGACCGACGCTTTCTACCCTCCCCGCCATCTTTATTTTGATGGCCAGATTCAGGCGGCAACCTCTGGTTCAATCTTCAGGTCGATAGATCCTTCAACAGCCCAGCCATTGGCAGAAATCCATGCCGCCTCTCAGTCAGACGTCGACTCCGCCGTTACATCTGCTCAAAAGGCATTCCCGTCATGGTCCACCACACCCCCCATTGTTCGATCCCGCATACTACAGAAAGCCGTTCACATTCTGCGAGAGAGGAACGATGAAATAGCTAGAGTTGAAACACAAGACACCGGGAAGCCCTATTCGGAAACGAGTACAGTAGATATCGTGACTGGGGCCGATGTGCTGGAGTTTTTCGCGAATCTGGTGGGAGGTGGTGGTCTGAATGGGGAAACCATACAATTGAGGGAAGATGCATGGGTATACACCAAGAAAGAAGCATTGGGTGTATGTGCCGGTATTGGAGCGTGGAACTACCCAGTTCAAATGTACGCTACATCTATCAAACAATATGGATTGAAGCTGAAGATTGGGGATGTTCAGTGCTCTCTGGAAGTCTGCACCATGTCTGGCTGCCGGAAATACCATGGTATACAAACCAAGTGAATTCACACCTCTCCATGGACAAACACTAGCCGAGATCTATACTGAGGCTGGAGTACCTCCGGGCGTGTTCAATGTTATCAACGGTGCCGGAGAGATTGGTGCCTATCTTACATCTCATCCGTCTGTGGCCAAAGTATCGTTTACGGGGCAAGTCTCGACAGGTAAGAAGGTCGCCGGCAGTGCCGCAGCGGGGATGAAATATGTAACCATGGAGCTTGGTGGGAAAAGCCCAGTTATCGTTCTGCCAGATGCCAACTTGGAGAATGCTGTGGATGGTGCTATGATGGCCAACTTCTTCAGCTCCGGGCAGGTTTGTACGAACGGCACCCGTGTCTTCATCCAGAAGAACATGAAGCAAGACTTTGAAAAGAGACTGTTGGAGAAGATGGAACGTGTCCGTCCCGGGGATCTCATGGACCCGAATACGAACTTTGGTCCTTTGGTATCTGGGGTTCATTACGATAAGGTATTGACTTACATCCAACACGGCATCGAGATTGATAAAGCAAAGTTACTGTATGGCGGTCTCGAGAAGCCCAAGGCTATCAAGGGGTTGGAGAATGGCTACTGGATCAAGCCTACCATCTTTACAGATTGCGCTGACTCGATGAAAATCATTCAAGAAGAAATCTTTGGCCCTGTGCTGACTATCCTTACTTATGACACGGTCGAGGAAGCTGTCGCTCGAGCCAACACCACATCTATGGGCCTCGCCGCTGGGGTGTTCACCAAAGACTTGAACATGGCTCACCAGGTCATTGGCAAGCTTGAAGCCGGCATCACGTGGGTCAACACATGGGGCGAGAGCCCGGCAGAGATGAGTGTCGGCGGATGGAAGCAAAGTGGCGTTGGTGTAGAAAACGGTCGAAAGGGACTAGAAGCTTGGGTGAGGAACAAGAGCACGCTGGTTGACATGAGCGGTGTGGTCCCTACGGTGTTCTAGAAATCGAAGGAGAACAACATCCATAGAAAGTAGGTAAGTATATAGGATTATCAAAACCAACTTTCGGGCTGATCTCGATTACTAACATACTGATCTGTGTATCATCCTGAACTTCTGAAGTTTGCTCCACGTCCGAGATGGCTGAAAAGGAGGGCTGATTGTGGTGTTGCACAGCTCAGCCGTCGGTCCAGGCTTCATTCGGATAAGCCCATTTGTGACGAAGATGAGTTGCGAACTTGCGATGACGATCAATCACCGAAAGAGATCTACAGTACCTACCTACGTATACGATGGGAAGATGGGACGCTGGGTCCACTGCTACATCAAGTATCAAGCATGCAACGTTACACATGCCTGCCCCCCCTTCAGCCACTAGTACAGCGGGAAGATGAATTCAAGAAGTATCATCCTTGTCAATCGCCGATAGAGTCACATCTCCCACCAATCGGCTGAGTTTCCTCACTCGAGGGATCCGGCTAGACTGCCGCTGGCTTGCTTAGTCATGATGGATCAAACCTGGAGTACCTTACTTTTATCTTTCCTAACTCCATGACCACTCCATCAAAGTAAAGTTGAACCCGGGTTTCGGGTCCGGATAACTTGATAAAGTCAATTCCTGATAGGAATTCAATACGGAATACGGAATAATTAATCATCCAAGCATTAGACCAATTCAATGGCAGCAAACATTGGTCTAATTGACTGATATCTCTTCCCTAGTTCCATGTCCCCGAATTACCGTGGGTCGAGCATACCGCTTTTAAGGTAAGGGTAGGGTAAGGTAGGGTAGCTCTCGTGTGGGCCCTTCAACGGCCTCTACTCGACCTTATGTACCTCCCTTATGCAATGCAGGCTAGCCCCCGCACATTTTCCACTACAACCTTAAGGGTACCTTCCATTAACTCCCTGGAGCACGAGACTCTATCGACTATCATTCATCAAAGAGGGGTGCCATCATAATAGCCATAACAATAGCCTCGAGTTCGTATTGTTATTCATTGGCCTTGCCATGTGACTGTCACTATCTGACTCCATACACAAGCACGCATTGCTAGATTACCACCATCCTCTTATCTTGCTGCTTTCTTCGTCAATCTGTAGAGCTCTCCATTCTTCTTCTTCTTCTTCTTCCAACACCGTCTTGCCCTTTCGCTTGATCAGAAACTTGACGGATAATTCATTCCCTCGGTATGGTGGACATCAGAGATGACAAGGTTGCGAGCACAGCGCAAGACCAGGTGCACCCAGAAACAGTCCCGCGCAGTTCCGGTGTTGCAGAAGAGGATGGCCGTATCTACAACAAGAAGGCTTGGATGTATCGGACTCGTCGCCTCGGGCCTTTCACCATCCCATGCTATGCTTCACCCCCCTTCCAGCTCGCACTGGTCGCGTTCGTTTGCTTCCTCTGCCCGGGCATGTTCAATGCAGTGAACGGTCTTGGCGGTGGAGGCCAATTTGATCAATACGTAGCAGATAATGCCAATGTTGCCGTCTACGCCACCTTCAGCGTTGTCGGTTTCTTCGCGGGCACCTTCGCCAACCGACTCGGCATCAGGCTAACCCTGAGCTTCGGCGGTATCGGCTACTTCCTCTACATCGCCAGCTACCTCAGTTACAACCATAACAAAAACAGCGGGTTTGTCATCTTTGCTGGCGCCCTGTTGGGTGTTTGTGCCGGTTTACTGTGGACCGCTCAAGGCGCAATTATGATGTCGTATCCTGACGAGGCCAACAAGGGTCGGTATATCTCGTGGTTCTGGATGATTTTCAACCTAGGAGGTGTTATTGGAAGTTTGTGAGTGGATCGAGCATTCCGACCGGTAAGACGAGATCGTTGATGACCTGTTGCTCGGCAGGATCCCTCTGGGCCAGAACATCCACTCCAAGTCCGGCGTCGTCACCGACGGCACTTATATCGGCTTCATGATCCTTACCTTTTGCGGCGCTGCGCTGGCGTGGGCCCTTGTCGACGCCCGGCAAGTACAGCGTGCCGATGGATCTCGTGTCGTTTTGATGAAAAACCCGTCGTGGCAGAGCGAACTCCTAGGCTTATGGGAAACACTCAGGACTGATACATGGGTGGTCTTCCTCTTCCCAATGTTCTTTGCTAGTAATTGGTTTTACACGTACCAGTTCAACGACGGTAGGAGTCGATACGGTTACGCTGCTATCTGAACAGCCCTTGTGCTAACCCGTCTTAGTCAACTTGGCCCTCTTCAACATCAGAACCAGATCCCTCAACAGCACTTTATACTGGACCAGTCAGATCTTTGGAGCCGTCATTTTTGGCTATGCTCTTGACATCAAACGTTTTCGACGGAGTACTAGAGCAAAGGCCGCTTGGGGGGCTCTGTTTGTCCTGACAATGGTCATTTGGGGAGGTGGATATGCTTTGCAGAAACAGTACACTCGCGCCGAGAAGGCACCAAAGGACTACGTAAAGGAGGATTGGACCGCGAGCGGATATGTTGGCCCAATGTTTCTCTACATCTTCTATGGCTTCTATGATGGTACGTCAACGTCTCGGAATGTCACCGATCCTGCCAAGACTGACGTGTTTTGTGACTACAGCTGCATGGCAAACAAGCGTGTATTGGTTCATGGGAGCTCTTACGAACAACGGCCGCAAGCTTGCCAATTTCGCCGGTTTCTACAAAGGAATCCAGTCCGCAGGCGCAGCAATCATGTTCCGGATTGATTCACGCAACGCGCCTTACATGAATGAATTCGCGTCCTGCTGGGCGCTCTTGGCGGGCTCCCTCGTGATTGCGGCGCCGTTGATCTGGATGAAGATTCAAGATCATGTGACATTGGAGGAAGATTTGAGATTCTCCGACGAGACGATTGAGGAAGTAGCACCGACCGTTGCGCCGGAAGTAATGCATGAGAAGGCATAGGCTGTCGGGGGAGACTTAAGTCGTGTATGGTTGTGCGTTCGGATTGGAGCTGGGTTATTGATTAATTTTCTCGGTGTAGTTTATCACAATGTGATTCCATGCTCGTAGTGCTTCAGGTCCAGTTTAATGAGATTGGTTAAATGAATTAGCTGAATCTCTATGCATCGTTTGATACCGGAGACCGTCAGGAACACCATCAGCTGAAGCTTTCCCGATGCACCTCGATGCACCAATGGCCACCTAGTACATGTGTAGACGTATGTTACTATGCACGAGTTCGAAGGGACCCAACGATGTCCAAGGAGCATGAAGCAGTGAGGAATACGAGAAGGAAGTGTAGCCAGGAAGACGCGAGGTCCAACCAATTCAATGTAACGGCAGCACAGATCAAACAATCCATACAGGACACTGTACAGCTCCGGATGATCTACTGTACGTTAGGTATCTAGTCTTGGCCTTTTGATTTGCATCTCGTATTGTTTCACTTGATGACTTTGGTCAAGCATCAGCCATAAGCATCCTATCTCTCTCTCTCTCGGGTTCCCCGGCTTGTCCCTGGAGCTCACCCAATCGGTTGGAAAAGCATAGATACTGTAGTTAAGAACCGCTGCAACACATGGGGTGTACTCCTCGCCTTAGTAGATACAAGTAGATCATGTTCATGGGACATCCAAGTGTCACCCATCACATCCATTCAGACATCTGGATGACATCTGGATGCACCCCAGGGAACGCACGTTGCGGACGTCGATCGTCCTGAAGGATCATAGTCCACCCGCCGTCAAGCCGAATGGATGGCGGTTGATTGCAAAGAGCTGATTGCCGCTGTTTGATCTCGCCACTGGCCCACTGCTACCCCAACAGTAGCTAGCAGCCAGTACCCATCAATGTCACCCCAACATCCAACCTCTCTGTAATTCCACCACATCCGAACCGCGATCAGCTGCTGCCGTTCTCGCGCGGCAGACACTACCTCCGCATCCCGGGGCTCCTTCTACTTTCCTGGAGCGGAGGGTATCCGTGAACCCTAGCAGTAGCATCTCCATCGACCTGCGGACATATGGCCCCCCATGTCCTGCATTGCACGTCAGCAAAGGAAGACCTCCAACTTCAGCATCCACCTTCGCTATCCTGATATAAAAAGGCCTTTTCTAACCATCTACGCATACAACGTCTCACAAGCCACAGTCACGCATCAAAACTGTCAACCGCCTTTACCCCTCCCGCCTCCACTATGCTCATGTGCGGCACGCTCCTCCACGCTCCACATCTACACCAATTGAAGAGTTCGGCCGAAAGCAATGAAGTCGCCATATACCCTCGAAGCATGGAAGACCTGCTGCAAGAGGTGCAGAATCTATTCGAACAGCAATTGAGGGTCGAGTCTCTACTCTCGCTCTCGAAGAAGCTTCAAATCGAGCTCAAGGAACGCCTCGTCTCGAGTCCGCATTGCATGCTACCGTCACACAACTATACACTACCGAATGGGGAAGAGAGTGGGACATACTTGGCGTTAGAGGTGGGGGGCTCAACTTTGCGGGTGGCCACGGTGGAATTGAGTGGGAGAAGCATGGGCACAGAATGCCTGCGGGTCCGGCGCATGGAGTGCTCACCTATCGACTCGCACGTACGGAAACTTCAAGGTCTTTCATTCTTTGACTGGATAGCGGAGAGGATAGCGGAAATGCTGGTCATGGACAAAGAGGCGTATGAGCATATGCTGAACGTTGAACCTTTGCATATGGGGATTGCGTGGTCGTTTCCTATAGAGTTGGTCCTGATTACAGTTGTAGGTGGAAAGCTTGGCTGACAATGATATCAGCCAAACATCAATTAAAAGTGGTAACGTTTTGGGTATGGGGAAGAATTTCATTTGCTCCAGCGCAGTGAAAGGCCATGATCTTGGGGAGATCATCACACAAGCCTGTCAGCATGCAGTAGGTGTTCCAAATACCTGTACCGTGGACCGTACTAATGCTTTCTAGAACCTCAACATTCGCCTCGATGCCATTATCAATGACTCCTCAGCTGCTCTTTTGTCTCGCGCTTACGTAGACCCCTCGACTCGCCTCGCAGTCATATTTGGAACAGGACTCAACGCTGCAATTCATCTCCCGATTACTTCTCTTAATAAAAGCAAACTGGGCTCTCGGATATTACCGGAAAATGGCGAGACGACCCATGTTCTCGTCAATACCGAGCTTAGTATGTTTGGCAAAAGCATTTTTTCAACTACTCGCTGGGACGACCTTTTAAACCGCAACCACATCCTTCCTGACTATCAACCTTTGGAGTATCTTATTTCCGGTGGCTACATGGGAGAAATAGTCCGATTAATTCTGATAGAAGCCACAGAATCAGCAGGCCTTTTTGGCGGCGAATTACCTCCATCGTTACGGACTCCGTATGTGCTAGACACACGAACACTTGCAGCAATAGAGCTTGATACATCTCCTTCTTTGACCAATTCTCGCTTTTTGCTCCAGGACCGCCACCCCTCGGCCAACCTTCCCACCTACTTCGACCTCGACTTCATCCGCCGCACCATCCAAGCCGTCTCCTGCCGCTCCTCCGCCTACTTCACTGCCGGCGTGCATGCTCTCTCATCTCTTCTGAACGACCTTGAAAATCATGATTCCCTGCAAAACCAACTCGATCTCCTCGATCACGTCAGCATCGGGTGTGACGGCAGCGTTATTAATAAATACCCTGGGTTCATGGCCACGTCCCAGGAAATCATCGACAAGCTTGTCGAAATGGACACGAATGGGATGAAGAGGGTTGTGTTGGAGAAAACGGTCGATAGCGCGGTGCTAGGGGCCGGAGTCGCCGTGGCCATGGCCGCGATGACCGCGTGAGCTTTGAATTGCTGTTTCGTTGGTTTTCCGCATTTACTGATATGTCCAAGCGCAACGCATGAGCATCGACTTCTCTCTGCCGAGGGAGCTCCATGGCCCAGCCTCAAGCCGACAGAGTCTGGGTGGCAATGGCTGAGACATCTGCTGGAGCCCTGGTGGAGCGGGTTGCAGAAGCGGGTGCGGAGTGCATGGACGGCGATCTGGAGGGTCAAGACGGATTGAAGGGGTTTTCAGTTGCAGGCATTCATTTGAGAGGGGCTTCTGCCGGCGTAAATTTTTGCTACAGCATCGGATACGAAACAGGTGCCATTATACGTACAAGGGCAACAGATGGGGTTATAGAGGGCCGAGAAACCTGGGAGGCTAGGTAGGGTTGTCATGTCAATGCATGAATGGGAGAACGGATACAATGGTCTTTCTATACCTAAACTCGGGGAATAATATGATTAACCGTCGGGAATGCAAAACTTCGGATCCATTCAATTAGCACTGTTGAACCAATCTTTGATAAAATCATACTCACACGCACCCCTTCTGTACTCTTCTCTCCCCTTCCTTACTAAACCCCCCAAACCAAACCCACCTCCACTACAGTACTTACCCGCAACACTTCCTCCCAATCTCCCATCTCCCAATCTCCCCTCCAATCTCCAATCTCCAATCTCCAATCTCCCAATCTCCAATCTCCCAATCTCCAATCTCCCAATCTCCAATCTCCCACCCACCCACTGCACGGTGAAAATCTTAAAAAAACATCCATATTGACGTTTTTATAGAAAGAAGGGGAAAAAAGAAACGAAACGAAACGAAACGAGATGCGCTCAAGTAGCGAGAGATGGATGATGATGAAAGAATGGGTCTAGGGAGGTAGTAGAGGGAGGAAGGGAGGAAGGGAGGAAGGGAGGGAGGGAGGAAGGGAGGGAGGGAGGAAGGGAGGAAGGGAGGAAGGAGAAGAGGAGAAGAGAAGAAGAAGAAGAAGAAGAAGAAGAAGAAGGGAGGAAGAGAAGAAGGGAAGAAGGGAGGAAGAGCAAGAAGAGGAGAAGAGGAGAAGGAGAAGAGGAGAAGAAGAAGAAGAGAAAGAAAAAGAGGAAGAAGGGAAGAAGAGAAGAAGAGAAGAAGAGAAGAAGAGAAGAAGAGAAGAAGAGAAGAAGAGAAGAAGAAGAAGAAGAAGAAGAGAAGAAGAAGAAGAAGAAGAAGAAGAAGAAGACGAAGGAAAAGAAGAATAAGAATAAGAATAAGAAAATAAAAAAGGAGGGGGTTTGTTGAGGGTTGTTGAGTAGAAGGGGTAATGAACAAAACAACCTGCAGCACAAGTATCATCCCCATAACCCATAACCTCGGAGATGAAAAGCGAAAACTAAACATACGTAACAACAAACTACTTCAGTACAGTACAGTACAGTACAGTAGTAAAAGTTTGAGTATTATTGCAATGCAATGCAATGCAGAAATTCAAATAGCTATGCCGTACTAGTGATGCTATGGAAAAGCTCTCACTGGCTGCGGATGTGTATGTTTGTGTGTATGTATGTATGGATGTATGGATGGATGGATGGATGGATGTATGTATGTGTGTATGTATGGATGTATGTATGTATGTATGTATAGTAGCATTTATATATGTACGGTACAGTACAGTATACCAGAGTTGCGGTTTGGTGATTCGGGTAATGCTTAGGGTACAGTATCAAAGGGCGCAAAAGGGATGAGAGGTCGACTGTGGGGATGTTGTGGTTGAGTTCGTGGATGAGGAGATTGGGCTGGGCTGGGCTGGGCTGGGCTAGGATGGTGGTGGGTTGGTGGGTTGGACGGTAGGGGTATGTATGGATGGGATTGGAATTGGGGTTGAGAAATCAATCTGATCACACGCTCGTTCTGTTGGGGGTGTGATTCGGAGACTATTTTTTGATGTGATGGGCTAAGTATGGTTAGCTGCCTGTAATTCAGCTATGGAGTCCTCGACCGTTGGGGGCGATGCCGAACCGTGCAGGAGCTGCTCGAGGGCTGTACGTCGGCGGTGGGAGAGGTGGGAGGCCTGGAGGGGGGGGGGGGTTAGTTGGGGGGGAGGGGGGGAGGGGGTGGATCGGGGGTTTAGGATGGGAGATGGAGATTGTGAAGAGAGAGGTGGAAATGGCATGGTTTTGAGAGGCAGTGGAGATTTAAGATTCCGAATAGCGGAATTTATACTTGGACTTGTGATTATGGGGTAACATCCCAACAGACGGTGATGGAGGCAGAAAGTGATGAAGCAACAAGGAAGCTGGATAAGTGGAGAAGAAGAGTGTGCTTACCGAATTCTTCAGCAGTTCGCTAACAAGTACCAATGCATTCTCCCCATCCTTTGTCTCCATATCTTTCTCTGTCCCTGGCATGACCTCAGGAGTGTCCGCTCCCGTTATCGAAATCGCAATACCCGGTACAGCAGACACCGGGCTCGTTGTACCAGCTCCCCTAGACCCTATTACTTCAATAACAGCTTTAGAAAACTCGACATCACTCAGAAGACTTATGATGGCATCACTTCCCTCCGACCGCGCCATAAGAGCCAAGGCGAACCATCCTTCCGATCTCACAACCGGCCAGCGAGATTGTGTAACCATGGCTTCTAGTGCTTTTGCTAGGCCTGCGGCCATGCAATGCAAGCGAGGTAGGACAAGCTCTACGATGTCAGGGAAATACTGTATGGAGGCTGGAGACCGAACGCATCGCCAAACAGCAGCCACGATCCGGGAAATCTCAAACTTGATCGACAGATCGTCGGTCTTGTTGAAAAGTGTGAGAAGCTGAGCGATGTAGCTGTCCCCGTCGGCAGCGGCATTTTCGGCCACCCCCAGAGGCATGAGAAGACGTTTGATGTTGGACAGGGAGCCATTGACTAATTGACGAACCACGCGAATTGCAGCATACTGCAATTGAGGTCTTGAACTTGAGGACCACATCTTCGAAAGAGGTTCTAGAATGCCAGATCCAGCAATCGTCCCCTTGTTCTCATCCCCCAATGCGAGATTCTTGAGAAACCCAAGCGTAGCATGAAGTAGCTGAAGATCATCGCTCTTCTCCAAAATTGCAATCAGCAGCTCATGCAGGCCGAGCTCATGAATCATCCCTTTGCATACATCATCCGATCGCGCAAGGTTCCCAAGCATCAAGCACGCGCATAGCTGGCTAGATGGCTCAGGTAGAGAGAGCCAATTGCAGAGCGTCTTGACCATAATTGAGTTCAAAGGGTAGTTCTCCGCAAATTCTGATGTTGCGGAGATATCGGAGAGACTGATAATCAAGGCGTCACGAGCTGCGGAGAGCTGATCCTCGTCCTCTGGCTCTTGAGAGATACGTTCAGGGTGTGTCTCTGCCAAAGACATGGCATGAAAAGCACTCGACGATGCCGAGCGAGCCACCAAATCCAGAACATCTGCAATCAAGTTTCGAGTGACCAAGAGTTTTTGGTATCGGCCGTCTTTCAGGTGTGCCACCACAGCGCGGACTAGCGAAGCAAATACTTCGACCGAAATTTCGCGGTCAGATGCTTCCGTTAGCAAAACTTCAACCTCGTTATCTGCACATTGGCCAACATCGACTGCGCGATATGGGTCAGTAGCAGATATAGCGGGTGTCACATATCTCAAGACTTGCATTCTCCGTTAGTGGCAATGTCCAACAGTTCGCAGATACCAGGCAGGAGACCACCAATATCTTCTTGTTGGTCTTGAAATGTAAGTAATAAGCTGATCAATGGTGCACAGAGACCAAGTTTTCTCGCAGACTCTTGTGCGGGCTCTGTATGACCATGAGCTTTCGTAGTTACATAGAACTAGAAGAGTCAGATTCCTACCATGATCTGCGACTATGTTGTTCAGTACAGGAATTACAAGCCATGGTTCAGTCTGTAGCTGTAATATAACGAAAGGTAGTATGTTCCTGGCAATAACTCGGTCTCTATTCGCATCTAAAAGAGCAAGCATTAACAAAAGAGTGCATAGGCAGATATATCATCGAACCTGTATCAATACACGTATTGCCAATAATTCGCAGAGATTGCTTGGCCAGGTCATCATCAATGCCAGGAGAGGCAATAATGTTCATGGCAACGTCTGGAATTCCAGATTCACCAAAAGGAAGCCGCCAACCCTCTGCTATACCATCAGTATGAAGGACTTCTAACCCTTGCTTCTTTGATAAGTCTGCTCACCATCTTTGCTTCCATCCGCAATAACCCTCGCAGCAGCGACCAGATCTTTTGATCTGTTCAGCCTTAGTCGGTCGAAAGTGGTCTCGATTAACCTCAGACTTTCAAGGTCCGCATATTCCCGTTTTCCAAATGTAGCACGCCATCGAACAAAACCCAATTCGACAGCAGGTTCTGTCATCATGAGGCATGTTGAAGGATTTGGAGTTGACTGAATGTCTAACAACCGCCGCTGAAGGCAGTAATTGCCGATCACATGATTCGGGACAACTTACGGTAACCGAGAACGCAATTCTCGACGTGGACTCGGATATTATTATCCTCGCCCTATTTAGGAGCACACCCACCACTCTAGCGGCCCAAGACCCCTGAGTAAGCAATTGGGATACTTTGGGGGTAGATCAAAGTCTTCTGCGCAAGCTGATCGAATCCGCCATGACTCGAGCCCAGCAAAAAATCTCTTTAGGACTCCTGGCGTCCTCAGTAAGTCTCAAACTTCCTTGAATACCCACAACACATTTCGAGCATACTAACGCCTAAATGCAGCTATACCTGGCCTGCTTCCTTCAACTGATACCCTTTGAAGCCAAGGTTCAAGACGAGATCATACCAGTTGTACGTTTCCACAAGTCGTCTAAGGAAACCTCTCACGGCAGCCCCAAATCTATAGATACATACTGACAGGCACTTTCAAATAGCTTCCTTTCTGGGTCCTCGTGTCCTTCGGCTCATACCTATTGTTCAAGCTCGGGTTCGGCGTATTCACATTCAACGATGTTCCAGATGCGCACAAGGAGTTGATGGGGGAGATCGAGATAGCAAGGAAGGAGCTCAAGAGCAAAGGCATAGATGTTGACTGATTGCTATATTATACCCAATTTGCTC
>JAABUS010006161.1_pt1 | contig 14828 bp, 14 predicted proteins | sample 5560161 | NCBI WGS metagenome assembly JAABUS01 (sample SAMN10711885, study PRJNA513376) | rock metagenome | isolation source: Antarctica rocks | place: Antarctica: Victoria Land, Trio Nunatak nord | collected 2016-01-04 | reverse complement strand
CGGCGCCAACCAAAGGCGATGGCGAACGGGTTGAGAAGAAGATCCGCATGCGTGTCCATCGTACTTGTCACCGCTGCCAAGTCACTTTTGGTCCTGAAAAGGTGTGCACCAACTGTGACCATAATCGCTGCAAGAAATGCCCCAAATTCCCTATCAGAAAAACCAAGTCCAAGGGCAAAGGGCTCGGAGCTGGAGCGATTTCTGGTGAAGATGCCACAAAGGGAAAATCCAAGATTCTGACTATGCCTTCACGTGTGACTGGCAAAGAGTTGGCACGCAAGAACCCGTCGCAGAGGGTACGCCGAACCTGCCACAAGTGCGACACTCTCTTCGTCGGCCGAGCCATTCAATGCGAGGGTTGCGGACACGAGCGTTGTCCTTCATGTCCCCGGGAACCGTAAGCTCAGCCGTTCCATTTGTTTTTTCACCAGCTAACAGTACCCAGGGCCAAGTCCGAAAAGTATGCCGGAGGCTACCCAGGCGACAAAGAGGAGACATTCCCCCTGGCAATACGCCACCATCGGGATGTTAGAGTCCACGTGCGCTGGACATGCGACAAATGCTCTACGATGTTCAAAGACCATGAGAAGACATGCGGCAAATGCGGTCACGAACGATGCAGCGAATGTACCCGCCAGCCCCCGCCGAAGGAGACGGCCCTCGATCCCACCGCGGTCGAGCGCATTGAGAAGCGGATGAAAGAGATGGACCTTTCTCCCCCGGCTTCGGCCACCTGATCCGATACTACGAGAAGAGAGTCATTACTGTAGCTGCGCAGGCGTTTCCTATGTCTTACGACTTTCCTTTCAACGACGGTACGATTGAGCGGAATAGCTTTTGCGACGGCGAGAGGAACGGGCTTTTGAATATAATGAGTAGAAGAGCTTTGGAAAAAGGAATCTAGGTTAACGTGTCATGTCTACCACACTCTCCTTTACTTCTGTTCAATACAAATCCAACCATACGATTTTACCAAAAAACCAAAAAAACACTGGACCCATGTCCGATTCCCATTCCCATTCCCATAGCCAAGCTTCCCCCGCCTCTCAGCCGGGTTTCATTCCAATTCCCAACCCAATCCCAACCCCAATCCCAACCCAACAAACAAGATCTCCCCTCCCTCCCGCCCCATTACCAGTACCACGGAATCACTTACATGGTCGGAACGCTTGAAAAGTAAAAAAGTTTCTCCTTGGGTACGGGCTCCCATAGGCGGGTGGGCCGAGGAGACAGGGATTGGCGGATCGGTCCGATTCGATAGGGGTTGGTTTCGGCGAGTTCCGACCCGGGGGAGGGGGGGGCAGGGGTTGGTGTGGTGTGGTGTGTGTGGTGGATGGTGGAGTTTGGTGGAGTTTGATGGTGTGTGGTGGAGTTTGATGGTGTGTGGTGGAGTTTGGTGGAGTTTGATGGAGTATGGTGGGAGTGTATGTATGGAGGTATGGAGGTATGGGGTATGAAGACAATAACTAGGGAACTGGTGACTGGTGACGATGGGGAATGATTGGGAAGAGTAGATAAGGTAAGGTGTAAGGATAGGTAGCTAGCCCGCTTAGGTAAGGTAGTCAAGGGGGCTTGGTATGTGGTATGTCAGATATGTATGGGGAAGGCTGACAGAGAAAGATGGGTTGGTTGTACGTTCCATTTTGGTTTTAGAAGTTTTCGGTTTTTTTTTGTTAGGAGAGAATGTTGAATTTTCAATGAGTTTAGTACGAGTACGCAGTGAGTTTTTGGTGGTAGCAAATCGCTGGGGGGAAATAGGGCTGTATGTCTGCTTTTTCTGAAGCGTTGGCAATTGGTTGAGTGTTATTATCGGAGAAGGCAATGCTGACACGAGCGGCATCGAGGACGTTCTTGCAATAATGACAACTATTCCGTACTCATACCCACAGCCAGCATTTTACCTTACGAACCCAATCCATTAGGGTGATCGGAACCATTTTCGTCATTCGAGCATCAGCCCCCGGAGTTCTTGGCGTCAGTCAAATGTTTTGGGACATGTCTAGGAAGCTATTGATTGACTTGGACATGAGGGTCATAGAGCGAGCGGGATCCCGGAATGCCGTTGCACGAATTACTCGCAGGTTGCTGATGCATGAAATAAAGATGTTTCTTTTTTTTTGGGTTGAATACCTTAGATCGTCATATGCAGAAGTTCATGTCGACAATTTCTACGATTTGCGTGAGCGAGGATCAACAATAATGTTCTCCTGTTAAGCTTTCTGCAGTTCCAAAGACTAGGTATGGTACCTTTATGTTTGAGCTGCGCAGAGATGGGACTCCACAGATTTCACCGAGAGGCTTGAAGGCGAAAGACGGGTCTTGGCGTTCTCGAAAAGGGAAGGCGCCCGTCGCAAATCATCTGGAACCAACCAATAACCGAGCCTCCCTCCCGGTCCATTGTTCTTTGGGTGGGTTTAAGAACAACCAGAGCAACTAATCAAACTAGGAAATACTTATATATGATCAATTGCTGAAGTTGGAAAGATGTATAGAAATCTTCAGTGAGGTTCCCCGAAAATCTCGCTAAAAAGTTCCATTAATTCTACGTGGGCGCCTGCAGTTTTAACTTTCGGCTCAACAATTCGTCCGATATCTTAGTCCATTCCCTTTGATTTCAGCTATCCCAGTTGAAGGATGATAGAACGACAGATTCGATGAGTAGCAGAGAAGGCTCTATGAAGAGGATGATGCTCGCTCGCTTGCGTTCGGGCTATCAGTTGCACCGCCATGGACTCTTTGTCCGAAATGCAGGGAGTAGAAAGCCTTTACTGTGTCCGTCGTCCTTCTTCGTCAGCTACAACAATTAAATCCTCCTCTCAAATCTCCCTGTCTTGCTGCTTTTTTGGTATCTTGCCCCCTCCCCTGCCAAAGCATCATGCCTTCCAACCACGCGGCATTTTTGTCCGCCAAATCGGTCACACCCCTCGATGTCAAGCCTGCCATCTACACCCCACCGAGCGAGAACGAGATTGTCGTCAGGAACGGCGCGGTCGCTGTCAACCCCCTCGACTGGTTCAAACAGGCCGCCGGTAATATAATGTTTTCCTGGATCAAATATCCCTTCGTCATGGGCAGCGATCTAGCTGGCGAGGTCGTCGAGGTGGGAAAGGGCGTCACGCGCTTCAAGGTTGGCGACCGTGTCGTAGGCCATGCGGTCGGCATGGACCCAAAGAGCAACAAGTCGGCCGAAGGCGCATTCCAGCAATACACCGTGATCAGGGCTAACATGGCTTCGCCTATCCCCAGCTCCATGCCCTATGAGAACGCGTGTGTCCTGCCCCTCGGCCTGTCGACCGCCGCCTGTGCGCTGTTCCAGAAAGACTTCCTTGCGTTGCCGTATCCGACCGTGTCGGCGAAGCCGAACGGGAAGACCGTTCTCGTCTGGGCCGGTTCCTCAAGCGTCGGGAGCAATGCAATCCAGCTTGCCGTCGCGGCCGGCCACGATGTCATCACGACGGCCTCGCCGAAGAACTTCAACTACGTCAGGAGTCTCGGTGCTGTTGAGGTCTTTGACTACCGCAGCACGACGGTTATCAAAGACATCATCGAGGCATTCCGGAACAGACAATCCGCTGGCGCAATTTCTATCGGCAATGGATCATTAAAGGCCTGCATCGAAATCCTTGCGGCGTCCAAGGGAAGGAAATTCGTCGCCCAGGCTAGCGTCGACGTGCCCGCCGAGATGCCATCAAGCGCAATGGGATGGCTCTCAACCGGGCTTTCCATAGGATGGTCGAACATGTCCATGGCGGTCAAATCCAGGGTGAACCGTGTGGACACAAAGTTCATCTTCGGCAGCGACCTCATGGCGAACGAGGTCAGCCGCGCCATCTACGAAGACTACTTGCCGGCTGCCCTCGCCCAAGGCAAGTACATTGCTGCGCCGGAGCCGCTGGTGGTGGGCAAGGGCCTCCAGTACGTCCAGGAAGCCATGGACATGAACAAGAAGGGTGTGTCCGCCAAGAAGGTCGTTGTCTCTCTGTGAAATATCGCTTTGTTCTCTCTCTCCCCGCAAGCGGCATCGTTTTCGTGGGGTTTGGTTCTCTGGGGCATATGTAGATGTAATGTACTGTTAACAAGTTTCACTCTTGCTTAGGCTTGAGAACATTGATAAATCTTCGTCGTTTAAATCGACCGTTGTGTGCGTTCTATTCTCGAATCCTTCGAGTAAAGAGATTCTTCAACTGTTTACTTGTAAAAATAGATAGAAACAGGCAACACGGTGTTTGAAACCCCCTTTTTTTTTAGCAGCCGTTAGTTACTTAGTACGAGCAGATATCTACAGTATACCTAGTACATCCATATAGCCCCAACCCCCCTCCTTCCTCCCCCTTCTAAACAAAAATAAAAAAAAATAAAAAAAAGAAGGGGTAAAGATTCCTGACATGTTGCAAACCCAATGGGCCCCCCCATCAACAAATCGAAAAATCAAAAGTATTAGCGTATGCAGAAAGCTCTGCAATCCTTGGCATTCGTTTTTGCGTTTACCCCACATCCCTTTTGTATGGGGAATTCGAAAATTCAACCCCATTGCCCCTCAATTGCCCAAAATTGAAGCTATTCAGACCTCTTTGTTTGTTGACGTTCTTAACGCATTTTCAGCTATGACCGGCCCACTACCTGCAGCGATTCGCTCCAGAATCGTACGGCTTCTACTACTTCATTGGCAACCCGCCGTCATCGCCGAAGAGGTTCACTGCTGTCCTAGAACGATGTATAGCATGCTAGAGAATATCTTCATGTATTCGTCACCGTTTAAACCTCAGTTTCGGCCCAAAGGAGCCCCCCGCAAGGTGTTTAAGGCAGCTGAAAATGGCCTCATAGCCTATCTCGAAGAACAGCCGTGAATCATGCAGAAAGAGATGATCTGATACATATGAGAGGAGTGAGGCATTAACGTGCATCAATTCATGATATCAAGAATTCTGAAGAGAAGGGGCTGAAGTAATAAAAAAGAACAGCGTGTAGAAGTCAGACAAAACGATGAGCTTCGTTTGAATTGAATAGCAGACATGCTTCGTTTGACGGCTGAACAGCTCGTGTTCATGAATGAGTTCTTATTCAATGAGACCACAGGCTGACGTCATCAAGCCTATGCTTCTGTTGATCAATCAGCTCGCTATCAAGCCTTCAGAACGAGAGAGCATTGCTGAAGTGTTCTTTCGATCTATACGAAAGACGAATATCTATTCTGTATCGACATTCGTGAAGGCTGATTCAACGACGAGATTTTCTTTCGATGACTAGCAGATGAGCTGCTATCTCTATGCAGTTTCTTTTCGATTCCGAAGAGTGTGATCATCATGAATAACACAAGTGTTCATTGCAATAGTCGAATCGAAGAGCTCATCATCTCACACGAATGTCAGATGTGATATTTGCCTTTCTACTTGTCGAATTACAACTTCATAGAACTCATCTTCAGCGTATTAAAGATCTGAATTCGTAGATATTTTGACGAGACATGATCTCATTTTGAAGACATCTTTGATGACTTTCTTCATTACGCTGTTGAACGAAGCGAATGTGATAAATATTCAAGGCAGCACTTCAAGCATTCAGACTATATTTTTGAGACAGATATCAGAGCTTTGAAACGAGAATTGAAGATAGAAAATCAGAAATTTGATTCTATTTAACGACTCAGTTCTAATAAAGTCTTTTGAATGCTCTAAAGAGAGTGAGAAAATCATCTAGAGAGAATTATCTAGAGAAGATAAGAGAGTCATTTAAAGATAGATTTTAACTTCGATGTTGAGAAATTTCAAATAAAAATGATTACAAGAACATCAATAAACAAAGAGATCTGAATAGCTTCAATTTTAAGCAATTGAAAGACGATGAGATTGAATTTTTGAATTTCTCATATAAAAGAGATGTGAGGTAAACGCGAAAATGAATGTCAAGAATTGCAGAGCTTTCTGCATATGCTAATACATAATAACAAAATGAATTATTAAATCATCAGTCATCATATTAGCGTGTGCAGAAAGCTATCTAATTCTTGACATTGCAATTGTCGCGTCTTTTCTCAAATTTGTATAGATTTTTCAACATTTCAATCTCTCAACATCTATTATTGCATCAAAACATCTTCAAAATAGGTGAAAATAAAGCTATTCAAACACTACTAATCAAAATCTATAGTACTCGCTTCAAGATCTCTTTTCAAGACTTTAATATCAGCTTCAAAGATATAATTCTTGACGTTATGCTTGAAATGCTGCTTTGAAAATCTGTCACAGCGACTTCTTGCTACTGCATAGTGCAGAAATTCATCAAAAGTGTCTTTGAAATGAGATCATATCTTCTTGAAATGTCTTTTGATTCAGATCTTCAGCACACTGAAACTGAGCTCGATGAGATTGAAATTCGATGAATATGAAGGCAGATATCGTACTTCACATTCGTGTGAGATAATGAGTTCTTCGATACGAGCATTACAGTGTACGCTGACGTTATTCATGATGATCACACTTCTCGAAGTCGAAAAGAGACTGCATAGAGATAGCAATTCATCTGCTAGTCATCGAAAGAAAGTCTTGTCGTTGAATCAGTCTTCACGAATATCGATACAGAGTAGATAGTCATCGATTGTATACATCGAAAGAACGCTTCAGAAATGCTCTCTCTTTCTAGAGACTTGATAGCGAGCTGACTCATCAATTGGTGCATAGGCTTGATGACGTCAGCCTGTGATCTCGTTGAATAAAGACTCATTCACGAACATGAGCTGTTCGACCGTCAAACGAAGCATGTCTGCTACTCAATTCAAACGAAGCTCATCGTTCTGTCTGACATTCACACGCTGTCTCTTTTTATTGCTTCAGTGTCTCTTTTTCAGAATTCTGAATATCGTGAACCTGTGAACATGTATATTCCACTCCTCTCATAGAAACCACATCATCTCTTTCTGCATAGCTCATGGCTGTTGCTTCAGATATGTAATTAGAGAGTCTTCAGCGACCGAAAAGACCTTTCGAGAAGCGCCTTTGAGTCGGAATTGAGGTTTGAACGGAGAGCCGTACATGAAGAGATTCTCCTGAAATCTATAAACAGTGGTAAAATGACAATGGACTTCTTCAGCGATGACGTCAGGTCGCCAGTGTAATAACAGAAGGCGAAGTATCTTTGAGCGTAGCGCCGGGGCAAGTTGGTCAGTCATAGCTGCGTGAAAGATTAGTGATCGAAAGAGTTGAATAGCTTCATTCTTACCTATTGAAGGAAGGTAACACGAAAATAGGTGGAAAATAGGTGAAAGGTATTGACGATGTCTGAACTTGAGTGTAAATTTGATGGGGGGCGCGACAATTGCGATGCCAAGAATTAGATAGCTTTCTGCACACGCTAATATCATCCCCCCAGCTCGCAACATCGAAAAGCCACACGTATCTACAATATAAACAGCTAACCAAAAAAACTTTCGATATCTGAAAACATCCTTGATGGTTTTCCACCACACTTTGCTCTCCCGTTACTTTACTTTTTACATACGAAAAACGTTCGCAGTTAGCTTAGATAGAGTACTGCGGTTAGAAATCTCCGCTCGGGCGCCCTGTAGGGTTGGGGCTAGGGGATTCGGAGTTTTCCATCTCCTTTAACCACTATACATACTCCATCTGACCCCCATATATTCAATAGAAGTGGTGAGAACAATTGTAGCAATCTGACATGGATACTTGCGGGAGTAATGTGAGGTGCCCCTAAAAGTACACCATCGACGAAGCAACCAGCCTGATTCAGGCTTTGACAGATTACCGCATAGGAACACCTACTGGACCGCCGCATTCCAGAATGATGGGTCTGTACCTGATCAGATTCTTAACATTTCTACAAACGCGATCGAGCTTCTGAAGACTATTGCCAATATCTTTCCCGGTTTGCTCTTTTCAACTTCTACTGACAAGAATCAACAGATCCCGAGAAACGGCAAAATGGCTCTCGGAATCTCTCCTACTGACGAACTTTCATCTGTAATTAGTCCATCCCAACTGCTCTGGGGCGTCATCGCTTCTGCCAGGGACGGAGGTATTCTAAACTTATGTTAGTGCTCGCTATTACGTGCCACTGGAGCTCTGCCTATCATGAGACGCGCATTCGCCAAGCAGCTCGCAATATCATTGATAGATCCGTTGCATTGGCCAAGTCTAGAAGCTTGACCATCCTTTCATACATTAAAACTACGTGGCATCCTTCAAGGATCTATTCGGTTGGATGGCGCCAAGGTTAAGGCACGATTTCTAAAGGTGCAGAGGCATATGACTCTCAGATAATATTTGCTAACCCTCAGCCGGGATACTTCAAGTAAAAGTCTAGTCAACAGCCACTATGATTTCAATGAATGTTTATTGCAGATTCTAAGGATGGTGCTCAAGGACTATTCTTGACATGATTAATGAATAAGACGCCGTCGCCGCTTAAGCAGATAAGGGCGGTTAAGATCAAATGAGTGTGGTCTAATGGTAATCAGTTGAAACAGCTTTCACTAACAATGTCGTCCGTTTCCCGGCCATCCTCGAGCGGCGCTAGAGACCTTAAGATGTCGAAAGCCTTCAGTAACAGGACTCCCATTCCGATCAAAATCCCTTGTGTCCGTCACTTCTGGGCATACTCATTGGTATCGATACTGCTTGCATCATTTCAATGCAGCGGCAACTCTTATACGTGAACAGAGGTTCAGATGCATCTGGTCGAGCGATAATGGCGTACCGTTCCGAGGGACCCTCTGCAAGATATCGATCCATCGGATTCAATCCGTGGCTGGAGCGAGAGTTCATGAGACGCTCTTGGAGCAAGGGGCCATGATACGGGCACGTATATGCTTCGTCCACATGTACCGGGCGAGACTCGTGTTGTGCATTGCCTGTTTGGAATTGCGAACCCACACCTAGAAGCTTATGCTCTTCTCTGTTGGATCGGTATGTAGAGAGAATGTCTGCCGATGGTCGCTGATGCTCTAGGCCGACGGTTTCTTCGGCACCATATTGCGTGTACGCAGTAGTGCCGGCGAAGAAGGTGGGGTTTCCATAACCTCTCTGCTGATATGGAGTCTCTCTTTCGAATGGCAGGCCAGAGGTGGATGAATGAATCGTCGGGTTCATCCGTCTTTGATCCTGAGTGTCCCGTGTGGCCTCGTTCCTGCAAGAAGCTGTCAGTCTCCTTTCGTCATTAAAGCTTCAATAAGGGAATGGACGTGTTCGAACTCAGAGGTTCAGTCACCTTTTTGGCATCGGAGCGCTTCTCTTTGAAGCCATTGACGTTGATTTGCTGAGAAGACGATTGGACTTCGCTGCTCAATTGTCAAGGAGAATGGGTAGGGGTAGGGCTTGATTTCTTCAGAGTTGTTGGTAATCCTCTTACCTGGGGACTGGCTCAAGGTTTGGAATATCTTCTACATTCTGGCAATTTGACTGACATTATATAGTATTCTACACTGCACAGACGAGGGGTTGCAAAGTCGGCTGCACAGGAAAGGCAAATATGCTCCACAGGTACTGGTATGAAGGATGCGTCCTCTTAGATTGGGCCATTCCCGCTGTTTGGATCAAGGCATGGCCATTTATGGGCACATGGTCAATCAATGCTTGCAGTTGTTCAAGCTAGCGCAACAGTGATGACCAGGTGGACCCAGTGTCAGCGAGACTTGCAAGGCAAAGGATGTTGCGGTCACGTCTTCAGTTACAGAAGGGGATTTCCATGTCTCTGCCGCCGGCATTGTTTCCTTGCCATTGGCTGGTATCCTTTTGTTCACCTTGACAATCATCAGACACCAATGGCAGTAATGCACTGTTGGTTTGGCGTGCGTAAGCTACATTTTCTCCTCTTCGTACCATTGGGCGGTCTCCTTGTGTCCACCTCGAAGGTCAGGGGGTATAGCAGCATTCAATTCCATTATCCTGATGATTCCCTCCGGATCGATTGCCTGATACTATCCAACATCCCCGAGGCTCCCCTAGAGTCCGATGATTGGCCAGTCTGCTTTTGTTTGCTCTTGCGTTCATGTATTAAGTTAGCCGACGGGTCATCGAGCATGCAGTGTGTGCAGCGTGCAGGCAGAGCAACAAGCATCTTACCTGGATGAGGTTTAGCCTAATTGTGGACATCGACTGTAGTTGCCTTCTTTGCTACCTACCTAGTTATGCCTGATTGGACAGTATTCTTTTGTTCGGCGTTAGCTCGTATCCACTACGTCGGGTGTCCCTAAGTATACGGAATACTACGATCGTCTCCCTGTTCAGTCTTGCTTTCTCGCCTTGGCGTCTCATACAGTTCATACGTAGTACTCTCAGAGTGTCGGAGTATTGCGCCCGCGTACCGCATATGTGGTGGTTGCCTAACAAGGCAGCCTCACCGATAGAAACCGGCGTTCTGCTTCCCAGCCTTCTGAGTATGTATACTCGGCCCTTTCTCTCGATCTCAAGTCTGCAAATAGTCGGATATTCCTATTTTCTTTCTCTTCCTTAATAAGGGTCCTCATATTTCACAAGCTTAATCGTATCGACCTCGATTTAACTAGTCGCTACTGACTATGGAGGCATTCTTTCCACAAGCTCTTTCCCCTTCGCTTCTCGATGTCCCGTTCGACCAGAAATGGGAGCCTCTCAAACCTACTATTGAGCGTCTATACATTTACGAGAACCGGAAGCTTCCCGATGTCATACAAACCATCAAAGACCAGTATGGATTTGACGCTGCGTAAGTCTGACCTGCATACATCCTATCTACTGATCGCACGTTGTCCGAAGGGGGCTAATGCTGACCAATCTCTTCTCTGACTAGTAAGTCTCAGTACAAGTATCACATCAAGAAGTGGAAGTTGAGCAAGAACACTTCAAATTCGAAAAAAGCGGCGTTGTGCCAAATCATCGGAACAAGAGCACAGTTGGGCAAATCGTCGATCGTCACACGCAAAGGGCAGATTGTTGATACCAAAAATCTGAGGAGATATCTCAAGACCGAAGCAAGGAGGGAGATCACATTACAACCGGGGGCAGGAGGGGCAGCCAAAGATGCAAACTCGTTGTCTGGGCATATCTCTCTGTTTGGAAACAGGATGTAAGGCCTCTCGAGCTCAGCAGCAGCTTCTTACTCTCATGATTGGCCAGATTCATGAATTGGAATATGCCCTACGGGGCTATGAGATCTTCAGCATCCGGAGCAGCGGATTACGCCTCACCGCTCAGTGACATTGTGGTCACTACTCCATCATTCCCACATTCAGCGCCATCTCCTATGACTGTGGCCGTTAGAGCAATGACGGCCATTGACAGAGCTCGTCTCTTCGTTGAAGGGCGTCATAATGACTTGCTCAAATCAATGGAAAACAAACAAAGGGTGTGAGTATCCCAATCAATAGTAATGTCGGCGCTCCTGACAGCGTATGTAGCACGATGTCGACGTGGATGTATCAATTTTGGCTCTTCTCCTTTAAAACAGCAAAGCATTGGGGCCGCGGCCCGCAAGACTGGACTGCTGTCATTCTTGGCTTGAATGATTATCGGCAGCAGACGACAATCTCAATCTCTTCACCGAGCACTCCGGGATTGAGTGTGGATATTCCAGCGTCCCAAACCACTCCGAGAGAGGATGAAATGGTTGATGCCACCACGTCAAGTGCTAAGAAGAGGCCATCGTCCCTATGTCAATGGAGCACTCATGTAGGTCACATACACTATGAGAGACTTCCTTCCCCACCACGTTCGCCACCAGGCTATCTCAACGTCGAAGACGAGGAAAGCTGGCCAACGTGGCCTGCCTCTCATGACTTCAAGGAATTCACGGAAAAGCTCAGTGACGGCCTAGAAAGCAACAGTTTTAGCAACGTTGAAATCAGTGGTTTACCGATAGCAGTCGATCAGATAGTCAAAGCTGCACGACGCTCACCGTATGAGCTTCTTGAAGAATCTCTTGGCTTCAGCATCATGAGCCGAAATGTGGAACTAATGGCACAGCTGCTCGAACAACTTGAAGACAACCTTGGCGGGGGGTACCCGTTTCATCTCGCGGTTACCTACCTGGACGGCTCAAAGACATGCTGTAACGTTCTGGACACTCTTGAGGATATAAGCCCACTCTCTCTCCGCAAGCTGTATATCAATAACCTTGGCCATACAATTCTCGATCATCTCATGATTGCCATTCTCAAAGCTCACACGTCTTGTTTACCTAGTGTAGTAGATGTCATCTTTAAGAAGGAGAAACGTTTTGAAGGGGAAGACGTGGATATCTGTGGGCGATGGGACGCTGACTCTGACTGCATTCGCGCGCTCTTAGCGAACGGTACGTCGGGCATACCATTTGAATGGAAGCACATGTTCTGCCACACATCGGTTCAGACCATTTGCCATTGCATAGGGGCCATCTTCTGGCCTCGTTGGGGACCAAATATCAACACACTAAGTGGATTATTCATAAGACATTGCTCGAACTGTGGAGTAAAGCTGCAGATCTTACCGCTACATACCTTAATTTTGGTTGGACTTCATCTTTCTCAGTCTGGGTGCAAAGACGAAACCTTGTTTGGCATAATCGCCTGTTTGCTCTGTCTCTTGAGCTATGGAGCAAATCCCTTACTAAAAGCAGACATCTCGTTGCAGGCCCTCCTGGGCAGTGAAGAGGTTAACGAATGCAGCCACGAGGAACTGGACCCCGCTGAGCTTGCAGAAAAGGTACCGGCTAGCTTAAAATCAACGTGGTCTAGGGAGCTTAGGACAGGTTGGCAAGTGGTGTGCAACGTGCTCAAGCACTCACAAGCAGAATGGAAAGTCAGACACTCCCAGCGACGGTCCACCTCAAAGGAACGGGAACATGAGGATGAGTTCAACACTTTCATTGAATACAGCGAAGACGAAATGAGCATCGATGAAGAAGCAAGCTGTGACACGCATCTTCCTGCTCGATGTCCGGACAACGAAGACCATCGGAATTTTTTCGGGGGGAGCAAAGTTCTCCCCTCTATTTGGGCCGCTGTACAGACAGAACTACTGACATACAGGCGTCTCGAAGAAGGAGATGCATGGGTTTCACAGAACTTCAACATGGATGCCCTGAACGGGAGTCTCCAAAGTGGGGGTAAGGTTGCTATTGCACTTGTGCAGAACGAGATGATGAAACCATTCTGCCGCTGTGGCGAATTTCCAGCAGCTGTTCCAGCCTGCACGCTTGTCGACGAGGCGGCGGCGTATTATTTCTCAAATTTGGAGGATTGGAATCGAACTACTTATATTCATACTCCATCCAACCGTAGGGAATGGTGGGAGTTCAATGACTTAGAAGACCAAAGCATTTGAGTTTCTGCCTTCGATTCTGCATCAGAGATTATCAAAGCATCAAGATTATCCACCAAACATTTGAGGCATGGTACAGTGCACACAGGATACCTCTTGTTACATGTACACCCCCTACTTCTTGTTTCTACACCACCCCCGCATAGGTTAGCTGGACTTTCGTAGCCCTAGCCGCACACATGCATTGAAAGTTTGGACTTCGCTGTCGATCGCTTCTCTGCATCGTCTTTTCGTCATTTCTTCATCATTTACATACCTCATCGCCATCACGCCTCCAGCTCCCCCCCCCCACCACCCGAAAGAGATCATCATGTATCGCCGAATCCGAACCCAGCAACTGTTGGAATACAAGGTCATATGGGGGCATATTGGTATTTTGGTTGTTGCTGTTAGGAGGCTATCTCGGAGGTGGAAGGTGAAAACTCTACTGGCGGGCCCTAGCCCTACTAGCCCTATGAAGGCGGCGATTACCATCTCCCCTACTTTACTTTTCACATACGCAACTCCCCCCACCGAGCAGGCGAGCTGGGGCTTCGTAACCTCATCGACTCACACTCTCTACATTATAACCCACCACCCCTTCCCTTCCCTTCCCTTCACTCCCCCTCGTCCATCAATCGCCGTCACGCCTCGAGCCCCACCACCACTCGAAAGATTACCATCACGTATCGCCGAATCCCAGCCAGCAATAATTCCCCAGACGAGGGGCAGCGAGGGCAGTGGGTGCAGTGATTCACCACGCCTTTTTCAATGCAGACGAAAAGCTCACACCATACTCGTACCTACTATTCCCTATTTTCCGACAACTTTCAGATAGGGGTTCGACCGTGCCAAAATATAAATAATCGTTGAAACAACCTGAAATGTAAGGGAACAAGCAGCACTCAATGCTTTTGGATAAGGAAAATTGCAAGTTTGTGTAAAAGGCTAGACGAGGAAATTATCACATAATCTTATCGTTGAATTGATTCTCGAGGAGTAGTGATTCTGTTATTAGAATAGATGCTGTAAGATGATAAGAACTAACAAAGAACCATCGATACCAACAACAACAACAACAACAACCACCCATCTCCCAACCCCACACCCATCCTCAACACACCTTTCCCACCACACTCCTACATCCCCCCCTTCAACAACCTCCACACCCACAACCCTCAACCCACCGACCTTCAAAACCAATCCTACTACCTCATCGCCCATCGCTCACCCCTCACTCAACAACTCGAACCCAAAATATCCCCTCTTCTATCAATGCCAACCCAGTCAAAACCCCAATAAACCACCTTACCTTCTCCACCACCTAATCATCCAAAAAACACTCAAGATTCCACAGCCAGACCCTGAACACCGAGAAAAAAGAAAAAAAGAAAAATTGCTTTTTTCAGTGGGTGGTTTTTTTTATAGTAAAATTCTGGTTTATGTAAAAGCACGGAACAGCTTCACATGCTAGACTCCCTGGATATAGAAAGAAAAAAAAACCACTTTTACACCCCATATTCTAACATTCCCGAAATAAGGTCCGGAACAAACCACCTACAG
>JAABUS010006158.1_pt1 | contig 14835 bp, 22 predicted proteins | sample 5560161 | NCBI WGS metagenome assembly JAABUS01 (sample SAMN10711885, study PRJNA513376) | rock metagenome | isolation source: Antarctica rocks | place: Antarctica: Victoria Land, Trio Nunatak nord | collected 2016-01-04 | reverse complement strand
AACTATCCCGGGGCCTGATGGCAACAAGATTCCCATCCGCATCTGCCACCCTGCAGACGCCAAACCCAGGAAAAAAGGCTTGCCGATTCTTGTGTTCTGTCATGGTGGTGGATTTTTTGCCGGCGATCTCAACGCGTATGATGACCTCTGCCGTAACCTTGGGCATTTATCAGCATACATTGTAATTTCAGTTGATTACCGGTATGTCTCGTGCTTGCTGCCATGTTGCATGGTACAATTGAGCACCATGCGTTAATCGCCGTATATGGTGACATTGCTGATTGCTTCGCCAAGCTTTCAGACTGCACACATTCATTATTTCAGTTTGTTTTGCGACAATGCTAACAGTTCAACTTGGCTATCGGACATGTCTTCATGCTTGGATGCTTCCTACAGGCTTCAAAGTTGTGCATGCCTTCAGACCACGCCCCCTGTCAAGAGATCTCAAAGCAATGCAAGCAAAGTGTGCATCATCTTGCAACGCCTCCTGTCCAGACTTGCAGAACCTAAGCCAGCCAGCATGCCACACCTTGTATGATTTGAACCTCACAATGTGGCCAGCACATATGAGTCTGAAGAGAAGCTGCTGTCATAGGTTAGCCCCAGAGCACAAGTTCCCAGCAGGCCACCTAGACTGCTATGCAGCCACCAAATGGGCATTTGACAATGCCTCTGCCATTGGAGGTGATCAGACCCAGGTGGCAGTTGGAGGAGACAGTGCCGGTGGCAGCATTGCTGCTGCTGTGTGTCACCTGGCACGAGACATGAAAGGACCCAAACTGGCTATGCAAGTCCTCTTGTATCCAATGACGCAGCCCACAGCGCATTATGGTAAGCCTTTTGTTACCATTGTCGGAAGGCATGCACTTTTGTGAGAGTGTGTTGATGCCTTGCTGAGTACAGTCTGAAAGTGCTGTGCGTAGGTTGACCACACAAGTGCTTCAACGCAGCCTATAGCACAACATCTAAGGTACTGTGAACAGCGAAGAATGACAGAACATTGTTTACATGTCAAATATAGCAGTAACAGAGCACAAATGCCTTCATATCTTGCTGCATTCCTGCACGTGACCCACACGGCAATCCAGTCATTGTAGAAAGTGCGTATTCTTGACGAGAATAGCCGTTGAATTGCCTTATAGCAGTACATGTATTGACTGAAGACAAGCCATGCATATGTGCTCCAAGACACAATACACAGTACACTGTCGCATCCCCACCAACACACTGGTGGCTCAATCAGTGGCCTTGTGCTGCATGCCATTCAATAGGATGCAAGTGACGCAATTTATGCCATTGTCATGTAGTCTGCAGCAGACACACGCTGGGCTAGGCTGGCTCTCCCATAGCATGAATTGATTTCATTGATGCATTGTCCTTCTTGCTGCAGAGTCTGAATCAATGAAAGAGTTTGGTACGACAGCGCCAGTGCTGTCCAAGCGGATGTGCGAGACAGCATATGAGAGACTAGTGGCAACTCCAGAGGAGCAGCAAAGCGAACTGATAGACTTGAATCATGCCCCCTCAGTGAAAGATCTGCCCCCTGCTTACGTAGTCACAGCAGAGTATGACCCCTTACGAGATGAAGGAGAGTACTACGCTGCCAGGCTGTTCAAAAACAAAGTGCCAGTAAGTCGCATCACTGCTCCTTGGATAGCCACATCTGGAATGCTTTCTCTGGCAGAAATTTCTGAAGCCCTAGGGCCTGTCATCATGATTATCTTTTTCTGCCCCTGCAAGGGCCCTTACAGCACAGGCCTTACACAGGCCTTACACAGGCCTTACAGCACAGTAACTAGGCTTTCAGTAGACATGAAGCGCAGCAACTAGGCTTCAAGTAGCCATACAGCGCAGCAAATAGGCTTTCAGTAGACATGCACTGCTGCATGCTGCCATACTTTATGCGCAACATGCCATAACGGCCTGCCTCACGTATCAAACTGCAACAAAGCCCCCTGCCATTTTTCCTGAGTTCATGACTTTGGACATTGTTGGTGCTGCTGTGCAGACAAAGGCGAAGAGGTATGGCGGCGCAACTCACAGCTTCATACTGTTTGGCTCCTTAGCAGAGATACGGTGTTCAGTCAGGGCTTTGGAAGATGTGGCAATAGCCATGCGCCAGGCTGTGAAGGAGGAGAAGGATCCCTGGGATGCAAGATCCTACATGATGATTGCAGCTACAGTTGCTGCATTCCTCTTTGTCAAAGTGTACCACTACTATCAGACTGGCAATGCGCTGTGATTGCAATACCTGGTTGAGCCTCACACAAATGAACTTGTACAGTGACTGTGAGGGAGTGTGTATGTGAGCATGAGCTTGAGGATTCCGCCTGAATTACAATGCAGTGTATGTCAAGACCTGTTGTTGATAACATGTCACCTGTTAACATCTGGCTAAGATGAAATGGCGGATGGCTGGTGAAATACGAGCTTCAAGCTGCTTGACGCAAATAACAGGTAACACAGTCCAAAACCTTACGATGTGATTATGAAGGGCCTCCAAAACACCAGCTGATGCCTTGGCAGCCAAATTGAGTGAGACAAGCATGGGCTCAAGCCTTGTAAGCATTGTAACATTGAACAACTTGCAGCATGTAGCAAGCAGTCATGAAATCAGTGAAGTCTACTGTAGACATTGTAACATGGAACCAACTGACAGGATGTAGCAATCAGTCATCGAGCAAGTGAAATGCAATGCAGAATTTTGCGCTTGACAATGAGGTGTGCTACATACAGTCTGGCACCGACAATGCACAGGTGCTATGTTTGCAAGGCTGCTGCCTGCCAGTGTTTCAAGACGCTGACTGGTGTGGTGCCAGCAATGCATTGTATACAGTCACAGACCTAAACAAACTCTGTTACATGAGCAGCTGAACATACTTGTAGCAAAACGAAAACGAAATAGAGCTTTATTGGAAATACTTTATCGGAAGTACCCTATGCCACTTGAGTAAGACATAAGGTCCAGTCAACAATTAGTCAAATTGACACATGCACAACAGTTTATCACTACTAATGTCAAAATCCCCATGTTGCAATGTTGCAAAGTGGGCAACACAGCAAACGAGTCGCGCACACACCAAAATGAAAGCACAACACTTAACGCCTGCCCTCTGTGTGTATGCCTCGCGGAACAGTCTTCATCAGAAAAGAGACTCTTCTAACAGAGTTTCTACAACATGGTGTTGCGGTTCAGCTGAGGCATGGCGTTGATGAAGTCCTGTGCCAGCAGAGCATGAACATGCTTGGTGGGGTGCACAGGGTCCCAGAAGATGTACTGGTTGGGGTTGGCACAAAGAGGGTAGTTGTACCCGCCTGTCAGACTGCCCAAGAAAGATGGTCCCTGGTAGCAGTATCCCATGGTGTTTGTGAAGCCCAACTGCAACAGCAGTAATGTTGTCAGTAATGACACAGCTGCAGCTGACCATGATGGCTTTTGAACACACGCAGCAAGATCCTAGGACGTATACAAATGAGTGCAGCACCTACAATTGCTCCAGACTGCAACTCCTGTTTAGGAGGCAACAGTTGTAGATTAATGACAAGCTGAAGGGCTACATGCACACATCAAGGCAATACAGATGGGGGCTTTGCGCCCTGTTTGCACAAACAGGGTGCAAAGCCCCCATCCAGGCTGCTGCTTGGCAAGTGACCCTGCTTGCCAGGCAGAGGACTTTTGAATGGGCAACACAGAGTTAACCTCAGTACTCCGTCATCATTTCATCACATCTCAGCCTGTCATGCAGAATGCTGCTTGACAGTGAGCACATTTGGATGCAGTACACGAGGAGTTACAGGCTGCTTGCACTCTTGGCAGCAATGCAGCAGATGAGTCATGAGGACAGAACTGCCATACAGACAGGGCAACACTACACCACAGAGTGTGACATAGTAAAGGCAACATAGCATCACAGACCTTCAAACAGCAGCAGAACAGCAGAGCACCATGCATGGTGACACAGCACCCCGCCCCAACACACACAATACTTTGACTTCACAGCAACAGGTAAGAGTGACTCACTGATGTGGCGTTGGCAAGCAGGTTGGTGAAAAAGGTGTAAGTGTCATAGTTGAGCACAGTGGAGCCGGCCTGGCTGGTCATGAAGCTGGAGGTCATCTGGGTCAGTGCAGTGTTGTGAGCCATGGTGAAATTGGTTGCCTCAGCCTGAAAACATCAAAGCTGAGAAGTTAGTTGCCTCAGCCTCATAGCTGAGAATTTAGTTGCCTCAGCCCAAACATATCAAAGCTGAGAAGTTAGATGCCTTGGCCTGGTCAAACATCAAAGCTGTGAAGACAGAGTGACCAAGTGACAAGACAGAGGGACCACAAGCTCAAGAAAACATGGTGAAACTGGTTGCCTTGGCCTGGTCAAGCATCAAAGCTGAGAAACATCAAAGCTGAGAGACAGGGAAATGAGGTGACTACACAGAGGGACAACAAGCTCAAGAGAAGTCGTGACCAGCAAGAATGATGATATATCCGCCTGATGAGAATGCCTGATGCCGTTTGTACACCACAGTAGCTGCATGGAGTTGCACAGACTACAAGGTAGACAACAACAGAGTGCTGTATGATATTGCAAACGTGCACATAACATACAGGATTCATTTGCCTTACCTTGGCTGTGGCAGACATGCTTGAGGGGGTGAAGGGAGGGGACAGGTTGGGGGCACCTGCCAGGTTAAACAGGCTCATCACCACAAACCTGCAGTTGCAATCTAGTATGCATGCCATTTCATTTCATGGCGTCTGGTAATTGCTATCAGAAAATACCGTCTTTGCAGAGGCAGCAAGCACCTTCACCAAACTAGGCAATGAGCAGCATCACAGCTTGTGCATGTCAGCATACTAAAGCAGTCTCCAAGACGGCACATACTGCATGATCTGAAGAAAGATGCAGAAAGTTGTTGAGTAATGGACATGAATGACAGCTGTGGTTCGATAGTGATGTTTTGAGGCATCAGAAGAATGCATGTGCACTTACTGTCTTGCTCCGCCGTTGTACAGGTTCACCATGGTCTGGTTAATGGCTTGCAATGTGCCCTTTTTGAAGACAGCCATGCATCTCTGCAGACTGCTGAACCCTGAAGACTGGTGTTGCTCAGTGATGTGTCTTGGTGTTCAGGTCCAGACCTACCTGTACAAGCACTCTGGGGTAGCCAACCCTGCCAACACCTACATCATCTTCATTGGAGCCAATGACTACCTCAACACAGTCAACATGACTGCCAGTGCAACTGTATCTGGCGTTGTCCAAGTATGCTGGCAGATGATTGCACTACTGCAGGCAAAGGTTGTTAGAAGCTATGCTTGCTGCACAGTGTGTGACTGCAATGCATAAAACATCACTGCAAAGCAAGACTGCCGTGGCCGCTGCAACCAGCAAAGAGTGACCGCATACCTGGTCTAGGGTGGAGGGCACGAAGACCTCGTGTGCGCTAGACATGTTTGCGTATGGCGGTTGAACCATGAACTGTCCTGGGGCCTCACCGGTAGCACCAGAGATGGCGTTTCCGGTGGCAAAGTTCTCCAGCTCATCTCCGAAAGTGGCTGCGACTAGCTCGATCCACACGCGGCCGTTCGAAAAGCGGGCCTTGTAGTAAGGTGGAGAAGGGAATGGGCCAGACACAAACTGCACGGCAGCACCCAAAACGTCGATGCCATCCACGTGAGGTGACCGTCAGCATGTACAAGTCAGATCCAAGCATGCTCCGCAGTATATGGCCACTGAGCAAGGCGTCATGCGTACCGCAGCATTGCTCAGAGCATCCTGAACGACAGGGTTAGCGCCGCGACCGTCATCGGAGAAAGAGTCTCCAAACATAACAAATGTGGCGCTGGCACCAGTCAACAGCGAACACGCTGCGACCATCAGCAAAACAGATCTCAGCACAGAAGAAAGAGCCATGACGACGACGTAATAGACTGCCTGCTGCTACGCAAAAGCTAGAACAGATTGAGAAATGCAACGCAGACGCTGCAATGCCAGCGGCTATGCTTATGTATCAATGTCTACATTGTGTTATGACACATCATGCATGGCGTCATTTCTTCGTAATAAAGTCCAATAGATAAGAGCGACATGACTGCATCGGTTGTGTCAAGAGTGGCATGTGGGCAGACCAGTCGTGTCAAAGAGCTGCTGCGTCAGCACGCACGCCAGGACGCATGCCGTGACAGTTGCACTGGACACTGGCTTGACTTGCACCAAACGGTAAATTATAAGGTGTACTTGAACATATCAAACACAGTCAGCTACAGCTGGCTGCAGCATAAACCAGACATACACACGAGGTGCCTAAGATTGTTGCCATCAGCTATGCATACGGACCATGCAACTGTGCTGCTCAACAACAAAGCTGGGCTGACCAAGGACTGTACCAAGAGTCTCGTTGTAAAGTTTGAGACAGCACTCTGCAAGGCCACACACCCAGCATACAAGCAAAACGCACTCAAAGTGCTATCATGGCACAAATGCATGTTCCTGACTATGCTTTGGCCTTCTCGCTTGAAGCAGCACTGCTGTGCTGCACACACCAAGCTGCAGGCAGCAGCCCAGGTCACCTACCCTTGCATCCGCCTACTTTACAGTTTCCTGTGTTGTGGCATGTTTTTTGTGTGCTTTGATTTGTCATTTCTGCCCTGTTGGGCATATTGTCCCCCTTCTTGGGAGGCATGCTCCACCTCTGTTGCTTCGCCAGCATCGCTGTCATGATGCAGATCTTGAGCAGACAGGCCAAGTGCAGCTGCCCAGGCAGGAACTGCAGCAGTGCTGCTGGAGGGCATGTTTGCCAAAGCCAGCAGCTGCTTATGGCTGAGCTCTTCTTCTGCTGCTGAGTCTTGTATCATCTGAGTGGAGTCTGATGTTGCATGAACAGGTATGCCAGCTGCTGTTTGCTGAGCAGCCCTGCTCATCACAGATGGCACACGAAGCTTATGGGCGCAGTCATTACAAGGACTGATAGGACTGTCATCTGCCAGGTCATCACGCATTGCATCAGTTGTATTGGCATCATGATCACTCATGTTTGCCAGAGCCTCTAGCTGCTGCTCATTGAGCTCCACAACTGGGTCATAGCCCAGCACAGCATTGCCTGGCACAAGCTTGCCCTTTGAAGGGTCCAAAATGCCCCTCAGCTTTGCGAATCTGCCTTCCAGCTCCGGAAGGGAAGGAGGAACCTTGTCGCGACCTTTCAGTATGTCTAGCCTGCTGTGGAGATCATGCATGTCAGCAGGAACTGCCTTAGGGCCCTTCAGGGCAGACAGCCTGTCATTGAGGGCATCTAGAGACACTGCAGGGCCTGTGAGGGTGTCAGCCCTGCTCTTCAGTGCTGTCAAGCGAGCAAAAAGCGCTTCCTCTGTGTCAGGAACTGCAGCTGAAGGCTTCTGGCTGCTTGCAGGCAAGACTGGAAATTGCGGTGCACTTGGCAAATCTAGATCAGCCGGACTAGCATCTGCATGAGGCTGTGGCAAAAATGTGTGTCCTGTGTCTATGTCAGCAGCAGAAGAGGCACTTGTGCTGGCTACTGGTTGCGGCTTGGCAGGAACTGCAGATGCCTTGGCGGGGTCCAGCTGCTCTGATATGTTGTTATCTGGTTCTGGATGCTGAAGATCTGAGAAGCTATGAGAAGTAAGCATAGCTGTGATCGCGTCATAACACAGATCATCATCTGCAACAGCACACCACTCTCAACCAGCGACCGGCTGTGAAGGGAATCAGTCAGTGGTGAAGCATGATCCGTCAACCACCAGAAGTAGCATGGAGGAGCGTTCAACACCCTTTCAGATTCAGATGAGCTCATGAAAGACGAAATGGCATCAAATGAACTCATTTCAAACTGAGAGGGTGTAGAGCATGATGGACAGGAGAACAAAATACAATTACCATGAGAGGAGTCAGCGATTGCTGATTTGTGAGCGCCGCCATTGGGAGCCATTCAAACTGGAAAACGCTACTGAACGCGTCTGACTCTGTCGCACGTATGATCTTGATTTACAGCGCAGCACAAGGTAAACCACACAAGTTGCTTACTTACAAGCTGCTCATGGCCTTATGTGTGTTAGCATGCGTTAGCATGCAGAATCTGATGTTTGACAGGCTGTCAACACCCTTTGCATATGCCTGCACGCCATGGTGCACATAAGGCACAGCATGGAAGACTTCGCTGCAAATCTGTGCTCTGGGGCGCCATACACCAGGCATGCAGCTCAAGCTTTGGTTTGAGCTCTGCTGACCTGGTCAGGAAACTGAACAAGCGTCGATTGCTGCGTCTTCAAGGCAACGCTTACATAAAGGTTGTGAGCATTCACGTGTTTGAGCGGTGATCTGGTGTCGCCAGACGTGGTGTTACAACGCACGCGACTGGTGGAGGCACTGAAAAGTGCACATCAAGTCAGCCCCTCAGTTGCATTGGAGGAGAAGCAAATGCTGGCCCACATGCAGTTTGCAGCACAGTGTTGCACCGAATTGCTTGCGCAGGTCAATGGATGTGAGCCAGTTCAGACACCTTCGAATTCGGCTCAATCACTCAATCACTCATCAGATGGGCCGCGTACGGGGTTTCGTAGCTAGCCGTAGCAAAACTTGGGGACCTGTCCGCAAGCAGACGCTGCGATGCTGGGAAATCCGAATGCCGACAACCCGTTCGCTACATCAGACCCCTTCGGTCCGTCGCGAGTCGACCCCGTTGCAGATGACTTTGACAATGTAGACTTTGGCAACAACACTCAGCAGAACGCGAGCGGCTTGTATAACGGACAAGGTTAGTGTGACACGTCGTAACGCACAACGCAGATCTCGCTGTACCGGATCGGTCTCGTCCAGACACATCCCTGTCTGTGATTGGTTAGATTTTGCTGTTGAGCTTTAGCTTGTTTAGATCATAACGGTGGGCGTAGACCGCACCGCACGCTTACTCGCTTGGTACGACAAGCTCTGCACATTATTTGATGTGTGTGGTTTTTGCAGACTCTACAGATGGATTTGTGCCGGCAGTGGCCCCCAAAAAGGTAGTTAGTCTTGTGCTGAGCGCTGCAATCAACCTATTGTCGTGTTGTTAAGCTGGCATTAACGTCCACAGGCAAAGGCCAATCGAAGCACAAAGGACCTTGAGAAGCGGGAAAAGGAGCTTGACAAGCGTGAAAAGGCGCTGGCAGCAAGGGAAGCAAAGCTCGCAACCAGTGGCAGAGGTGCTGTAGGGGGTGCTGATATCAGTGTAAGTTGTGTGCAAGACATGACGATGCAACTACTATTTAGCATCCATATGCTGATCAACACCTGCTGAAGCACACTGTCTACATGAACATGTATCTGGCTTTCAAGCTTGGCGCAGCACACACTAGCAGGCTTAGTTCTGGCATGCTTAGTTCTGGCATGCAGTATGTAACTCACGTCGTACACAATTAATGTCATACTAAAACTTGAAATATGCCGTTTGACATGCCCTCCACCATTAGTTGAGCTTTAGCCGCTCACACATGGCCTGATTCTCAAAGCTGGCTAAGCCGCAATGAACGACTTCAAGGAAGAAATGGAAAAGCTACAGGCTGTGCAAGCCTGTACAAAGGCTTGCAGAGTCTTTGGCTACTGCATCAAGCAGGAGCAACCCTGCCTGGTCATGTTGCGATACAAGATGTGTTTCGCTGGCTGCAAGGCCTGTCAACACACCCTGTTTCAATCAAGCTCACAATGTGGTACTGTGCTGTAGAGGAAAAATTGGCCCAGATGTCGGCCAACAGTGCGGCATCACATTGGTGAGGACGTGCCACCCAACAGGCAGCGCCTTGTACGACTTGGCTACTTTGCTTGGCTGCTGATGTTTGTGGGCTTCTGTTGGAACTGGATTGTGGTGCTCATCATGTGAGCTTCAACTGTCAGCAAGCTGCTGAACCAAGTATTCCCCCTGCATTGTACATGCTGTTGCATGATTTTTGCTTACACCTTGTGCTCTTGATGACTAAGCTGTTCCTCGGTCCCCGCTTATTGCTACAGATGCCACTCGTTTAGCACCAGGTTCTCCTTCCAAAAGTTCCTCCTCTGCACCAGCAAAAGCAGCTTGCTCTTGATGCTTGCAACACCATTTGTGATACCTCGGCTAGCTGTTGTTGTAAACCTGCTGCCGTCATCTGAGCAGCAGTGTCAAGGCATGATGTACGCAATGTTGGTGCTTTCTTTCTGGGGCAGCTTAAGCTTCTGCTGGGGCAATGCTACCCTTTTGCTCAGCAGCCCACCTGTCATGCAGGTTCTGTGCTGCTCACAAGAAGCTATCAGACTGGCTGTTTGCCTCCCTCATCTGTGGCTTTGGGCTGCCACTGTCCTTCTTCTTGTGGTACTTCAACCTGTACAAGGGCGCCATCAGGGACAGCAGCTTCAGGTCAGCTTCTTATGCCCAATACCGACCAGCTTGGCACGTGACCAAGACAGCAAGATCTCACTCTCATACTCACCATTCTTTTGATAGGAATGCAGTCACTTAAGTAATTGCTGCTGCCGCATGCTGGGGAAGTCTCAAGATCCAACATGATGCTTGTGTATGGGCATGTGTCTCACTTGAGTGATCACATAACATCTCATTGCACATCTGTTATTTGTATGGCAAGTGCACTCTGAATGCTACTTTTGCGCTGGCATGCAAGCACAAAAGCCTGCAAACAAGGTACCGTCTTCTTCTGCTAGAGTGCCCATCTGCCAGTTTAGAGTCTTCATAGATATCAGAGCAGAACTGCAGCGTACCACCCCATTCATCTTCAAGCAGAACTAACCTGCAATGTTCACTCACTCTGTGACTGCAGTGCTTACTGAGAAAACCAGGATACATCAAGCCACATATTACAAAGCCTGATATAAACTATACGCGCGAATGTACCTGTAGGTGGTGGTGGTACTTCCTATGGCAGCTTTGCAGCCCATTCTGTGCGGATGGATTGCCATCGCCCCTCCCGTTGTTGGCAACTGGTGCGCTGGCGGCTTCACCATGATCAATCAGTTCAGGGATGGACATGGTATGCCATGCACACTTGCGTGACAGTGAGTGCAATTGTGAACTGAATTGCAAGAATGACGTCACAGCGATGGTATGCCAAGCATTGCTGCAGTCTGCCTTGAGTGCCAGCATGACCTCACCTTACACATGAGCTGCCAGCGACCTTGTACCCACATCAAGACCATGCAACACCTGAATGCTGAACCCTCAATGAGTCACACTACAACCTGAGTTCAAATTGGCCCAGACAACGAGTGCAGTTCCAGGCACAGATGTGGTCCACAGTTTCTACTGACATGTCCAGCATGCTGCTTTGTTGAACACTGTTTGCCTTCAAACCGACACTGAAGGCCAATGGCACTTTCATGATGTGTCGCCCTTGGAAGTCAAGGTGGCTTCTGCACATGCACGCTGAGCAAGCTGCACTGCAGGGGCCGGATACACTTTTGGCATCTTCTGTGCAATCAACCTGGCCATATGGGCTCTTGCTGGCTTTTGTGGCGTGTCTGCCACCAGTTTGGCCATGAAGACATTCAGGCAAGTCGCTTCAGTCACTATAGACAATAGTCTAGACTGCATAGGTGCTATAACCACCATATGCAATTTAGCAGCTGCACTCTCCTCACAGCAAAATAGTATTTAATGAGGTTGCTGGCATGGTCACATCTCATCGAGCACTCTTTTGTTGCTCAGGAGAGTGCAGAACTCGCACTGCATATCGTGACTACAGTCACATGCATTTATGTAACTCTTGTGGCAATCCATGTCCCCATATTTTGCATGACTTTGCTTGCAGCATTGTGATTACACACGCAGTTGCCTTCCACCTAGCAGCTGCCACTTTCAGTAACTGCCCGTTTTGAGTGATATCAGTTCTGGGCTAATCGTGCAGGGGTACGCAACAAAATTTGGGAGGAGATACTCAGATGGCTGCTCCAGCCAGACAGATCCCTTACGAAGTGTAGTGTCAGCCAGCTCTTCAAAATAGAGCAGGGCCCGTGTGGCATCGAGGAGTCTGCAAGGCTGGGGGTTCTGGGTTATTTTCTTCACATTAGCTACAGTCTGACAGACAATGGTCTGACAATCTTGCTATTGTCATTTGCGCAGTGTCTTTCTCGAACAAATGTTATTTATTGTCAGTCCTTGACAGTGAACAAGCGTTGCATTGAATGGATTTAAAACGTCACAGCTTGTCAATTTTAAAAGTCACAGCTTCGAAGAATTCTTAGCTATGTACAAGAGACATGTGGCAACGCTTAGATTGTTTCTGGCAAGTAATACATTACATACCACTATCAGCAACACAACATTGCTGAAACTGCCGAAGGTATATCCACTCTGTCTGCTGATTGAGGCAACAAGTGAAATACGTTGTACCTAACGCAATGGCTCTACTCAAATAGACCCAGACTGGCTGTGAGCAGAACAAAAAGAGCTGCAGCTGATGCAATTGATCGCAAGCTGTGCTGCCAGCCCCAAGTTTGCAGCAGCTGTTTCACACGAGGAGCTGATTCACGCTCTGCTGCTAATAGTGCTTTGTTGCCAGACAGCATGAAGACCAAGGTCCACAACAAACAGCCGCCCATCATCACCAGATTGACCAGGTGAGCTTGCTGCATGGTCTTTGACTGCCTGTGCAGCATCACAGGCGGAAATGTTTTCCAATACCGTGTGGCCGATGCTGCGCAAGAGCTGAATATGTAAACTGGCTGTAGAAGTGCTGCTCGGGGGTACGATTTGCCAAATTGCCGGGCAGCTTCTCGCAAGGGCACCTGCATTCTAGCTGGTTGCTCTACAAGACTGACATAGATGGCTGCCCCGCAAAACAGGCTGGTGGCCATGATGGCCACCTGATCAAGCAGGAGTGCAAGAATTACCATCTTCCAGATAGCGGGTTGTCTGTTATGCTACTAGTAGCAAGAATTGCTTGCCCTAGAAAGCTTACTCACGGTAAAATTGCTAGCATATGTTCACGCAGCAAGCTTCTGGTGCGACGAAGCATACTACATGATGCTGATGACCCTGCGCAACCGCTTGCCATTGCCGCACGTACTGGCGCTAGTTTACTACATTGCTTGAGGGTTTTGAGCCGGCTAGGACACCGATGCCGTGTTCTGGGTGAGATCAGCATGTGGTGATCAAGGTCGGGTGTCGAGAAACTCGGTGATTTGGGTGCACAGCCATGGACTACTATCCACCCGAGCTAGTGACGCCTCCGCTTGCGCTCGTTGCGTTGCTGGGTTGCCCCGAGCTGCACAGTACTGTCGGAGAATTCCTTAGGTCACAGCACCGACCACCCATCAACTCTATAGGACTGGCAGACCCGCAGAGCGCCTCAAGATTGTTTGGTGAGCTTGCAACAAGCAAGCGTGGGCTAAAAATCTAGCTCATAGCACTGCAATCTAGGCATGCTGCACTGCAGGGGAGCGCAAGAGCACTGTGACTTCGCACACGCCTCCTGTGGACATCTTGAAGGTGACCTGTCTTCTGGCTCTTGTATATCCATGCGACGTTCTCATAGCCTTAAGTCTTGACAACTCACTGTTGTTTTCACAGGCAGATTGGTTTGCCAAGCACAGGCAAAGACGGCCTGCAGTTGCAGTGCTATTCCTGTCTAGGTGTGTGACATGACACCTGATTGCTGCCCTAACAGCAATCGTTGAGCCTCAAGAGCCTGGCACTTGCTTGCAGAGACTCAGTGTTGGGAGACCCTGCAAGCTGGTTGCGCTGCACACAGCAGGCAGATGCTGTCAAGGCAGCCACACGAGCAAGAGGAGCACGTGCTGTGATCATCATTGTGCAACCTGCAGGCAGTTCAGACATTCCAGACGAGCGTGCTTTGCAGCTTTGCAAGCAGGCAGGCACTGACAGACGGTGATAACACAAGCTTCATTTTGTGCATAGTCCTCAATGGCTGACACAATTTTTGATGTGACACTGTCTTGACAAGCTTGCCAGCAGGAAGCACAAGGGTCTTGACAGATGCATTATTCTGTATTCATGCATCTCACCCTTCACAGAGTGCCTAATCCATGTTTGCTCATGCTTCTCAACCCAAGCTGCATAAAGGCTGTGTGTGTGCATGGCCCAATCAGCTTGGCTACAACTGCTCAAAGCAACATCAGCACACGTGAAAGCATGCTCAGCAGCATTCCACACACATCTCCATATCTCCCTGACTCACAGGTCAGCCAATTTGTTCTGCATTTGGCAAGCCCAATTCAAGCTAGGCTCAAACTTTTGCATGAGCGTCATCAAGTGTTTTGCACAGCCACAGAAGCAGTAAATGCACACTGTGCAGGTGCCTGCTGAGTCTGTGCTTGACAGATGTGGCCGGTCTGGTGAAGTTAGGCAGAAGCTTGCACGAGCAAGCTGGAGTGTTTTACCTGGACGAGTCCAGAAGGATCTTATCCATGCATGCTGAGAGACGAGCCCCACCACCAGAGCTCAATGCGCGTATCTCATTCAAGGTATGTTGCTGATACCTGCTAGTGGGCCTCTGCAGTGTCAACAACATCTGCATGTGTTGGATGTCAAACAAAAGGCACCAGGCCCATGCATGCATCCCATTGAGATGTCTTGCTGAGGCCATTTTGGCTCGTTTGTTGCACAGGAAATGCACAGCTGATCTGGCCTCTCACAAAATGCTATGTGAGAAATGCTTGATGCGCGCAGCTTTTCAAGATGCGGTGCTTGTGCTCTGTCAGCTTCTAATTCTGTTCACAGATGGCACATGGCATGGGTGCTGTGCTGTGCTGTGCTGTGCTGTGCTGTGCTGTGCTGTGCTGTGCTGTGCTGTGCCGTGCTGTGCTGTGCTGCATGTAGCACCTATAGACCTGAGCCTTGCTGTCAT
>JAABUS010006157.1_pt1 | contig 14843 bp, 16 predicted proteins | sample 5560161 | NCBI WGS metagenome assembly JAABUS01 (sample SAMN10711885, study PRJNA513376) | rock metagenome | isolation source: Antarctica rocks | place: Antarctica: Victoria Land, Trio Nunatak nord | collected 2016-01-04 | reverse complement strand
GGGCGAGCTCAGAACTTCCATGATCACGACGGAGGCCATGCCCACCACCAAACCCGGAACTACCGGCGTGTCGCACACCCAAACCCGCAGGTCAAGAATCTACAAACCGACCTTGCCGCGGCCCTGCCCGGGGCCGTACACCGAGACTGGTGACGGAACGGCGTCTCCTCCAGGGTGGGGAGTCACACCACTTAGCTGGAAGAAGTTGTAGTAGTCGGCAGTATGGTCAACGTGCAGATGGGTGAGGAAGAGGGCGCTCAGTGCTCCATACTTCAGCCCGGCGCGTTGGTACTGGGTGACCGAGCTCCGCCCACAGTCGACGAGGTAGGTGGCGCCGTCCACGATCAGCGCTGTCGAAATCCCGGCGCGATCACCGACGGGTGGCGGCCCGGCGGCAGTGCCCAGCAGTACGACCGCCAACCTCGAGTCCTGCATGTCCTTTGGCACGCCGGTCTACCGGTCCGCGCTATAACGAGCCGAGGCCGCAGACATCGGAGCCGTCGAGACGTAGACGCGGGCGGCGGAGATCGGCCGGCACGGTGCAGATGGCTGTTTCACAGGTATTTTCCTCTCGTCATCCCGGTCGGTTCGCCGTCGCAGATGGGAGAGTTCGGCGAACCGGAGATCATTGCAGATCGTGGTCGTGCGGTGGTGCCGTCATGAGCCCAGTCTGCTGCGCTGCTCGCGGAGTGGGAGCCCCTCGCTGGAGCCGCAGGCGTGTCATCGATCCACGCGGAATCGGGTGTTGTCTGGCCCGTTTGGTGTCGGCCGCTCATAATATGCTGCAGGATGTGCCCGCGAAGTTCACCGAACTGGTGCTCGGCTTTCGTTTTGATCTGATCACGCGGCGTGGGGAGTAGGATTGACACCGTTTCCGCGACGCGGGTGGGTGCTGTCGACAGCACGATCACGCGGTCGGCGAGGTAGACGGCTTCGTCGATGTCATGGGTGACGAAGGCGATGGTGAGGTCGAAGCGGTCTCGCAGCGTAAGGACCAGGTCTTCGAGTTCCATACGAGTTTGGGCGTCGACGGAGGCGAAAGGTTCGTCCATGAGTAGGACGTCGGGTTGATAGGCTAGGCCGCGGGCGATTGCGACGCGTTGTTGCATACCTCCGGAGAGTTGCCACGGGTAGGCCGAGCCCTCCCCACCGAGTCCGACGGCGGCGAGCATCTGGGTGGCCCGCTCGTGGGCGGCCTTCTTGGTGAGGTCCTTCTTGGCTCGTAGCGGCAGCATGACGTTGCCGAGCACGGTCATCCAGGGCAGCAGGGAGCGGCTGTAGTCCTGGAAGATGAGGCCGAGCTGCTCGGGTGGTTCAGTAACGGGGGTGTCGTCGAGTTCCACGACGCCGGAGGTCGGCGTGAGCAGCCCGGCGATGCACTTGAGCAGAGTGGTCTTCCCGGCGCCCGACGGTCCCACGATGCAGACCAGCTCGCCGTGGTGGATGTCGAAGCTGACATCGGAGATTGCCTGTTTGGTTGCGGCGCCGGCGCCGTAGGTTTTGGCTAGGTGCTCGACGTGCAGCACAGTGCGACCACCCCCTGGACTGGCAGGAGCGGCGCTCCCGGCGGGGGTGCTTCTGGAGGTTGGTGGGTGGGTCATGGTGGTCCTCCGAGGAATGCGGGCTGGGGGTGTCAGGCACCGGTGGTTGCACGGGCCGCACCGATTTGCCAGTGCAGGACACGGCGTTCGACCAGACCGAATGCGAGGTTGAGCAAATAGCCGATTAGCCCGAGGAGCAGCATCCCGGACCACATCGCAGGGAGCGCAAAGGTGCGTTGTGCGTGAAGTGTGAAAAAACCGATACCCTGCGTGGAGGCGACCATCTCCGAGACCACCATCAGCAGCACCCCGATGGACAGACTGGTGCGGGCGCCGACGATAATCTGTGGGCTCGCCGCGGGCAGTAGCACGTAGCGCAACCTGTAGGTCAGTGGCAGCCGGTAAACCCGCGCCATGTCCAGAGTTGTGGGTTCCACCGCTCTGATACCGTCGACTGTGTTCATCAGGACCGGGAAGACGACCCCAAGGATGATGATGCCAACTTTCATCTGCGCCCCCACCCCGAGGACCAGGATCGCGAAGGGTAACACCGCCGGCCCCGGAACGGCGCGGGCATACTCCAACACTGGGGTTGCGGCTTGGCGCAACCGTGGGCTGAGCGCGAGCGCGACACCCACCCCGACACCGATCCCGACTCCGGCAAAGTAGCCCACCGCAAGGTTTCGCAAGCTCGGAACTACGTCGTCGACGAACCCGGGGCCGAACCACGTATTGCCGAACGAAGTCAGAATGTCGGGCAGCGGCGGAAAGAACAATGACCCCGCGCGCACGGACCACACCCACCACGCGGCAATCAGTGCTACCGGCAAGATCAGTTCCCAGGCCACCCCGCCGGCCCGTCGACGCCATCGGCCCCGCACCGCCGTCTTCGATGTCGCCATATCCGGCCCCACTGCGTCCGGGCCAACTGCGTCCGTGGTCGTGATGCTCTGTGTTGCGCTCATGGCGTCTCACCTCGCTGCGATGGGTGCCAAAAAAGGATGGTCCGTTCGAGTCGCTGAAACACCAGGCTTAGGACCACGCCGAGGCCGCCGGCGACGAGGATCAGCGCATACATCAACGAGTTGGCGCCGGAGGCCTGCGCTAAGAGAATGTCGTTGCCAAGCCCAGGCGCACCACCCACCAGCTCGGCGACAATCGCCACAATCAAGGCGATGGTCGCCGAGATCCGCAGCCCGGTCGCGATATAGGGCGACGCTCCACGTAACTGCACCACCGTGAACCGCTGCCACGGTGTAAGCCGGTACGCCCGGGCCATCTCCTTCACCTGCGGGTCCACCCCTCGAACCCCGTAGATGGTCTGCATCAGCAGCGGCCAGACCGCCCCATAGACGACCAGCAGCAACTGCATCTGCAACGACGTTCCCAAAATCAACAATGCCAATGGGATCAGCACGACCGGCGGAATGGGGCGCAGCATTTCGATCACTACCCGGCAGAACCGGTAGGCCGGTTCACTTGATCCCAACAGCACACCCAATGGCACCGCGATCCCCACCGCGATTCCTAAGCCCAGCGCCCAAGCTTCCATCGTTACACTTACCACGTTCCACAGTGCGGGGGCGACGACCAGCTTTCCCAGCGTCTGCAGCACTACCGACGCTGGCGGGAAGTATCGAGAAGGGAGAACTTCTGCACGACTCAGCAACTCCCATAGCACGAACACTGCAGCGACTCCGCTCACGGGGACGAGCATCCCTGAGATAACGGGCCTACGTAACCTCAGTTGGCCCATCCGGAGCGATGATAAGACATTCATTGTGCCACTCCGACCGATAGGCTGCTGACCTTGCCCGCCATGGTGATCTCATCGAGATCACGACCGATGACGAGTTGACCAGAAAAGGCGTCCCCGACGGCTTGCCAGCGTGCCTCCGGCCAGTCAGCCGGAACGATGTGGCTGAGGACCAGGGTGCGCACCCCGGCTCGCTCCGCGAGGGGCCCAACCTGCTCAATCGTGGTGTGTGCGTTGAGAAGGTGCGCGCGAAGTCCCTCGGTGGCTTCATCACGCGGAGACAAGAACACCTGATCGACCCACTCCGCCGCGATCACCTCGTGAACCAGTATGTCTGCACCATAGGCAAGCTCGACCAGATTCTCGCTCGGTGCCGTGTCACCGGAAAAAACAACCGCACCGTCGTCGGTGTCGAATCTAAAGGCGAGAGCAGGGAATACGGGCGCATGCTGGACTAGGGTCACGCTGACGCGCACGCGATCATCCTCGTAGAAGCTGACAGGCGACATGCGGGGGTGTGGGTCACCGTTCGCGTCGACGAGAAATTCCGGTGGCACCGGGACATCTCTTCCAATGAAGCACTCCGAGGGCACGCTTTTGCGGTTATCGAACGATCGGTCGTTGTAGTCCGTCGCGTGAGCGCGCACAAGAAGGTCGACCATTTCGGCCGTGCCGGGAGTCGGATTGTCCGGACTTACCACGGGCGGCGCGGGCGGTAAACCAGACAAGGGTGGGATGGCACCGCGATTGCCCGGTCCCCAGATTTCGACCGTGCCGTCCGCGCGGTCGAGGCCATTAAACAAGCCAGTAGTGAGAATACTGCTCAGGCCCACCACATGGTCGGAGTGCAAATGCGTGATGAACACCGCCCTCAAACGGTCCAACGGCCCCCGGCCGGGACCCGCAGATCCCCCCGCTACACCGCTGGTTTGCGGGAACGCCGCACGTAATTGGGTCCCCACACCTTCGCCGGCATCCACCAGGTAGAAGCGGTCGCCCACCACCAGGGCACTGGCAATACCTCGTCTGCTCGCCCCCCATCCCGGACCGCCGGCGGTACCGAGCAGGACCATGCGAACCGATTCCCGGGTCATTGCACAAACCCGGCTACGCTCTGGCTGGACGGGATAAACCCCAGATTCACCATTTGCGCAATCAGTTGATTGTACGCATCCCGGTCGATCTCCGTGGCATATGTGCTCTGCGAGATCTTGCTCGCAACATCGGGCGTGAGCTGAGTGAAGCTGGGAAGAATCTTCGCGAATTCGCCGGGATTCGCTTGCAGGAACTCGTCCGCTTTCTTTAACCCTCGGACGAAGCGTTGTATCAGGTCGGCCTTGTTCTTTGCGGTCTGGTTGCTTGTGAAGAACAACGTCTGCACGGCCTTGGCGGGTAGCCCGTCGTTGCACGGGCTGCCGATGGACCGCAGGGTCCCGTCCCCCAACGCCTGGGTGAGGAAGGGTTCGGGCAGCACGCCTGCATCGATCTGGCCCTTCGTGATCGATGGTGCTGTCTGATTGAATGGTAACTCGATGATCTTCAGGCCACCCGGGTTGACACCTGACTTGGTCAGCACCGCCCGGAGACACAAGTCGAAGAGCGCACCCAGCGAGTTCACGGACACGGTCTTGCCGGCCAGGTCAGCGTAGGATTTGATGGGCGAGTCTTTCGCGACCAGCACGCCATTTACGCGGTCAGTGGCAGATACGACGGAATTGCCTGCAACAGCAGTGAGAGGCAATTTCTTGCTGGCCGCGACGATCGCCGGAGAAGACGCCGCTTCTCCGACGTCGTAACTGCCCTGCACCACGCCGGTGATGATCGTGCCGCCGCTGTCGGCGTTCTTCGTCACGAGCTGGATGCCTTCGTTGGCGAAAAAGCCCTGCTGTATGCCGACGAAGATCGGGGCTACGTCCACCGTTGGAACCAGACCGAGATTGAGTATCGGGAGCCCCGAGCTGTTCCCGGAGCCGCCGCCCGCCGACCCGACCGTTGATACGCCACCGCCTCCACAGGCGCTCAACAAGAGCGCAAGCACAGAGACCGCGGCGAGCGCGAATCGCGGCTTAATTGTAGCACCCTTCCGTGCCATTGATATCGCCATTTGATTCCCTTCAGATCAGACTTGCATTCGCGAGTACTGTCGGTGCGTTGGATCTTCAGCTCGTGTGGGCGGCGATCTCCCTCACGGCGTCCATGGCGGTCACAACCGGGTTCGCGCCGGTCAAGGCGTGGTGGTAACGCTGAACCAGGCTGATGGTGTCGGCCGGGGTGGTGGCGGTTCCGTATACAGCGAAATCCGGGCGAATCAGCACGGCAACCGAGGACAGCTCCTGCAGCCAGGCTGCGTATGCCCCGGTGCTGTCGACAATGGTGTCCTGGCCGGGCTCGGCGCCGAGCGCGACGACCGGGACCCCCGCTTGTGCGAGGAGGTGGCGGTGCTGCGAGAGCAGCGGCAGCAGGCTGGTGTCGGCGAACACCAGGCAACTACCACCGCCGAGGACGTCGTCGAGCAGCCCGCCGGCCGTCGCCCCGGTGCCGGGTGCCTGGATCGACATCAGGCCGGCCGCAGGACTCGCGGGTTCCGTCAGCCCGGGTCCCAGTCGCGGGGCTGCCGGGGGCGGCGGGGCAAGGGACGGGTCCTTTAGCGCGGCCATCATCTGCCGGTCGCGTTCGGCGGCTGCTTCGGGGTTGGAGATGCAGATGACCTTCCCGAGCTCCATGGACATGTCGATGAAGTGCTGAACGTGGGGAACCCGCTCGGGGGTGTAGGTGTCGAGCAGCGTGTCGGGGCTGGTGCCGCGCAGGACTCGATCGAGCTTCCAGGCAATGTTCATCGCGTCGCGGAGCCCGGCGCACATGCCCTGGCCCGCGAAGGGCGGCATGAGGTGGGCGGCGTCGCCGGCGATCAGCAGGCGCCCGCGGCGCCAGGTGTCGGCCCATCGCGCTTGGAAGGTTGCCCTCAATACTGAGGACGTCGTTCTGCTCGTAGTAGGGGGCATTGACCTGACACTCGAGGAGGCTCGCGGACCCCACAAGTGCGACTGCCCCATCGCTGCCCACCAACTGGCGCGCATTCGCGCTGGCGGTTGCGGGGTCCCCCTTATCGTCGGTGATCTCGTACTTGATCTGGCGCCCTGGATACCGCCTGTCGCATTGACCTCGTCGAACACGGCCTTGGCTGCCTGGGACGCTTCCGAGAATGTTGCAGGTCCGCTCAGGGCGTTGATCGAGCCGACGACGATCGGCTCCTTCGAACTGGAGCTGGTCGTTCCGGTGCCCGAGGCGGAGCAGCCACTGAGGGCGAGCGCCCCCACCGCGATTAGAGCTATGGGAAGTCTCCTCATTGAGCCCAGCCTCCTTGCAGGGGGTCGCCGGTTACGGCGGTGAACGAACACACTCAGCGGTCGTGGTTCGTATAGTATATGATCTGCCTAGCGAAACCAACCGGTTGCCCACCGGGGCGTTCACGTCGTCCGGCACGCATTGTCACTGATGCGGGAAGGGTTTTGACACGGCGGCACACGCACCGCGGCAGCCTCAGTCGTGTCCGATCTGCGAAGGAGCACCGATGACCGATCTCACCACCAGAACCACACCGTTGCGTGTGGCGGCTGTGCAGGCGGAGCCGAAGTGGCTCGACCTCGATGCCGGCGTCGGCCAGGTCATCGCCCTGATTGCGGAGGCTGCCGCAGGCGGCGCAGAACTCGTCGCGTTCCCCGAAACGTTCCTTCCCGGCTACCCATGGTGGATCTGGCTGGATTCACCGGCGTGGGGAATGCAGTTCGTCGGCCGGTACGCGGCGAACGCGATGAGTCGTGACGGCGCCGAGTTGCAGCGCATTGCACAGGCCGCCGCCGAGCACCGGGTGCACGTGGTGCTCGGGTTCGCCGAGCGCGCAGGCGGCAGCCTCTACATGGCGCAAGCCTTCATCGACGACACAGGCAGGGTGGTATCGGTACGGCGCAAGCTGAAGCCCACCCACGTCGAGCGCAGCGTATTCGGTGAAGGGGACGGCTCGGATGTGCAGGTGCACGACCTCGGCATCGGCCGCGTAGGGGCGCTAAACTGCTGGGAGCACTTTCAACCGCTCACGAAGTACGCGATGTTCAGCCTCGGCGAGCAGATCCACGTTGGTTCTTGGCCGAGTTTCTCGTTGTACCGCGGAGCAGCGTACGCACTCGGACCCGAGGTGAACACTGCAGCAAGTCGTGTGTACGCCGTCGAGGGCCAGACCTTCGTCCTGGCGTCTTGCGCAGTGGTCGGCGCCGCGGCGCATGAATTGTGGGGTGACACGGAGGAGAAGCGCCAGCTGCTTCAGAAAGGCGGTGGCTTCACACGGATTTACGGGCCGGAGGGCAGCGAACTCGCGGTGCCGCTGGACGACACGGCGGAGGGTATCCTTTACGCCGATTTGAATCCCGGACTACTCGCCATCGCGAAGTCCGCCGCTGATCCGGTCGGCCACTACTCGAGGCCTGACGTTTTCCGGCTCGTGTTCAATCCGCGATCGAACCGGACCATCGTTTCACCGGACAGCGTCGACCCCACGCTCACTCCGCTGATCCGCGAGGAGAGCGACCTCGTGCCGGTCGGCAGCGACCTGCAGGCGGTCAGGCGGTGAGCGCTCTCGAATCGTCAATCGCGGCTCACCTGCGCACCGAACGCAAAATCCCTGCGAAGAAGGACGAGCGCTTCACCCCGCCCTACCCGTCGTTCTCAGCACGGTTCCCCACCTCGGTGGTGCAGGTGACGATGGCCTATTTCGGCGCGCAGCACCCGGCCGACGCGGACTTCTCGACCAGGGAGAGGGCGCGCGCGGAGCTCGACCGCCTGGTCGACGAGCTCGGCGGCGCGAACGGTGCCGGCGACATCGACCGCCCGCTACATGGACGAGGCCAGCTATGAGACCACGCTCGTCATCGCCTACTGGTCTGACCCCGCCGTCTATGACCGGTGGCGCCATGCCCGCACTGCCTGGACCGACTCCTCACGACGGACGGAGGGACTTGGGTACTTCACCGAGGTCCTCACCCCCTCGGTCGACCGCTTCGAGACCCTGTTCTCGAACGATCGGGTGGAGGGCGTCTCGGCGTTCGCCGACGCCCTGTCCGGCGAGGTCCGCGAGCACGGCTACTGGGGCTCAAGGGATCGCATGCCGCTGGCACAGATCGATGCGTTGGAGCCGGAAGGTGCATTGCATCCCGTTGCAAGCTCCGAGGTGCGCGTGCGGCCGCAGCACAACCTGTGCCTCATCCGATCTGGACAGGATTGGAGCGACACCCGCAATAACGAACGCGCAATGTATCTCGACGAGGTCGAGCCCGTTTTGCGCGAGGGCATGGACTTCCTGCGCGACGCGGGCATTGACATCGGCTGCTATGCCAACCGGTACATGACGGTGCTCGATGCGACGTGGCGACCGGTCGACAAGACCTTCGGCATGAGTTGGTGGCACAGCATGGCGGAACTTGACGCCTGGGCAGAGTCGCATCCCACCCATGTCGCGATCTTCCGCGCCGCGATGAGGCACCTGCGCGCGATGGCAAGCGCGGCGAAGCTGCGCCTGTACCACGAGATCACGGTCGCAAGCGTCGACCAGCAGGAGTTCGTCTACCTCGACTGTCACCCGTCCACTGGGTTGCTGCGTGCCGTCTCCGCTTCAGGGGTGGTGTCCTGAACGCAGCGTGGTGAATCCGATGCAGGCGAGCTCTGCAGGAGAAACTGCCATGCCGGCGCCGGTCAACGACGGTTCTCCTCATGATGAGCGCGTTTCTCTTCTTCATCCTCATACAAGTCTTCACTTGTCGCAGGGTTGACCGGTTGCACGCTATGAGGTGGAGCCGGTCACGGCGGGGTCATCACAGCAGCGGTGTGTGCTGGTTTAGCAAATGCATAGAGACCCTCGCGCGGGGAATGGGCTCAGCGATCGGATCTTCACTGAGCGGCCTTGCCGCTACTCGAGCGAATCTCGCCTCGATCGCAACCTGGACCGGTGTCAGCGCGCCGACCGCGAGCCAGCCGAGCTGCCGACCGCGTCAGCGATCGTCTCTGTGAGGGCGAGGATTCGTCGATCGTCGAAGAAGCGGCCCTCCACGGAGAGCCCGACATCGGCGCCGGCCGCCGGTAGCGGAATAACAACCGCCGGTGCGCCGGCGAGTGAGCCGGGTGCCGTGTGACGGGTGATCGTGCTGAAGGTGGGCACTTCCCGGTCGTTCAAACTGACTAGGTCGTCCGCGCCGACGAGCGGCGCCGTGACGGGGACGGTCGGAAAGAGCAAGGCGTTCACCTCGTTGTCGTCCAGTACGTCGGCGGTGCGGCGACGAAGGCGAGCGCGCATCGCCAGCGCCTTGTCGTAGTCGTCGAAGCTGGGCGGCGACGCAGTGAACGAATCGAAGATTCGACGGACGTCGGGGGAAGCGATTTGCTCGATAACGTCCGCGTAGCTCATTGAACGCACTTCCGAGTCAAGCGTGTGCAGGTACCTGCTCACCGCACGCGGGCCCTCCCAGGCAGCGATGACGTGTTGGCATGCGTCGGTCATTAGGTTCCCGGGATCGACCTCGACCTCCACGAGGGTCGCGCCGCTCCGAGCCAACAGGTCTGTCGCCCGTTCGAAGGCGAGTGCCACTTCGGGCGCCGTGTCGGTACACCGCTCGGTGACGATGCCGAGGCGGATTTCTTTCAGGGAAGGCGGTGCTTGCCTCGCTTCATTCGTGACCAGACCGTCGGCCAAAGCGAGGTCCGTCACCGCGGTCGCGTGGACCCCGATCGTGTCCCTCGTCCAACTCAGATGCACGACGCCGTCGCCCGGCCAGCGGCCGGTCGTTGGTCGCCAACCCGCTATGCCGCACGTCGCGGCGGGTATGGAGATCGAACCGCCGGTGTCGGTCGCGACCGAGAGCGGCACAATGCCGAGCGCGACCGCTGTAGCGCTGCCACCGCTTGATCCGCCCGCAATGCGGTCCGGGAATCGGGGATGTCGGACAGGACCGAAAGCCGCGTTGTTGCTCGTTACGCCGAAGGCCAGCTCGTGCAGGTTGGTCTTGCCCATCGTCACGGCCCCTGCCTGCCGGAAGGCAGTTACGACCGAGGCCTCGCCTTCGGGGTTAACGCCGCCAAGCGCCGGCGTACCCGCGGTGGTGGGAAATCCGAGCGCGTCGACGTTGTCCTTCACAGCGATAGGTATCCCTCGCAGAATCCCCTCGGCCGGCGCAATGATCCGGTCGCTGACCGAGATGAATGTTCCTGGCGAATGGAGGGCGGCTTCCATCGACCGCTGCAGCGCCACATGTCGTTGTTCGGAATTGAGTCGCTGCCAGTCCGCCACACGCTCGAGCATCGCTCGACCTCCCTGTCGCCCCGGCCCCCGAGGGGCCCAGATCATATCATATACGATAACTTGGTGTCTTTGCAGTCATGGCCAGACGTCGTCGGACGCGGAGAAGGTCAGCCGACCCGAACGAAGGAGTCTTATGACGACCGTGCCCACCCGCTTCACCGTCCGATTCGGTACTCGCCACGCTCTCGCTCAGGCTGGTATGGCCTTCGCCGGACAGGAGCCTGAACTCGCGATCGCCGTCAGCCGCGCCGGCGGAGTCGGGTCGATCGGTGTGGGGTTCACCTCACCCGATCGGCTCCGCGAGGTCGTCGGAGACCTTCGATCAAAACTCGGTGACCTCCCGTTCAACATCAACTTCATCACCGTCTTTGGTAACGAGGAGACGGTCGCAGTCGCCGCCGAGCTCAAGGTTCCCATCGTGTCGTTCCATTGGGGCCATCCGCCGCAGAAGCAGCTCGACCTGCTGCACGGTGCGGGTGTCTCGATCTGGGAGCAGGTCGGGACAGCCTCGGCCGCGGTTCGCGCGGTCGACGACGGCATCGACGTCGTGATCGCACAAGGGTGGGAGGCAGGCGGTCACAACTACGGTGGCATGGGCCTGGTCGCGCTGGTGCCCGAGGTAGTTGACGCAGTCGGCGAGCGTGCGCTCGTGCTCGCTGCTGGCGGAATTTCGGACGCCCGCGGTGTTGCCGCGGCGCTCATGCTCGGAGCAGACGGAGCCTGGGTCGGCACGCGACTGGTCGCAACGGAGGAGGCGCACGTCCATCCGGAGCATCACCGCCGCATTCTTGCCGCTGTCGGCGAAGACACGATCCGGTCCGCCGTGTTTGGGCCGGAGATGCCCGCCTTCAACCCGATGCGGCTGTTGAAAGTCAAGGTCGTGGAGAAGTACAACGATCGCCTTGCGGAACTCCCCGTGGACGGACGAACGCATCTGCCGGTGATCGGAGAGACGATCTTGTCTGGGCAGCTCCATGTGAAGCACAAGTTTGATGTCATCCTGCCGACGCCCGACACCACGGGTGACTTCGAGGAGATGGCCTGGCTCGCAGGTCAGGGAGTCGGACTGGTGCACGAGATCAAGCCCGCTGCCGAAGTCGTGCATGAGCTCATGGAGGGCGCCGCCGAGATCATCGGACGTTCCGCGAGCCGCATACGGTGACGGCTGAGACTGCGCCAGCGGCTCGGACCGGACAGGTCGTCGCACTCGCGGCATACCCGATCAAAGGGCTCTCCGCCGAAAGTCGCACTTCCATCCGCTTCACCACGGGACAAGGTGTGCCACATGACCGTAAGTGGGCTCTCGCCCGGCCGGACGGCGCCTACCGAAAAGGAGCACGCGAGCCGTTGCCGAAGGACCAGTTCTTCATGCTCGCTCGCGACGCGAGGCTCGCCGGGCTGACCACCCACGTTGAGCCGGAGGGGGAAACGCTTGTAGTCCAGGTGCGCGGGCACGATGTCCTGCGAACGAGCCTCGGCACGCCCGACGGCCGCCGCATGGCGCAGCGCTTCTTCGCCCGGTGTTGGATCTACCTGGCGGAAGCGGGCCGCTCGTCGCGCATGAGCCAGGCCTGCGGTTCACGGACGTCTCGGTCGTCTCAGGCGCCCTGATGCACGCGGTGTCCTTCATCAACTTGCAGTCGATCCGGGCGCTCGAGGAACAAGTCGGTGTACCCATCGACCCGGCTCGGTTCCGCGCGAACGTTGTGTTGGACGGTATGCCGGCATTCAGTGAACTCCGCCTCGTCGGCGACGAGGTCCGGGTCGGCGCCGCTCGGTTCCGCGCCGTCCTTAACACGAGGCGCTGCGCTGCGACCGAGGTGAACCCCGTCAACGCGCGACGGGACCTGCCCATCCCTCGGCTGCTCGTACGGCATTTCGGCGCGAACGAGATGGGCGTGTACGGCGAGGTCGTCGGGGAGGGCGAGGTCGAGGTCGGCGACTTCGTGAGTTATCCGCTCCCCTCGAAGGCGTCCGGCGATGACTGAGAGGGATCTCGTCGTGACGCAGAGGGTTGCGCTGACTCGGTCTATCACCCAGTTCGAGCTCGGTCCCGCGCCGGGGCACCCCCCGCTGCCCGCCGTCGAGCCGGGCTCGCATATCAGCATCGCAACGCCGGCCGGGCACCGTCGGAGCTACTCGATCGCAGAGCAGACGGCCGATGGCTTCTACCGGATCTCCGTGCTTCGCGAGGCCGACGGCCGGGGAGGCTCCAGGAGCATGCATGACGACGTCCGAGTCGGCGATCGGCTGGGCGCCGAGGGCCCACGAAACGCGTTCCCGCTCCGCGACGCGGACGAGTACCTCTTGATCGCCGGTGGTATCGGGATCACCGCGATTCGGGCTATGTTCCAAGTGCTGAACCAGGGGGGCGCAGGTACGCCTGCTCTACCTGTCACGCACGGCGGACGACACCGCCTACCTCGATGAGTTGACTATCGCCGGCCCCGCACGTTCGGGTGCATCACAGTGCCGTGCACGGCCGAATTGACCTATGGCCGTATCTCGCCGAGCCGCGCGATGGCCGGCACGTCTACTGCTGCGCGGCACGGCCGCTCATGGAGGAGGTGCGCGGGCTGACCATGCACTGGAGGCCCTCCAGTGTGCACTTCGAGGACTTCGCTGGCGTCGCGGCAAGTCAGGTGAGCGACCAGCCGTTCCAGGCGGTTTGGGCGCCGAATGGCCGCACGGTCGAGGTGGGCCCGGACAGCACCTTGCTCGACGCTCTCAACCGTGCCGGTGCGGAAGTTGCCAGCTCATGCCGGTCCGGCACGTGCGGTACGTGCGTCCTGCGGTTGTTCGAGGGCGAGGCGGAGCACCGCGATCTCGTGCTCGATGCGTCGGAGCGCTCAAGTCGGGTCATCGCCTGCGTGTCACGGGCAGCGGGACAGACGTTGACGGTAGGACCGTTGGAGCGATGACAACGCGAAAAGTGCGGTCTCATCGATGTCCAGCGAGGGGCGCTACCCTTGATTCGCTCACGGACGGACGCTCCGTGGCAGACTACCGGGTGTAGACATGAGCAGCGAAGCCATCGGCTCCTGGGCTGAGACGCCGGAGCAATCCAAGGTCGATCGTGCCTACGAAATGATTCGTAGTCGTATCCTCAACGGCTCCTACGCCCCAGGTAAACGACTGATTCTCGGCACGCTTGGGACGGAACTCGGTGTGTCGTCCGTGCCGGTGCGCGAGGCGGTCCGGCGCCTCGAGGCCGAGTCCCTCGTGTCCTTCACCCGCAACGTCGGCGCCGCCGTTCGGGCTCTGGACCTCGACGAGTACCGCTGGGCGCTGCAGACACTTGCGATCACAGAGGGCGCGGCGACTGGTCTCGCCGCCTCGCTGCTGACGCCGGCCGCCCTAGCTGACGCCCGCGACCTGAACGACCGGATGCGCACAGGCCTCGAAAATTTCGACCCCGAGCTGCACTCAGATTTGAACCAGCGCTTCCATCAGGTTCTCTCCGCGCCGTGTCCGAATCCAGAACTGGTCGAACTCGTACAGCACGGCTGGACACGAATGTCGACACTGCGTTCGAGCGTGTTCGCCTTCATACCCGACCGCGCTAGCGACTCGGTGATCGAGCACGACGAGATCCTCGCCGCGATCGAGAACAGCGCCCCAGCCGAGCGCATTGAGTCCCTCACTCGGCAGCACCGACTGACCACGCTCCGCGGGATTGTCGAGCTGTATGCGGAACACGTTTGAAGGACTGGCGCAACCGGTAGCCAGAGCGTGACGTATGTCAAAGCCGCGCCGACGAGGGTGTCTCCCGAGCGTCTCGCGTTCGGAGTCGGTGTTCGCGCCAAGCGGACTGCGTCCGTGCTATTCAGTCGCGACTAGACCGAGGGACGAGGGCGGCTCGTGCGATCGAGGTGAGTCGCCAGGGCAGACAGGTCGCTCGGCGCAAAATGCGTCAGCCGGCCTGAGCGGGCCGTTGCTCTGTTCCGTTGAGGCGCGTAGGGCGGGCACAGATTGTTTGGGTACTGCGCTCGTCGATGTTGGGGCGACCGACGGGGGTGTCCCTATTTGGTTCGTCAAGCCGCGATAGCGGCTGGCGAACCGAGGGTGCCGTCGCAAAGCATGGCGTGGAGGACGTTGCAGCGGCGTCTGGCGAGGGCGATGAGGGCTTTGTTGTGGCGTTTGCCCTGGGCGATCTTGCGGTCGTAGTAGGCGCGGGGGGGGGGGGGGGGGGGGTTGTATCCCA
>JAABUS010006156.1_pt1 | contig 14846 bp, 19 predicted proteins | sample 5560161 | NCBI WGS metagenome assembly JAABUS01 (sample SAMN10711885, study PRJNA513376) | rock metagenome | isolation source: Antarctica rocks | place: Antarctica: Victoria Land, Trio Nunatak nord | collected 2016-01-04 | reverse complement strand
GCCTTCGGGGAGGGCTGGGGAGGGGCCGTCGAAAGACGGTGAGTCACCCGGCCCGTTGAGCCGAGAAGCCGCCGGGCTTTAGCCCGAGCGGAGTGTCACCTCCCGCAGTGCTAGGCTTTGGTCGTTGAATTTCCGGTCGTCTTAGGACCCCGCTTGCCCTGCCTGACCTCGACTGGTTGCCCTATGTCCTCCGGCCGCGACTTCTTGCCGCGTCCGGTTTCGATAGTAGGGGGTGATCCAGGCGAGAGGTCCAAGCCAAGATCGATGGTGGTAACGCCAGTGGTGTTGGTTCTGGATGAACCCTTGGATCCTCCTCCGAGGATTTGGGGGCGAGTTTGCCGGTGCGAGATAAGCCCCCGGGCCGACGGCGGGCCTTTACCCGTCGCTTTGGTCTCGTTCGCCGGGATCGCCAGGTTCGTGACCGTCCCGTCCGGATAGACCGCCTGGATCGAGAGTGTTGCCCCCATCGCTTCGACGATCCGGGCCAGGGTGCCGACCTGGATGTCATCCCTGTTTTCGACCTTCGAGACATTGGCCTGCGCGACGCCGAGCCGTCCGGCCAATTCCGCTTGCGTGATGCCGCCGGCCTGGCGAAGCCCCGCGAGGCGGACGGCCTCGGGCGGGACCGAGGGCCCGTCGGACAGCACCAGTTGCACGACGCGATCGAAGGCCGCCTTGGCGTTGGGATAGGACTCGTCCACCCCCGTCCCGAAGTCGTCGGGGCCCGGCGTCGACAGGCCGAACCCGGTCCCCGGCCGCCACTCGACCACCACCGGGGCGAGGTCGCCGTCGCGGAAGACATTGACGAACCACGAGCCGGTCTCCGTCCCCGAAGGGTCGATCTCGACCTTCCGGCCCCGAAACCGCTCGGCCAGGTCCTTGTGCAGGCGCTCGACGTCGTTCACCGTCCCCCTCACGAGATGGGCTTGCCGTCGAGTCCGGGTTTGGCCAGGGCGACGGCTCCTTTTCGGTCCCGGATCTCGAAAGCTCCATTGGGGGCGACGAAAATGTCATGCCCCCTGGTTGCGTAGCGGACCAGATCGGGCCTGTCCTTGGCGGGGCGAATGCTGTCCGCCTGCGCCGGATACATGCGTCCGTCGGTCATCCAACTGTCCGGGTCGTAGGGGATGCCCGTCAGGTCGTCCTCGACCCCGTTGAGGGTGTCGCAGATCTGCCGATAGGCTTCGGCCGCCGTCGACGCCGGAGGGGCGGCGAGCAACCGCCGGTAGAACTCGGCCAGTCGCTCACGCTTCGGCGGTATCGGCCCGCTCATCCGGTCCCGATCCTCAGCCCGATCTTCGGCACGATTACGGGCGAATTATACCATTAATGGTATATTTTGTCAAATCTCGCACCTCCGTCACGCCGGCCCCATGCGGCCCCCCTGCCCTACGCCTCCGGCTCGGCCTGGCCGGGGACGGTTGTCCGCTTGCGCGGCGGATCAGACGGCGTCTTCCCCGGCCGCCGGCAACTCCGCCTCGGCGGTGGCCAGGGCCTCACGCAGCGACTCCACCAGGCCGAGCGGGTCGATCCCCCTGCCCCGCTCGGCGGTGATCCGGATCCCGGGCGTCGTCTTGAAGACCCGGGACGTGACTGGCTTGGCTTTAGGGCCCCTGCCCTTCGCGCCCCGGGCCCTCGGTTCCACCGTGGAACGCGCCTTGGACTCGCGCACCGCGGCGACCGTCTCGTCCCTCGTCATCTCGCCCGAGGCGATCTTCCCGACGATCTCCCGCCGCTCGGCATCATCCTCGATCTTGGCCAGCTCGGCGGCGGCCGAGGCGGGGATGGTCTCATCCTCGACCTGGCGCTGGAGGTCTTCGGGGAGCGTGAGCAGGGCCAGCGCCCGGGAGATCGACCCGGTGGACACACTGAGTCGCTCCGAGAGTTGGCGGTAGGTCCAGCCCCGGCGGTCGATCAACGCCTTGAACGCTCTGGCCTGCTCGATCGGCTTGAGGTCGTCCCGGAGGAGGTTCTCCACGAGCTGATCCTCCAGCACGTCGTCGGGGTCGGGATCTCCCTTGGCCTCGATCGCCATCAGCGAGGCCAGGCCCGCCATGAGGGCGGCGCGGTAGCGGCGCTCGCCCGCGACGATGATCCAGCGGTCGGACGCGGCGACGTACCGGACCCGGATCGGCTGGAGCTGGCCCCGCGTCTTGAGGCTGGCGGCCAGCTCCTCCAGCGGGCCCTCGGGGAACTCTCGCCGGGGCTGGTCGGGGTCGGGCATCATCCGGTCGAGGTCGATCGCCAGCGCGTCCTTGATCCGGGCCGCGCCCCGGTACTTCGCCTCGCCCTGGAACGTCGGGGCGGGGATCGGCTGGGCGGCTGCCGGGTCCGGCCGATGGGCCCCCATCGACTCCCGCATGTGGCCGCCGAGGCGGGCCCGGAGGTCTTGCGCCGACTTCATGCCACCCTCCGGGCTTCGACCATCCGGGCCTCGACCCGGCCGACCAGCTCGTCCGCGATGGCCCGGGTCGCCTTCGCCGCCGCCGACCGCGGCTTGTAGTGGCTGATCGGCAACCGGGCCGCGACCGCCTCCTTGAAATCCTTGGCCAGCGGCATGGCCGTGGCGAAGACGTCGTCGCCGTATATCTCGCGGAGCAGGCCCTCGTAGGCCGCGTGGATCCCCAGCCGCTTGTCGAACATCGTGGGCAGGTAGCCCAGCAGGCGGAGCGACGGATTCGGCCCAGCCTGCACCGCCGCGATGGACTCCTGGACCGGCTCCAGGCCCTGGGCCCCGTAGTCCTCGCACTGGAGCGGGACGATAATGAAATCCGACGCCACCAGCGACGACCATGAACATAAGTGCAGATTCGGCGGGTTATCGATCAAGATCAGATCGAACTCCCCGCCGGCCTCGTCGAGGAACTCCCTCATCCCCCGCTCCGAGCCGGGCCAGGCCGAGGGGGGCAGCATGTTGAAGGCGGTCAGGGCCTTCGACCCGGGCACGATCGACACCCCCTCGATCCCGGTGGGGCGGATCAGCGCCCCGGGGATCGGCATCAGGTCGGGGTCGTAGAGGGCGGCCACGGACTGGGCCCGGCCGATCTGCCGGGTCACCTCCGGCCCGAAGAACCCCTGGGTCAGGGACGCCTGGGGGTCGTTGTCCACCAGCAGGACCCGGCCCCCCGCCTTGGCCAGAGTGCCCGCCAGGTGGTGGCATGTCGAGGTCTTGGCCACGCCGCCCTTCTGGTTCAGGGCGGAGATCGTCGTCCCCATGATCGGCGTCCCTCGGTCGGGGTCGTTCCACCGTGGAACGCGCCCCATGAAGGTATCGGACGGGTCGGGCCGCGGGCGTGAGCGCCTCGCCCGTTCCACCGTGGAACCGCCCGGAGAGACATCGAGCCCCGGCCAGTCGAATTTACCTTGCATCAGTGCGGCCTCCTGGTGGTGGTCCGGCGGCGATCCGGCCGCTACCATCTTACCCATGGATCATGGATCACGGCCCGGCCCGCTACTACTCCAACGCAAGTCGCGCCGCCCGGGTCGGGCCGGGGGACCTGCCGGGCTCGATCGGGATCACCCCGGCCCCCAACGTCCCCATGCCCGTCGGCATCGCCTCCGGGGCCGGCCGGATCGGCGACGACGGCCGCGGCCTTGGCTTCGAGGGCTTCCCGCTTCTCCTGCTTGGCGACTTCACGCTTGGCCTGGGCGATCGTGCCCATGGTGCCGCCGAGGATGGCGGCCGCTTTGTCCTTTGCCTTCTCCAGGATCTTGGCCGATTCCTTGTCCTTGCGCGTCGGGATCAGCGGGGTAGCGGCGACCGCCTTGACCTCAGCCTCAGCTTTGACGATCTGTTTCGCTGCCTCGACGATCGCCCCCTTAGCCGGGGCAGTGCCGGCGACGACCTTGGACTCGATCGCCGGGTCGACGGACTTGACCTTCTCGACGGCCGACGCGAACTTGCCGTCTCGCTCGATGGTCGCCTTGCTGACACCGTGCTGTTTGGCGAGACGTTCGGCCGATGAGGCAGACACATCATTTTGAGGTGTCTGCTTGTATTGGTTCGCTCCGGTGCCTCCCTGTTTCGATTTCGTCCGGTTGTACCGCCGCCCCCTCAATAGCGAATGGGGTCGTCGGGGTCGTACCGCCGTGCCGCCCCGACCAGGGCGAAGAGGGCAGCGCTCTCGACGTCGTCGGCCAGGTGGGCGGGCCAGCGGCGGGAGCGGCAACGGGCCGTCAGCCGGGCCATAGCGACCGCCTCGGGGTCCTCGGCCAGCGCCCGCTGCTCGTCGGTCAGGCGCCCGGGCCCGGCCATCGGACGCTTCGGGCAAATTTGCCCGAAGCGTTTTCCTGGTGCCGTCATCGACATGGGTCGTCCTCCCCTCCGACGGGCTCTCAACCTGTGAATGATTGCAGGTTGGAGGGCCGGCTGGTCGCCCGGCCCGGTGCGGGTCAGCGGCCCTCGGGGAACAGCAGGGCGAACGCCCCGGCATCCATCATGAATTTGACGTGGCGGCCGTCCTCAGCGAGGCTGGCGGGGGGCCGATCCGCGTGGGGGATCGCCCGCCATCGCTCCAGGGTGGCGATGGCCATCCGGGCGGGGCCGAAGACCGGCCCGCCGTCCATCTCGAAGACGATGATCGGGTCGGGATCGGTCGACGGCCGCCGCGGCGACACCGCCGAACCGGGCCCGGCCAGCGCCGGCACGGCCAGCCAACCGAGGGCGGAGCGGAGCCACTCGCGGCGGCCAAGCCGGAGCGTGGCCAGCCATCGCGGCGGGGACATGGCGTGGCCGACGCGGGCGGGGGACGGCTCGCAGGCGGGGCGGGGGGCTTCGAGGGTCGTCATCGGGGGTCGTCTCCGTCGTCGGGCCTGGATGGAGCCCCCGGGCCGGGACCCGGGGCGGTGGTCGTCCTGGTCACAGCAGGCCGCAGGCTTTCGCGGCCCGAATATGCTTGCAGCCGGTCGGGTCGATCCCCTCGCGGCGGAACGTCCAGTCCCCGCAGGTGCAGGCCGCCCCGTGGACGTCCAGGGAGACGTCGTGCGTCGCCCCGTCACCCTTGGTGAGCCGGAACGCCCGGATTCCCCCAAAAGCCTCGGGCCGGATCGGGCGGACCCGGTAGGACACGCCGTTGATCGAGAGCCGCAGCGAGCAGCGCCCGGAGGCCGGGGCGGGGGCCTTGCGGGGCGTCGGGTAGAGCGGCAGGCCCTCGGCCTTGCGTTGCTCGATCGCCCAGGGCGCCCGTGCCGGGGCGATCGTCTCGGGGGTCCGGATCCCCATCTGGCGGGCCTGGCCGGGGGTCAGTCGGCTGTGGTCTCGGGTGTCGGCGGTGTCGATCGCGGCCATGGTGTCAATCTCCGTCGCACGGTGTGGGGATCCCCCGGGCCATCCCGGGGGCGGGTCGCGATCGGGGATCATCTCGCCCGGCAAAGCTCGGATTCGTGCATGCGGTCGGAGGGGTCCGGCGCGAACGCGGCTTCCATCCGGTCGGCCGCCATGGCGTCGATGTGGGCGTCGTACTCGCGCTCTTCCCGCAGGATGGCGAGGAACGCGGCGACCCGCCCCAGGGTCCAGTCGGCCCGGCCGATCGGGCCGAGGTCGGCCGGGGGGTCGGCGTCGATCCCGGCCATCCGGAGGGCATAGGAGGCCCAGTAGGTGTCTTCGCTCGGGGTCGGGGCGAAGTCCGGCCCGACGCTCGGGCGGTAGTCGTCCGCATCGGGCGTCGGGGCCCAGCGCGATTCGTCGGTCCAGGCCGGCCAGTGGGCGGTCGTGGGGCGGGTCGGGTTGACGATCGGGGCGGCGGAGGCGATAGTCATTGCGGGAGTCCCAAGAGACGTTGGGGGTTCCACCGGGCCCGATGGTGTTAGTAGCACCGTCGGGCCCATTTGCGTTGGCCGGGGGCCGTTCCCCCGTCCGACAAGTTAATAGTACCGTTATTCGTTTCGGAAATCAATAGTCGAATCGGAAATTATTCGGAATCTTGCCGAATCGCCTAACTTGCTGTACAATCGACTAGCATGCGACGTCGGAAACGGTTTTCGATACGATAGGCACGGGGAGGAGGCGAGATGGCAGTCTTGGAGGCGGTTCCAGGCATGGCGAAGAAAGCCGGTAGGCCGAAGACATCGACGGGTGCGGCCCCAACCGTGCGGATCGAGGCAGACCTACAGTCGATGCTCAAATACATTGCCGCCCGACGCGGCGTCCCGGTCGCCAAGCTCACTAGTGACCTGATTCGCCCGGTCGTCGAGCGAGAGTTCCTCAAGGTGGCCCCGAAGATCGGCAAGGGCCCGGCCGACAATGAGGGCGGATGATGGCGTCGATCCGCGAGAGCACGCCCGGCGAGGTCGGGCCCCTGGCCGTTCCTGGGAACCACCTTCGTGACACTCCGCTCGGGCTAAAGCCCGGCGGCTTCTCGGCTCAACGGGCCGGGTGACCTTCGACGCCGCGCTGGAAGAGGCCGAGATCGAGGCCGCCTGCGACGGACTGGGCCTGTCCGCCGAGGACCGGGCCTACGTCATCGGGACCCATCAGGCCCTCGGCAATGGGCTCCTCACGACGATGCTCGCGCGCGGTTGCGACTACCGGGGCTATGTCGGCGTGAAGCTGGAGATGCGAGCGGTGCTGGCCAGGGGCCTGGGGGGGGAAGCTTGATGCTCAGTCTCAAGGATACCGTGGCCATCCTCCAGGCCCAGGTCGACCGGCTCGCCCAGGTCGTGGACGGCCAGGAGCAAGACATCGGAACCCTGATCGCCCTGTTCCGCGAGCAGGATCAGAAGTTCGGCCAGGTCGTCCACGACCTCGGGCTCTCGGCCCAGGCCGGCCTGCTCCACCAGAAGAAGACCGAGGCCCTGATCGAGGCCCACAACCGGCTCGCCGCCCTGGTCAACTCCATGGCCAGGCGGCGGGGCCTGACCGACCCGACCGCCGGCATGGGCACGATCCCCATGCGGCCATTCGAGGCTTGAGGGGGCATCGACGATGCCAGAGCCGCCCGACCCCCAGCCGCCCGACCCCCAGCTGCCCGACCCGACGGTAGCCTGGAACAAGTGCCAGCTCTACCTGGATCGCCTGTTCGACGCCTTGCAGGACCTCGACGAGGGCGGTGGGCTGGCGGCTGCCGCGGAGCGTGGGGGCTGGAAGGGTCAGAAGAAGCTGGAGAAGGCGGCGGCCTCGCTGAAGGCGGTGCGGGACCAGATCGACGCCGAGCTCGCCAGGTTGAAGGCGGCGCGGCGTGGGCCGAGGAAGTGAGTCTCATCGACCCGGCGACGGGTCCGGGAGCGATCATGGCACGACTGCTCGACACCCCCGCCCACCTGGCCGACGAGATGCGGCTGGTCCGCGGCGTCATGGTCCTGGAGCGGCTGGAGCGGGGCATGACCGAGGACGAGATTTTCCGCCGCGGCATCGACGTCGCGATCCGGGCGGCCCGGCTCGAAGGGGCCGACGAGATCGAGGTGGAGGTCGTCGCCTGCCAGGCACGGCGGGATATCGCCCAGGCCCTGCGAGAGATCTGGGGGGACGCACCATGACGACCGCCGCCGCCGGGGGTCCCTCGGCGGCAACGCACAGCGACTGCGTCCGTGCGGGCCTCCCATCACGCTCCCCGTCGGTCCGAACTACTTCTTCTCGAAGTACCCCTCCTCGACCTTCTTGGCGATGATCTTGGCCGTCTCCTCGGCCGCCTTCTCAGGGCTGCCGTATGACTTGGTCGTCGACCGGCCGTCGGTTCCGATCTTGCCGTAGCGGGTCGTCATCTCGCTGCCCTCGTGAAAGACCTCCCAAAACTTGTTCGAGGTGCCTTCGGTGAACTCGAAATGGCGCTTCGCGGACATCTGGGCTTCCTCCTCCTTCGGGGCGGGGGACTTCGGGCATGTCGGACGCGAGGCGACGCTGAGGAGCCTATCGGGGCGGACCCCCGATGTCAAAGCGCGGCCTCTCGCGACGTCCCCCCGGGTGTCCAATAATGCTGTTTATGTATGATTCCACCGATGGGTTATGCCGGTCATGCCGATCGCGCCGCCGCCCCCGGGCAGTCGCCTTCCCGGCCGGGCGGCGTTCCCGGTGGTGGGGCGTGGTTCCCGGTCCCGTGGATCGATTGTAGGGGTTGCGACGGGTCTCCTCGGGAGCTGTCATCCCCGTCTTCTGGGCTCTCGGATACGGCTCATTGTGTCACACCCTTCGCTTGTGCCAAATTTGGTGCCCTTGATCGCCGGAAGTCTTGATCTTGTAATGGTTAGAATTTTTCGTTTTTTTCTGGTTTTTTACCGAATTCCGCCCCCGCTATTACCCAGATCAGGGGCGGTGGGTAAGGCTCCAATGAGGGGATCACTTTTTCACACGGATGGTCACGGCCGTGACCGAAAAACAACCCGCCGCAAGCCACCGGGATTCATCCCGAGTGGATAGGCGGGTTTCTGGCATTCCGGGCTTCAGCCTGTTCCGTATTGCTTTTCGCGTTACGTTGGTATATGATGGAGTGCATGAAGGACAAGAAGATATCGACGACCTTCCGCCTCTCCGAGTCGGCCCTGAAACTCCTGCTCGGCCTGGCCGAACGGGGAGGCACCACGAAGACGGCCATCCTGGAAGCCATGATCCGCCAAGAGGCGAAGAAACAAGGACTCGAACGATGATCGCCCATTGTCGTTGTGGGAAGTCGAGATCCTTTCGCGGCCATCGTCATCGATTCACCTGCCCTGCCTGTCGGGAGGGGCGGGCATCACGTAGAGCCGAGACCACGATTCTCAGGGATCTGTTGCCCGCCTGTTCTTGCCCATCCTGGAGTTTCCCCGGCCACGAGACGCCGGAGGAAAGGGTGTGGGCGGAAGCCGACGAATTGTTCCGGGACTGGAAAGACGAAGGGTGTCCGCAAGATCACCCTGGCGCATATTTCTAATATTGAAAGACTGTTTTTTGTTTAAATCATTCTCATACCGCCTGTATCCGAGCAAGAGTCAGCGATCCCGGCTTGAAGCCGTCAAGGAAACCTGCCGGCATTTCTGGAACGACTGCCTTCGCGAGCGGAAGGACGCCTACGAACTGCGCGGTGAGACGATCACTAAGGCCATGCAACTCCGCAAGGTGAAAGTCGAGAAGGACACTAGCCCTTACGCGGAAGGCATCCACAGCCACGTCTTGCAGGTCGTCGTGGCCGATCTGGACAAGGCGTTTCAAGCCTTTTTCCGGAGATTGAAGGCCGGGCAAAATCCCGGCTATCCGCGCTTCAAGGGACGTCATCGGTTCCACGGGTTTGGCCTGAAGGAATTGAACAACGGGTTCAAGATCGACAGACGCCGATTGAAGCTCACCGGGATCGGACGCATCGCCGTCCGTTGGCATCGCGAGATCCAGGGCAAGATCAAGACATGCCGAATCACCTGCAAGGCGAACAAGTGGTACGTCTCCTTCGCCTGCGAGGTGGAAAAGCCCGAACCGCTCCCGAAGACGGGGGTCGAGGTCGGCGTTGATGTGGGCCTCATGCGACTGGCTACGTTGAGCAACGGGGAGAAGGTCGAGAACCCCCGGTGGTATCGGCGGATCGCGAAACATCTCCGCGTCATCCAACGCAAGGTGTCGCGTCGGAAGCTCGGAGGGGCGAACCGACGCAAGGCGGTCCTGCACCTGCAACGGCTCATGGTTAAGCTGGCCAATTCGAGGAAGGATTTCCTCGAAAAGCTCTCGACCGATTGGATACGGCGATTCGATCGGATCGCCCTGGAGACATTGAACGTCGCCGGGATGGTTCACGGCCGATTCGCCAAGAGCATCCTGGACGCGGGCTGGTCGTACCTCGCGACTCGACTCACGCACAAAGCTGAAAACGCTGGTCGCGAGATCGTGTTCGTGGTGGCCGCCTATACGTCCCAGGACTGCCGCGAATGCGGTATGCGCCATTCCTTGTCCCTCAAGGATCGCTGGTTCTCATGCGGTTGCGGCAACGGCCGGGATCGGGACGAGAACGCGGCGATCAACATCCTCAACCGATCCAACGGGCCGGGACACGGCCTTCGGGCGTCAAGCTCCGCACTGGCGGGGTTGGTCCGAGAAGCCGCCGGACTTTAGTCCGGGCGGAGTGTCACATCAGGTAATCCCCGCCGAGAAGTGCGGGCGATCGGCAGGCGATTGGGCGGGACCCGGGCGCGAAAAATGAGCGATTTTTTCACCCTTTTGTTACCCCTCGTTTTCCCCCCGTCGCCATCCCCATAAGTCTTTTTACTTCAACTGATTATGACTTACGAATTTCGCACGATTGGGGGCGAGAAAGTGCCATTTCCGCATGCCCGATCGGGATCATTACGGGAAGGAGTATTTTTTTCGCGGGATGAACCGGAGTGGTCGCGTTGCTCAGGGAGAGTACATGAACTCTTTTTGCTGTTCCCTGTAGCGATCCACGATTTGCATCAAGTGTCCAGCCAGGACTTCCAGCGATCGGCACCTTATCTATAGGGGAGTGTGTTTTTGTGGGGTTCGGCACCCTGAGACGCGAGGCGAGTTAGCCGCTTTTACTCCTGTGATATGTCCCCCATGCGAATTTTCCGAAATTATTTTATCTCTCTCTATCTGAATAACTTACAGATACAGTGTTCGACGTAAGTCCTTAAGTGAACCAAGAGAGGTTAATTTCGGCGCCCAGTCCTATAGGGGAAATATTTTTTTCCATCCTTTCCCCCGCCCGACTCCCTAACCCTCCCCGGTCGCCCCGGCTGCCCTCGCGCGATTAACCGCCCCCGCGTCACCGCCCGGCCCTCGTGGGCCGTCGCGGCGGGGCCCTCACGTCCCGTCACTGCCCAGGAGCATCCCCAGATGACCATTGCCACCGAGAACGCCCCGGACGTCATCGCCCTGGCCGGCAGGCCACTGAGCGAGTGGGTGACCGCCAAGGAGGGTTCGGCCCTGCTTGGTGTCTCACGTCTGATCCTGACTCGCCTGGCCGACCGCCGGCTCATCTCCCGTCGCTGCGTGCCGGGGTGCAAGCCCCGCTACCTCCGCTCCGACATCGAGCGGCTATCCGCGCGGTCGATCGAGGCCGCCAGCTCCGAATCCGTGGCCTGACCAGCAACGGGCCGAATCCGATCGACCCCAGGGGTTGCGATGCTTCGCGCGTCCGTCCGGCTCGGCTATCATGTCGGGTGGGAATGCAAACAGCCGGGGTGGCACCCGGCTGTTGCGTAACCTCAGGTGGTCGGGATCGGAGTCGCTCACCAGTAACTCCGCCCGTCCTGTCATCGCACCCTTATTGAGTCCCCAGGGCACGACGCTGACCATGTTACGAAAACCGATCTCGCCTGGCAATCCCGCCGGGTCCGAAGCTGCGCATACTCACCGGAACAGGGACCCGCATCCACCCGATGCGGGTGAACCGTGTCCCCCCGTCGACACGTTCGCCCGGCTCGTCGAGGCGATCCGTCGCAACGAACTCAAGGCCATGAAGGCGGCCCAGCGAGAGCTCATGGCCGCCGGCTACAGCGTTGTCTATACCGGCCGGGGCGGCTGGGGAGGACGGCGATGAGCACCGATCCCACCGCGGCCATTGCCCCAACGCCCGGGGCCCCGGACCAACTGCATGCGATCCCGCCCAAGTCGAATCGGCCATCGCTCCAGCACCTCGTCGACACGATCCGGATGGTGATGCGGGACAGCGGCCACGCCATCGAGATCCGGGCCCCGAGGTTCCGGTTCGTCCCCGATGAACCGTCCCGGACCCGGAACGTCGTCCATCGATTCCCGGCCGATCAGGTTGAGGCGGCGGCGGCGGTGGCCTACAACATCTCCGGCCTCGCCCCGGCCATCTACCTGGTCATGAACGGCGTGAGCGCCGACCTGCCCACGGGCCTGGATCTCCGCGTCGGGTGTAAGGGGAAGGAGATCCCTCGCCGGCTCAATCTCCTGATCGACATCGACCCAACCCGGCCCGGCGACGTCTCCTCCACGGTGGAGGAGAAGGCGGAAGCCAGACAGGTCATGGAGACCATCCGAGATCATCTCAAGGCCGAAGGATGGCCCGAGCCGATCGTCGCCGACAGCGGCAACGGATGGCACCTGATCTATGCCATCGACCTGCCCAACGACGACTCCTATGAAGAGACGACTTCGGAGACGATCGACCAGCACGGCAATCCCAAGACGAAGACGACCGTCCGGACGATTGAGGGCGGATCAACCTCGCTGATCCGGCGATGCCTCCGGGCCCTAGCCGAGAAGTTCGACACCGCCGGGGCCAAGGTCGACCGGGTCGTCTTCGATAACCCCAGGTTGATCAAGCTTCATGGCACGCTCTCCGCCAAGGGTCGCCATCAGTCCGAAGAGGGACGCCCCTGGCGATACTCCAACATCCGGACCCATCCCGACCCTGTCGAGGTCGTCGCCCCCGAGCTGCTGGAGGCCCTGGCAGACTCCATCCACATGGACCCCGGGACCCCGGCCGGAGGGGACGACCTCCGGGATCAGGACTCCCGGGAGTCCTACCGTTCGACCGGGCAGCATCACGCGGGCGGGACCGACGTCGAGTCTCGGGCGGTCGCCTACATGGCGAGGATCGAGCCCTCGGTCTCGGGTCAAAAAGGTCACAATAAGACCTTCGGCGCCGTGTGTCGGATCGGTCCCGGTTTCGACCTGAGCGAAGAGGCCACATTCCGGATCATCAAGCAACACTACAACCCGAGGTGCCAACCCCCCTGGACCGACGGCGAACTCGCCCACAAGGTCCAGGACGCCTTCATCAGGGAGGTCCGCCGGGGTTGGCTCCTGAACGCCCCGCGGAAGGACGCACCCCCGCCCAAGAAGCCTTCGGCCTCGGTCGATCCGAGCAAGGTTCACAAGCGAGTCGACGACCACATCGCGGGCGGGGATCCGATGTCGATCCTGCGCGATGACAAGCTGATGGGCGTGCTGGCCGCGCTCGCGGCCGACGGCTCAGTGGAAGTGTCGCACGTCCGGCTGAAGATCAAGGCCGCCAGGAAGGCCGGCTTCCTGCTCGGCGACTTCAACGATTGCCTGAAGGAACGGGTCGACGAACTAAAGCGGCGGCTGAAGGCGGAGAAGAAGAAGGGGAAGTCACGGCATGTCCCCCCCCCGCGTGCCTCCCCGGGGCCCGCCCCCCCGGGAGCGGTGTCTACCGGCCCCGGGGCCAATCCGGAAGCATGCGGACCGCCCGACGATGACAAGGAAGCCTGGGCCCGGATGGGCCAAGCCTGGTCGGACGAGGATGACGCTAGGCGCCAGTCCGCGGGGGGCAAAACCGGGCGCGAGAGGCCCCAAGTCCTCATCTCCACCGAGGAATTCGCCGTCAACAATGAAGTCGTCGGGCACCTGGCGGCGGCCCCGAAACTCTTCGTCCGGGGGCCATTCCTGGTCAGGGTGGGCCACGAGGCCGCCCCCAAGCGGGAGAAGATCAAGCGGCCTGAAGGCACGCCGCATATCTGCCGGGTGACTGCGGCCGGGCTCCGGGAATTGACCACGGAATTCGTCGAATGGACGAAATGGGGCAAGGATGACGAGGGCAATCCCGTCGAGGTCCCCACCCATCCCCCGCGATGGTCGATCGACGCCATCCTCGAAAGGGGAGAGTGGGCACTGAGGACGATCGACGGCATCACCGAGGCCCCCGTCCTCCGACCCGACGGCACAATCCTGGATACCCCGGGCTACGACGAGACGACCGGCCTCTATTACGAGCCCAACGAAGACTTCCCGCCCTTCATCGACGAGCCTACCTTCCAGGACGTCAAGGACGCCGTCGCGACCCTCTACGATCCCATCCAGGACTTCCCTTATGCCGAGATCAGGACCAGGGGCGGCTTGCCGCTGGCCGAGGGGGAGGATCCGGACGGCCCCGACGTCGAGAGCGACGACGGGCAGACGCACAGGGCGGCGTTCCTGGCGGCGGCGCTGACTCCGTTGGCAAGGCCCGCGATCGACGGTCCCACCCCGATCTTCCGCTTCGATGCGTCCGTCGCCGGCGTTGGCAAGTCGAAGCAATGTGACATCATCTCCATCATCAGCACCGGCCAGGAGATGGCCCGGACCCAGTTCCCCGACAAGATCGAAGAGCAGGAGAAGCAATTCGGCGCCATCGCCCTGGCCGGCGACTCGATGATCCTGTTCGACAACGTCAAGAATGGTGGCGCCTTCGGCGGGCCCATGCTCGACATGGCCGCCACGGGCACCAGGATCAAGGTCCGCATCCTGGGCAGGAGCGAGATGCCCATCATGCCATGGACCACCGTCATCTTCGCCAGCGGCAACAACCTGTCAGCCGCCGGGGACGGACTCCGCCGGATGCTCCCGATCCGCCTGGAGACCGACGACGCTCACCCGGAGACCCGGACGGGCTTCAAGATCGAGGGCGACCTCCTGGCCCACGTCAAGGAGATCCGCCCGAAGCTGGTCCACGCCGCCCTGACGATCCTGAGAGGCTATGCCGTCGCCGGTCGGCCTAAGCCGCCCCGGGCGCTCCCCCGGATGGACTTCCCCTCCTGGTGCGACCAGATCAGGGACGCGGTCTATTGGGCGACCGGGTTCGACCCTTGCGCCACCCGCGCCGAGATGATCGCAGGCGACGACGAATCGAACGACCAGAAGGCCCTCATCGAGGGGTTCGCCGAGTTGCCCGGCAGCCAGAGCGGCCTCACGTGCGCCGAGGCGCTCCGGCTGGTGGAACTCACCCCCTCGAATTTCGAGAAATTGCGCGACGCGATGGCCGAATGGTCCGCCGTGCGAGAAATGCCGACCGCAAAGTCGCTCGGGAAACGACTTAAAGCGATCAAGAATCGCAACATCGGCAACAAGATGATCACAGCCACGACCTATCAGGGGACCCAGCGCTGGAAGGTCACCGCCATCAAGTCCGGTGGGAGTTGTGGGAGTGGTGGGAGTTCTCCAGGCCACGCTACGAATGAAGGGG
>JAABUS010006155.1_pt1 | contig 14848 bp, 1 predicted proteins | sample 5560161 | NCBI WGS metagenome assembly JAABUS01 (sample SAMN10711885, study PRJNA513376) | rock metagenome | isolation source: Antarctica rocks | place: Antarctica: Victoria Land, Trio Nunatak nord | collected 2016-01-04 | reverse complement strand
ATTTATTTAATATTATATTTAGCTTTTTTAAAAAGTTCTCTTTTAATTTAATAGTGGATTTAGTTAATTATTATTTTTTTATTTATAAAATATAAAAGGAAGTTAAATAATAATTTAATTAAAAAGTATTAATATTTAAAGTAAAACTTAAAGGAATAAAGACTTAATTACCCCCGTTTTTAAAAGAGTATAAAATAAATTCTTTAAAATTAAAATTAAAATTAAATTTAAAAATAAGATTTTTAATATTAATAATATATTTATTTAAAGGAAAGAAATTCTTATTTAAATTATTATATAAGAAAAGAATCTAAAGTATATATAATTAATAAGTAATTTTTAATTTAATTCGGGTTTTTATCTAAAAAACCTTATTAAAAGAAAATTTATAATAAACCGAATTATTAAATTTAATACTAGCGATAATACTAAACGGGTATATCTAAAAAAGAAGAATAATAAATATAAAATTAATATTATTAATTCTTTATATAATAAGATTATTTATTACTATTATAAAATAGAAAGTTATACTAAATTTAAATATCCCGATAAAGATAAATTAATTATATATATCGGCGCGGTATCGGTAAAAAACAATTAAACTTAATTTACACCTCGGAAGAAAAGTAAGAAAAATAATTAATAAAAACATAGTCTTTTATTTCTTTTAAGAGTTAAATTACTCTTTAAAATAAAATTCAATAATTTATTATTTTAATTAACTTTTAAGTATAGATTATTTTAATTATATAAAAATTTATCGTGAAAAACGATTTAGAATTTTATAACGTTATTTTATTATTAATTAAAGTAATTAACGGGTAAAATATATATTATTATAATACGTATTAATTAAATTATTAAATACTCGATAATTAAGGTTAAAAGTATAAATATAATATTTTATTTTATATTATAGATTTTAAAGATTTAGACGTTATTCTAGATATACTCGATCTATATTAATTAAAGATATAAATTAATTTTAAGGCGGATTAACAACGGTTTAAAATTAATTTTAATAATTTATAAATTAAGGAACTAGTTAAATTCACTAGTAATTTTAACAATAAACCGAATATATTTATAGTTATATATATTACGATAATATAAAGTAAATAGAAAGAACTTCTTAATCTAAAGATTCTTAAAGAATTTATAAAGTTTTATAATTATTTTTTTAATAAAAAAGCGAGTATCTTATTTATTTTTCAATAAAGGAACTACGTTATTAAGATAAAAATTAATTAAAAACTATTCTATAAGTCTCTTTAAAATTTATTTTAAATTAAATTATTAAAGTTATATTATTATATAGAATCTTTACTCTATAAAGGTTAGATCCGTTTTTGAATTTTTTTAACTAGAGTATTTATTCTTTTTCTATTTAAAAAGAATAATAAGTTATATTTTTATATTAATAACTAGGGTTTAAATATAGTAATTATTAAAAATCGATACCTACTATCTTTAATTACCGTGATATTAGACCGTTTATATAGTTTTAAAATCTTTATAAAATTAGATCTTAAGAATATTTATTATAAGATCTAGATTAAAGAAAACGATAAATAGAAAATAATTTTCCGAACTCTTTATAATTATTTCGAATATTTAATTATACCTTTTAGGCTCGCTAATATACCGGCGATATTTTAAACTTATATTAATTATATATTTATAAATTTAGTAGATATAATGTATATAGTATTAAATTAGCGGAGTATTAACGGTATATTAAATAAATATTTAAACGATTATATTAATTCTAGCTATTTATTAACCTTTAAAAATATTAATTTAATACCGAAATAATCGACTTTTTAATTTTATTCTATTTATTAATAAAATAATTATAAACCCGGAATATATTAGAATTATTAAGGAGAAATATTATTTAAAAATTTATTAAGAGATCTTAATCTTTTTAGACTTCGTTAATTTTTATAAATAATTTATTTATAATTATTTTAATATAATTACGTCGTTTATTAATTTATTTAAAAGTAGTAAAATAAATAAAAAAGTAAATTCGTTAAAATAAATAAACGACGCTACGGAAGTATTTTAGATTTTATAAACTATATTCGTAAATATATTTTTTCTACGCTATTATAATTTAATTAAATAATTATATATAAAAACGGATACTTTTAACTTTAATTTTAGTTTTATATTATTCTAATAAAATAAAAATAATTATTAATACTTTATAATATTTTAATTACGGAAATTAAATTCTTTAGAATTAAATTATAAGATTTATAATTAAGAATTACTCGTTATTATAATAGTAATAAAATAATAGTAATATTATTTAGAAAATAATTTTATTATATTAGAATCTAGATTAATTATAATAATTTAAAGAGTTTTATAAAATAAAAGAAGTTAAATTTTAAATAGGCTCGTTATGTATTTAAATTAATTATTGATAACTTTAAAATCTTTAATCGGGCTAGAAAATTAAGTTTTATTAATATATCGTCGCGGCGCTTTAATTATAAAGAAGTATCGCTACTAAATACTAAATTATTATTAATATTTTAGAGTAAATATACTCTTTAGACTAATAATTAATTAATAAAAATAAATAATAAAATGAGATAAAGTATAATCTCTATTTTTTAAATTATAGAGTTAAGAGTAGTAATTCTCAAATAAGAGATTATAATAATATTTAATATTATATATAATAATCCTAAAAGGTTTACTAAAATAGTAATTCGGGAATTATAAATTTATAATAATTAAATAAACTCTTTTCGAACTAGAGCGAATATACCGAAGAACCAGTATTATATAAAGAATAAAGTATAAATTATAGACTCTGAGAGATTATTAAAATATAATAGTTATTCTTATATATTAAAGAGTAAAGCTCTAAAGAAAGAATTTATAAAAAAATATTATAATAATTCTTTAATAAATTATTTTAGTATTATAAAAATTTTAAAATTATCTACCCCAAAATTCTTTTAAGAGGTTAACTTAAAGTAGATTATTAATTATATTAAAATTTACTATATATATTAACGGACGAAGGCGCCGCGATATTATTTATAAAATAAATTAAATTCGCTTCCTATTATTATTTAATTATAGAAGGAGATTTTTATAGATTTTATAACTAATTTATTACCTAGTAAATATAAAATTACTATTTATAACGTTATATCTATCGTTATAAATCGATTTATTAAAATAGTTAAGTATATATTAATAATTATTAAAATCAATACTATTTAATTAACGAAAATATTTTATTTTAATTTTATTTATCGTTATAATATATTTAATAGTATTATTAATAATAGAGGCTTTATTTTTACGAGCGCTTTCTAGTCGATTATATATTTTTATTCGAAAATTGAATAATACCTAAATACTATCTTTTACCCTTAAATAAATAAATAAATAAAGTATTAAAATTAAATACTAGAGTACTATTTACGTAGATTTATTAATAATAAATAAACTAATTAAACTAAATTATTATTTATAATAGAATTCTTAATTAATAATAATTAGAATACTATTATCGGAACGATATTCTTTTTTTATATATATATTTATTATCTTAAAATCCGTTAAGAGGTCGAGGACGACTCTAGGAAAAAAGAAATACTAACTATAAATAATAAAATACGATAGTTATAAATTTTAAATAATAAAATTATAAAGCGTCTTTAAAGCGCTATCGAATTTTAAATTCAATAATATAATAAAAATATATAAACTATAAAGTTATATAGTTAGTAATTTAATTATATTAATAATAAAGAATTTAAAGAAGAAATACTTAAATAAGAAATTAACCTATAAGTTTATAAAGCTCTTTAAAATTATTAATAAAATAAGAGTATTAATTTACCGCCTATTATTACTTTTTATATATAAAATTTATAATACTTTTTATATATCGTTATTCAAATTATATTATCTTCGCGATTATATTAATATAGCGGAATCTTTTATATAAACCCCCGAATTTATTAATAATAATAACTTATAGGAAATAAAAGAAGTAATTAATAAAATTAAAATTAAAAATAAAATAAATATTTAATATTAAATTAAATTAATTAATTAAGGCGAAGAATATAATTAATAATTATTAAATAAAGAGTTTATTAATATTAATAAATTAATTAAAGTCTTTAAATAGGCGGGTAGTAAATATAAATATATAAATCTAATTAAAAAGTTTATTTAGTCGTAGAAAATAATAAAGCGGAGTAAAGAAAGTTAATATTAAAAATAAATATTACTACTTTTATATTAATATTTATATAACGGACGTTCTCCTTTATATTTATAATAATATTATACAATTTAAAGTAAAATTAAATTAAATTTATTATTAAATTCTCTATATACGATAGCGATAAAATATTTTATTTATAGAAATATTTTTAGTTTAAATATAATTTATATAAATACCTAAAATATATTATTAAATAATATATTTAAATAAATTAAACTAGCGCCGATTTAAGAATAAAAAGAATTCGATATTATTATTATATTATATAAAAGATTTAGTTATTATTAAAATCTTTAAAAGAAGATATAGTATTTTTAAAATAATCTTTAAGTTTTTTAATTTCCTCGGGACTCTTTAAATCTCGTTTATATTAATAGAAAATTTTAATCTCTTTTTCGAGAATTTTATTTATTATTTTTAATTCCTTAATATATTAATTCGCCGCCGTTAATTAATTCTATAAATTAATAATTATAGTAGAGATTTATTATTACGAGAATAGGTACGTTAGAGTTAAAGATTTAAATAATAATATATTATTCTATAAAGAGGTAACTATAGACTAGTTAAGATTATTAAATAATAAATAATATTAAACCCCGGCGCGCTAAATAAACTCTTTATACTCTTATAATAATATACTCCCTCTTTATAATACTCGCCGCGAATATATTTAATTTATAATATAGTAGTTAGGGTTATAGTCGGTAGAATATAAATAATACTAATAAAATATAAATAATAATAATAGATTTAGAAATTAATAGCGTAGTTAAGTTTTAAAATAAAATATAATATTTATTTTAAATAGAGTTAACGGTCTTCGCCGCCGTCGATAGAGCCGAGTTTTATTTTTTTAGTTTTATCGCCGATTTTATTCGTTCTTAATCTTTTAAAATTCTTTATAATTAATAAAGTAATATTTAATTAAAGTAATTAAAAGGGTAATTTAATTAAGAAGTTATTATCGGTATCGAAAATCCTAATTAAAAATAAAAAGGTAGATTTCACCTGAATTATTAATATAATAAAATAACCGGGTTTTATTTTATATTAAAAAACTTACTTCGACGTAATAAAGAATTTATTAATTTTTTTTTAAATTACCGCTCTACGGTCTTAAATTTTATATATTATTATTTTTATATAAAGCCTCTTCTTTTTAAATATTTCGACTATAGTATCTACCGTAGCGTCGTTATCTTTAAATAAATCTATTATATTTTTTAACTCGTTTATCGTAACTGTTATTTTTATTTTATAATATTAGATTATATAATCGAGGCCCTCGCCGGTTAATATTAAATATATTATTTTCTCGTGTACTATTAGTATTATATTCTAGTATATTAGGTTAGAGAGGTAAATAGGTTTTTTCTTTATAATTTCTACGACCTCTTTATTATTATTAAATAGCTCCGAGCGCTAGATGAAGTTTATAATTAATATAACGGGGTCGGCGGGGTCTTCTAGTATAATAATATTTTTAATAATAATATTTTATACGTCCTTTATAGTAGTATTTCTTTAAGTTAATATAGATATCTTTTTCTTTTTATTTATTTAAAAGGAGTTAGGGTAATAAAGTATATTATAAAAAAATATTTTTTATTATATATTATAAAAAGGTAGTTCTTAACTAGAAAATATATCGTAAAAAAGTAACTTTTATTCCTAGTATAATATCTTTAATTAAAGAGGCTTTATTAATAGTATTTAAATTAATATATATATTCGTTTTTATTTCGAAAGAGAAGGTACCTCTATTTTATATTAATTCGAGGAAATTTCCATGGAAAATTTACTCTTTATAATTAATAATACGATTATTAATTAATTAGGTATTCCCGTAGTTTATATAATTTAGACTATCTTTATAAGGTTCTTTATTAATATTAAAATCTAATAACTAGTTTACGGACCGAAATTATTTAAAAAAACCGAGTTCTATAATTAATCCGAGTACTATATCGTATAATTTAATTTAGTATAGAAGGATAATATCTTTTATCTCTATATTAAAGGCGACTAAGTTTACGCTAAATATACTAGTATTCTAGTATACTTTAGTTATTATTATTTTATCGGGGTTTTAGTAAAACTAATCTTTATAATTATTATTAATTATTATACTAGGCTATTATTTATATTTATCCTCGTTAATATTTATAGTTATTTAATTATTAATCTTTCCGTTATTTCTATTTATTATTTTCTAGTATATCGTAAAAATCTAGATCTCTATATCTTTTATATTAATAAAGAGCTCGAGGTCCGAGTTAATATTAATCGGGAGGCTAAAGTAGTAGTATAATATATAAAGAAATTTCTAGTTAAAATACTCGAAAACCGCGTCGTAAAGATTAGTAAAATAGAAAGGGTAAATATAATAAAGAACTATTCTAGATTAAAGATTAAGGAATTAATAAAGTAAATAAATAATTTAGAAAAAATATATACCTAAGATTAGGTTCTAGATTCGTTTCGCTATAATTATAACTAGTTAATTTATAATTATTTTGTATCCGTATAAATAACGCCTCTAGATTTATTCTAAAAAGATATTAATTTTAGTTTATAATAACGGCGCCTTAATATTTAATATAAACGAATTATTAATATTTATTATATAGGTTAATATTAAATAAGGAGGGTATTAATAAATAAAATAAAAGTAAATAAAAATAAAAATAGAAATAAAAACGATACGATTTAATCTATACTAGTAGTAAATATTTATTTTTTATTTATATTACTAACTTTACTCTTTAGTGTTTTAATATAAATTAAAATAGACCTTTTATAAATATACTTTATAAAGAGGCGGTACTTTATTATTAAAATAAATAAATTTATATACTTTATATAAATTCGCCTAGGCTACTCTAGCGCGGTAGATATTTTATATTTTATATAATAGAGTTTATATTTAGTATATTATACTATTTATATTTATTTCTAGATATCGTATATTATATTATTATAAATTTACTCCTAGTTATAGATACTATTAATACATCGAGCCTAGTATATTTAGTGATTTTAATATTTAGTTTTATTTTATCGGGGTTCGTCGCTAGGCCCTAGTATTAATAAATATTAAAAATAGTATTCGATAATTTACTTATTAGAATTCTCGACGTCCTCTACGGGTTATTATAAAGTAGAGTTTATACTTTAATAACCTCTTTATTTAACTAAATATTATAATCTACTATAACGATATCTAGATTTTAAGATTTCTTCGACGAAGTACTCTCGGTTATTTATACCGTCCTCGGTAATCTTATTAATAGGTATTAAAGTAAGAGCGATATAATTTAAAATAATATTAATATAATAAAGCTCGAGGAGATAAATATAGAAAATTAAATAAATTTTATAAATTTTAAAGAGCTTTAGGTAGTATATTTATAAATCTATATAAAAAATAATTTTAAATAATCTTAGTTTTTTATTATCGAGCTTTTTATTAAAACGGTTTATCTTTAAATTTATAATTTTAAATATAATAAAATTATTTACCTCGAACTCGATCCTTTTATAATTTTAGTTATAATATTGAATCTATTTATTTTAAACTTTAGAAATTCGTATTAAAATCTCATATTATAATACTACGATTTTTTATATAATTTCTTTTATATTAATTAAGAAATACTTCCTTATATAGGGGTATAATTAAAATAATATAAAGTCGTAACTACTATTTATTTTAAATAGAGAGTATTTAAATATTAAATAATAAGATATATTATATATATATTCTATTAAAAGAAGGTAATCTATTTAATTCTTTTATAAATAATTAATAAAGTATTTTAGGTATTATTCTAGTATTTAATTCTAATACTCCGTCTATTTATTTATTTAAGGGTAAAAGTTAATAAAGAATTTATAATTAATTCTTAATCTAGTAAAGAGTATTCTTTAGAAACTAAAAGTAAATAGTATTTTATAATCGCTATAAATTCTCTCTAATATACTATAATAACTAATTATTATTTTAATAAAGAGGTATACGAATTATCTAGAGTCTATATCTTTAATATATAGTATATAATAAACTATTTTTATTAGTTTATTAATTATAATTATAATATAATCCGATTTATTATTATTTCCGTACACCGAAGACCGTAGTAAATCGATAACGAAGTTAATAATAATATCTAATTATACTTTAGTCGGTACCGGTAATAATAATAATTCTTTATACTCGGCGTAATAACTAGGTTTAATTCGGTTATATACTTTATAAATTTTAATATAATTCGTTACCTAATTAAATAATCCGGGCTAGAAAAACTAACGAGTTATAATTATTATAATTTTATCTCTAGCGAAATATCCTACGATCGGGCTATTATAGAAGGTTAAGAGGACTCGAAATCGGAGACTCTCTAAAATATATAAATACGATCCTTTATAATAGAGGAGCCCGTCTCTTTAAAAATTTTTTTTATTATTTTTAATATCGCTATTCTTTAATATTTTTTTAATATTATTAATTATAATATAAAATAGTATCTTTTTCTTTTCTTTTATTATATATATTTATAGGTCGGTATAGATATTAAATATTATTTTACGGACGTTATTTAGGTTTATTATAACGAGTTTAAAAAATAAAATTATTATATAACTCTCGCCGGGTAAATAATTCTAGTAATTTACATATTTATTAAAACCGTTTATAAAGTTCTTTTTTTATATATAATACTTTATTATAAAGTTAAACCCCGCGAGGAATTCTACCTAGTAAATTTAATATCGTATAAATAATTTAGTTTCTAGGAAATAACGGAGGTTATTATAATTAATAATAATTTTAACGATTTTTTAGGATCTTTTAAAATAGTATCTCTACGCGCGGAACTCTTTTAAAATAACTAGGAGTTCTTTATTATATATAATATAATTCCTCTTTAAAAATTTTAATTATTTAGAGTAGAAAGCGACTAGGTATTAATAAAAGTCGTTATACTTTTATAAAAGAATCGTTACGATAGCGAATTTACTAATATTTATCTTTATATAAATTTCTTTAAAGTAATCGAACTAGACTAGGAGTAATATACCTAGGAATATTTTTCGGAGTTCGTCGAAATTATTCTAGGCGTCTTTATTCTACTCGAAGGAGATATATTTAATAAAGTTCGCTATAAAAATTACGATTTTATTATAGTTCTAAATAAAATATCTATAGAAGTTATAGAATCCTAGGAAGGATTTTATATCTTTAGTATAATATAATATAGGTTAATTTTAAATTATAATAACTCTATTAATATTTATCGCTATACTATTTTAGGATATATTAAATCCGAGGTACTCGATAATTATTTATCCGAATATATATTTTTCTAATTTAGTATATAGCTCTATACTATAAAGACACTCGAGGATTTATTTAATATAATCTTTATACTCTACGGGCTCCTCTAAATAAACGAGGATATTAACGAGATAAGTAATAATAAATTTATCTAGTAAATCCGATATAGTTTTATCGATATAAGACTAGAAAATTAAAAGTAAATTCGCTATATTAAGAAGTATAATTTAGTATTCGAATAATTTATATTTAATATAGAAAATAATTATTTATTCGTCTCCCTTCTAGATATAGAGGAGGTTATAAGCGTTTTTTAAATTAATTTTCGTAAATTATTATCTTTTTTTTTAAATAGTCTAGGATAAGGTTAATAAAAAGAATAAGATATTTATCTTTAATAATAATAATATTAAAGCCTCGGTAGTTTATATAAAATTATAATCTATTATCTTTCTTTTTAATAAATAATATAAATACCCCGGCCGGGGATTTAGACTATTTAATAAACCTACTTTATAAATTCTAGTCGATATAGTTTTTAAATACTTTAAATTTAGTTTTTATTAAATTATATTATAGTTTAAAAGGGGGCGTTTTACTCGGTTATAAATTAATTATATAATCTAACTCTCCGCGGTATAGAGGTAGTATTTTCTTAGTAGTTTTACTAAAAACGTCCGCGTAATCTTTATAAACTTATAGGAGTATAATAATTATAAAGATATTATTTCTTTTAGGGTCTAAAAAATATATCTAAATAAATTAATAATTTATTTTTATTTCGTTAACGAATTCTAAGGCCTAGAGTACTTTAATATTCTCAAAGATCTTTATCTTTTTTATTTTCTAATCGATAAAAGAGTTAATTATTTATAGTTATAATAAATCTAAAATAATCCGATCTTTTATATCGATAACTCTAAAAAGGTAGTTTATAGATATATTATTATTAACTCTAATATATAAATAGTAGAGGTAGTTATTTCTTTATAAATCAATTTCTATATCGTTAATACTTAATACTCGGGGGGATATATAGTTAATAGGGGATATATTAAAAAATTTAATAAAGAAATTAGATATAAAGTTAATTATACTACCGTAGTTTATTATATCTTCCGAGAGGATAATTATATTAATACGGGGATACTATAACTAGATATTTTTATAAAGATATTAAATTTGATTAATACTAGCTTTAAAGAAGTATAATATTATAAATATAACGGCGTTATTTCTTAATATAGACTTTAAGGTTAATAGTCGCGATATAATTTTTATTATAATTAATTAGAGTTTTTTAACTTAAAGGGTATAAGGTATTTAAAGTCTCTCTTTTAATAATTAAAATTATTATAATTTAAATAAGTTTCTTTTACTCGCTAGGTATAATATCGTTCGTATTCCTTTTCGTCCGTAGTATAAATACCGGGGTTATATATATTATTATTTATTTTATTCTAAAAAGACTTCCGGTTCTATATCGGTAGGTAAAGATTCGGGTTTATATCTAAATTAATATTTTAATCGAACTTTACTCACTTATAATCTAGCGCGGCGTAATATTCGTCTCGCGAATATTTATTAATTCTAAAGTAGTTTTCCGTTTATTATATTAAAGTTTTAAAATTTATAAATATATCTAGTTAGGCTCCGGGGCAGAGTAGGTAAATAATATTATATATTTCATAATTTAACTTCCAGCGGAAATTTATATAAATAATAAATTTATTCTATTCGAGGTCCGTTATTACGGATTCGAATTAATTAATGAAATTCTAGACTCGCTCGTTAATTTTTATAATTAAATATTCTATAACTAGTTTAGTTTCTAGTCTTATATTTAGTAGTCTATAATTATTTATTAATTAAGTTTATAGTTTAAATTAGTCCTCGAAACTCTCGGTATCTCTAGTTAAGTATAGTCTTTAAGTATAATTTTTTAATTTATAATAAAAATATATCGTAATAGTTTTCGCTTAAATAAAGGGATTTTAAATATATCGTAGTTTAAAGAAATTATTAACTTCTATATATTATAAACGGATATTTACTACGCTACGGTTTATTTTATATCGGTATAAATCGAATATAAAGAGTTCTTTAACCTTAACTCTTTCTTAATATTTTATATAAATATTATAAATAATAGAGGGGTCGTTCCGGTAATATAATATTAATATTAATCGTCCGAACGAGGGTACTAGAGTAAACTATCGTAGATTTTCGGTAGTTATATTACTAACTATAATAGTTTCTAGTTAAATAATTCTTTTTTAAAGGGCTACGAATTATATCGAGGTAACTAAATATCTAGATATTAATAATAATTACGTATCGTTATTTAATAATATAATATTATAGTTTTTTATTAAAAAGGATAATATTTCGACTAAACTACCTAAAGCCGATAATTATTTTATTTAAAATAGAATAATTTATTACGGGAATAAATACGTTAGGGTTAAAGATTTAAATAATAATATATTATTCTATAAAGAGGTAATTATAAACTAGTTAGGATTATTAAATAATAGGCGGTATTAAACCCTAACGCGCTAAACCCTCTAATACTCCTATAATATTTATTTATTAATTATTATTATTTTATTATATATTTTATATTACTAGGTAATTTATTTATTTATTAATTTATATTTATATTTTTCTTTAAGAGTTTTATTATTATTACGGGTATATTAATATATAAACTATTTTACTTTCCTTCGGAAAAACTTAAAAATTTATTATTATTAATATATATTATTTTAAAACTTACGGTTATAATTTATTATTATATAATGATTAATTCCGTAGTAATTAATATTATAAAATATATGAGGGGACGTACCTCGAATATAATAATTATTAAATTAATAGAAATAGACCTAGTAAAGGAGTTACGAAGCGTAGTAAATTATTATTATAATTAGTATTACGTAGTCGCGCTAATAGCGGACTAGTTATATTTACTAGTATTTTTATAGCTAGAACGAATTAGTATAAATAAATTAATATTATTAATAAATAAAAGCTATTTATAAAGTTAAAAAAAAACTATATATAACGAGAATATTATTAATATATTAATTATAATACTAGAATACTATTATAGAGTTAAAATAATAATTTATAAAAGAGGTTAAAGGAGTTATAAAAAGAGAAAATATATAAAAGAACGAGTTTATTCTAATAATAAACCGTCGCGCTTAGTATTTTAATATTATTATATATCGATACGCGCCTCCGCTCCGTTACCTCGGTCTTATTAATAATTACTACCGTTATTATAATAATTATATTATTACTAATCTCCGGGTATAATATTAGAGCTATATTATTTATATATAATACTTCGTTATTAATATTTATTATAATATAGTAGGAATATATAGTAAGAGTAATTAGTATTATTCTACTATTAATACTATAAATACTAGAGGAATAATTTAATATACTATATTTATTATAAATACTATAAGCGCTATAGAGATAATAGTATATATTATTTCGCTCCGCTACTATTATATATTATAGTACTATAGGGACGAAAGAAATATTATTTAAATAATTACTATTATTATATATTAGCGCTATAGAGACAAATCTTTAAAGATATTATTTATTTAGTATTAATACTATTATATAATAGAGGTAGTATAATAGTATTACTCTTCCGTTATTAATACTATTTAATAGTACTATAGGAATAGAGTCGTATCGCTCCGCGACTAATATTAAATATTAGTATTATAGGACCGATAATATAAACTAGAAGATTTTTTTCCCTTATTCCTTTATAGGGTTTAAAGGTTTTTTAATAAACTTCGATTAATTAATTAAATACTATTCCGTGACTAGTATTATTAATATTAAAGAATTAGGTACGTAACTAGTAAAGTAATAAATTTATATAAAAGAAATATATTCTATACCTAAACGGTCCTAGGATATAATTAAAAACCGTGGTTTTTCGACTAAATAGTAACTCGGTAGCGTTAAGATTTTAGCCTAGATAACGTTTATATATAATTTTAATTTCTACTACTTTATGCGTTATTAAAGTAGAAACTACGTGCGTAGTTTAATTAATAAACCTAGATACGTATATTTCAAAATTTAGCCTATCGTTTAATCCGTTATTTAATTCTACGCCCACGAGTATAAAGGAGTATAAGCCAAGATATAGTTTAGTCTTTTATATCTAGCTATAGTAGTATAAAAGAAATTAATCATTTTCACTATTTCTAATATATAATTTGTCGTTTAAGAATATACCTATTCGAGGATTAATTAGATAATCCTCGACGGTAATCTATCTAATATCTTCGTTAAATACGTAGTCGACTATTAAGTACCTACAGACTACGTTCTCGAGCTCTCTCTAATATATATTAATTTATAAGGTCTTCCGTCTATTTCGGGTTCCCCTTCAATCTTATATCGTATTTAGGGTAATTATAATCTAATAAGTTATTAAAAAGGTATTATAATATATTACTCCTTAGAAGAGAATATTATTTAGCGTAGGAGTAATAAGAAAAATAAGTATTTCCGTTCGCTTTAAATAATCGTTCGATTAAAATCCGTCATAACAATATAGATTATAGTACGTATATATATACTCGGAATAGAAGTATATAAAATAAGTAGTTATAGAACACGAAAGCGATCCTGAAATATAAATATAATACTATAATATATTCTAGTTTAAGTATTATAATAGGGATATTTTAAGATTAACCCGAATACCTCGCGCCGGTCTTTTAATATATTAATATATACTTTATATATTATAATAAGATTAGGTTTATATTATTATATTTTCTCTTTATATATTTAAAAACTAGGAGTACCTCGTAGTACTATTATCGCTCGTCGATAAAATACGTATTTATAATTATAACTTTATCGGTTTTTAAAAGATTATAGATTTAATATTAAAGTAACTTTTATATTATTATTAAATAAATTCTACAGAAGTTAATTTAAAATATCGTTATACTTCTTTATAATATAATTATTAAATCGTAGATATAAAAGTGAGAGTAATTAACGAGTTATTATATTGACGTATTTATTATATATCGATAATATTAATAAATCGTAAAGAGAGCCTAAAGTCGATAATTATTTATATAAATAATTTAAGAAAATCTTTAAATATTTATTCTTAATTGTTAAATTATAATATATTAATCTTTTTTTTATTTATTTATAATTAAGATAATAAATATTTA
>JAABUS010006151.1_pt1 | contig 14856 bp, 14 predicted proteins | sample 5560161 | NCBI WGS metagenome assembly JAABUS01 (sample SAMN10711885, study PRJNA513376) | rock metagenome | isolation source: Antarctica rocks | place: Antarctica: Victoria Land, Trio Nunatak nord | collected 2016-01-04 | reverse complement strand
CTGGAAGTCGGCCAGCAGTTCGAGCAGGAACGCCTCGAACGGCTCGTCGGCGCGGTCCAGCTCGTCGATCAGCAGCACGGCGGGCGGCAGGTCCGGGTCGATGGCGGACAGCAGCGGCCGGGCCTGCAGGAAGGGGCGGGAGAAGATGCTCTCGGCCAGCCGGTCCTGGTTGCGGTCGCCGCCGGCCTCTGCGAGGCGGATCGCCATCAACTGGCGCGCGTGGTCCCACTCGTAGGCCGCCGCCGACAGGTCCATGCCGTCGTAGCACTGCAATCGCACCAGCCGACGGCCCAGCCCCTCCGCCAGCACCTTGGCGATCTCGGTCTTGCCGGTGCCGGGTTCACCCTCAAGGAACAGCGGTCGCCGCATGGCGAGGGCCAGGTGCACCGTGGTGGATAGGCCGCGGTCGGCGATGTAGCCGCCGGCCGCCAGCAGGGCAGCGGTCTCGGCGACGGTGCCGGGCAGTGTGCCGGCCAGATGCCCGTCAGCCAAAGACGTAGCTTTTGAAAATCATCACGAAGATAATCAGATAGAGCGCCGCGCCGACGAAGGCGATGCGCGGGAAGCCGAACGGCTGCTCGGGGATCATCGAGAAGACGCTGATCGCGGCCGGCGCCTTGGCGCGCGCTTTGGCTACAGCCGGCTGTGGCGCCGTCACGGGTGCCAAGGGGTCGGAGGTGCCAGCCACCGGCTCTGCGGCGGCCACCGGCGCGTCTGCCGGGGCAGGGGCCGCGACCTCGGACGTAAAGCGGTCGAAGAACAGGTCCGCCATCTGCTTGCTGGTCGCGTCGATCAGCCGCGCGCCGAGCTGCGCGATCTTGCCGCCGACCTGCGCCTTCACGTCGTACTGCAGCAGCGTGCCCGCACCGTCGTCGGAGAGCCGCACGTTGGCGCCGCCCTTGGCGAACCCAGCGACGCCGCCCTGGCCCTCGCCGCTGATGCGGTAGCTGTTCGGCGGATCGAGATCGGTCAACTGCACCTTGCCGGTAAAGCGTGTGGCAATCGGGCCAATCTTCACCGCCGCCGTCGCCTTCAGGTCGGTGTCCGACGTCTTCTCCAGGCTCTCGCAGCCCGGAATGCAAAGCTTCAGCACCTCAGGGTCGTTCAGCGCGTCCCACACCTTTTGCCGGGGCGCGGGGATACGCCGCTCGCCTGTCATGTCCATGTCGTCACCTCTTTCAGTGCGCCGGACGTTACTGGCAGGGTGCTAGCCGCGCAACCGACCCCACCTGACGTTCCCGTACGGACCTGATAAACGATCCACAATCCCCAGTGTTCCGGAGCCGCCCCATGTCATACCTGGTTGCCAGCGACGTTCCCGCCGAGCCCGCCGGCAATCGCTTTCGCGCGCTTGTTGAACGCGGCGGCATCGTGCAGATTCCAGGCGCACATAATGGCATGGCTGCGTTGCAGGCGAAGGCGGCCGGATTTGCGGCCGCCTACCTGTCCGGAGCTGCGATGACCGCTAGCATGGGGCTGCCGGACCTCGGCATGATCACAGTCGAAGAGGTCTGCTTCTTCGTCCGCCAGGTTGCCCGCGCCAGCGCCCTGCCGGTGCTGGTGGACGGCGACACCGGCTATGGCGAGGCGCTGAACGTCATGAGCATGGTCCGCAGCTTCGAGGATTCCGGCGCCGCTGCGGTGCACATCGAGGACCAGTTGCTGCCGAAGAAGTGCGGGCACCTGAACGACAAGCGGCTCGCGGACGCGCACGACATGGTCGCCAAGGTCGCCGCCGCCCGCAAGGCCCGCCGCCACCTGTATATCCTCGCCCGCACCGACGCCGCCGCCAGCGAGGGCATGGACGGCGCCGTGGCCCGCGCCAAGCTGTATATGGATGCCGGCGCCGACGCGATCTTCCCAGAGGCGCTGCACTCCGCCGACATGTTCCGCGAGTTCGCCGCCCGCATGCCCGGCGTCCCCTTGCTTGCCAACATGACCGAGTTCGGCCGCACGCCGTTCTTCACCGCCGCCGAGTTCGAGGCCATGGGCTACCGCATGGTCATCTGGCCCGTAAGCTCGATGCGGGTGTCGGCCAAGGCGTCGGAGCGGCTGTATGCCGCCATCCGCCGCGACGGCGGGGCGCAGAACATGATCGACGAGATGCAGACCCGGGCCGAGCTGTACGCCACGATTGACTATGCCGGCTACGAGGCGCTGGACCAGAGCATCGTCAGCACCGTCACCCCGCACGGCATGCCGCAGCGAGACTGATTGTGCTGCATGATCCGCGGCATCCTCCGCTTTACGTCGGCAGCGAGATCTATCGCCGCTCGACCTACGGCCCGTCCCATCCGCTGGCGATCCCGCGGGTCACCACCTGCACCGACCTGTGCCGGGCGATGGGCTGGCTGCCCGACGAGGTGTTCATCACGGCGCCGATGGCCGACCTCGCCGCCGTCACCCGGTTCCACGCGCTGGACTACGTCGCCGCCCTGGCGCGGGCGGAGGCGGCGCAGGCGGTGTCCGAGGACGACCGCGCCCGCTACCGCATCGGTGCCGAGGGCAACCCGGTCTATCCCGAGATCTATCGCCGACCGATGACCTCCGCCGGCGGCGTGATGCTCTCGGCGGCGCTCACTGCCGAGGGCGGCATCGTGCACTGCCCCGGCGGCGGCACGCATCACGGCCGCCCCGACCGGGCCAGCGGCTTCTGCTACCTGAACGACCCGGTGCTGGGCATCCTCGCCTGGCTCGACCAGGGCCTCGACCGCATCGTCTATCTCGATATCGACGCCCACCACGGCGACGGCGTGCAGGACGCGTTCCACGACGACCCGCGCGTGCTGACCATCAGCGTGCACGAGGCCAAGCGCTGGCCGTTCACCGGGCTGGCGACCGACCGCGCCGGCGGGGCAGCGCGCAACCTGCCGGTCCCGCAGGGTTTCAACGACAGCGAGATGGCCTGGCTGCGCGATCATGCGATACTGCCGCTCATCGCCAGGCATCGACCGCAGGCGATTTTCCTGCAATGCGGCGCCGACGCGCTGGAGGAGGACCCGCTGGCCCGCCTGTCGCTGTCCAACAACGCGCACTGGTCCGTCGTCGAAGCGGTCCGCGACCTGGCGCCCCGGCTGATCGTCACCGGCGGCGGTGGCTACAACCCCTATACCGTCGGCCGCTGCTGGGCCGGAGTGTGGGCGACCCTGAACGCTATCCCGATCCCCGACCGCACCACGCCGGAGGCCGAGGCCGTGCTGCGCGCCCTCACCTACAACCGCGCTGCCGGCCGCAACCCGCCGGAACACTGGTTCACCGCCATCCGCGATACGCCGCGGGACGGGCCGGTGCGCGACGCCATCAAACACCTCGCCGACCAGACGCTTTCGGAGCACCCTGCATGACCCGCCGCCTCCTGCTTGCCTTCCTGGTGATGATGCCGCTGATGACCGACGCCCAGACTGCCGCCCAGCCGGAACTGCCGAAGGAGCCGCTGTCGATCGTCACGCGGGACGGCAAGCGCCATGATTTCCAGGTCGAGATGGCGTTGACCGGGGCGCAGCAGACGATCGGCCTGATGTTCCGGCCCAGCGTGCCGGCCGACGGCGGCATGCTGTTCGACTGGGGCGCGCCGCGCGACAGCACGATGTGGATGCGCAATACCGTGAGCGCGCTCGACATGCTGTTCATCAACGCCGACGGCACGATCCGGCGGGTCGCCGAGGACACCGTGCCCGGCAGCCTCGCCGTCATCGAGAGCCGCGGACCCGTCCGCGCGACGCTGGAGCTCGCGGCCGGCACGGCGAAGCGCCTGGACATCCGGGTGGGCGACAAGGTGCAACAGCGCATCTTCGGCGCGGCGCCGTAGCGCCGGCCTTGCACTTGCCCGGCGCGGAACCTAGTTTGCGCTCTGGTCCGGGGCGTGGCGCAGCCTGGTAGCGCGCTTGTTTTGGGTACAAGAGGCCCCCGGTTCGAGTCCGGGCGCCCCGACCAGCCATTTCGAAGGATCAACCATGCGCGCCCGCATCTTCCAGCGCCCGAAGACCGCCACCCAGTCCGGCCACGCCGGCGCCGGCAACTGGGTGCTGGAATACCAGCCGACCGAGCGCGAGAAGAACGATCCGCTGATGGGTTGGTGGGGCAGCAGCGACACGCTGGGTCAGGTTCGCCTGCGCTTCGACACGTCGGCCGACGCCGTCGCGTTCGCCGATAAGAAGGGCGTCGCCTACGACCTTGAGGTGCCGCCCGCGACCCGGCCGGTCAAGCCGAAGGCCTACGCCGATAATTTCCGCTACGGCCGGGCTGAAAACTGGACGCATTAGCTGTATGCTCGGGGCAACGCGCCCTTAGCTCAGTTGGATAGAGCGGCGGCCTTCTAATCCGCATGTCGGGGGTTCGAATCCCTCAGGGCGCGCCAGTTTCGGCATTATGTGAAAGCTGCCATGACACATCGGAGGTGGAGGTCTGCTGTAATGGTGGTGAAGGCTAAGACGCTTGTTGCAGCGCGGCATGATCCCGGCCCGGCGCCTGCGAGCTATGACCAGGACGTCGTGGCATGGTCGGTCGAGCAGGCACGTCTGTTGCGCGCCGGGCTTTTTCACTTGGCTGACGTCGAGCACATCGCGGATGAGATCGAGGACGTGGGTAAAAGCGAAGGGCGCGAACTGGCCAGTCGAATGGCCGTGCTGTTGGCGCATCGGCTGAAATGGGAGTTCCAACCTACGCACCGCAGTGACAGTCGGGAAAACACCATTCGGGAGCAGCAGAAGAAAGTCCTGCGGCGCTTGACCCGGACCCCAAGCCTCCGCCCCGAATTGGAGAAATCCGATTGGATCGAGGATGTGTGGGGTGACGCGCTGACGGCAGCGGCCAGCGAGACCGGGATGGACATCGCCAGCTTCCCCGACGTTTGTCCTTGGCCGCTTGCCAAGGTAATCCTCGACAATTGGACGCTCGAAGAGAAGGCATCGACGCTGCAAGCCAAGTTTCACGGCTCGCCGGAATCGTGCCGCACCGCTGAACAAAGGCGTCCTACCTAGATCCCCATCGTGCCAAGGCTGCTTGTCCCGCTGCGTTGAGGCAATAGACGCCGCGTTCTACCCGGGTGAACCAGCCGTACACGTCCCGCAGCAGGATAGCGCTCGCCCGCGGCGCCACCGCTACCAGGTCCCGCGGGCGGAGCGGCCCGGCCTGTAGCCTGGCCGCGCAGGCCAATGCCTCCTGTCGGTAGGCCGTCACGATCGGCTCGCCCCGCGTTCCGCCAGGCGACGGGTCGCCGGTCCGCGCCCGGTGTTCGGCAATCAGCGCCCGGCGGCGACGCAGGTTGGCGCGGGGGCGATAAGGCTCAGGCTCGGCCAGCACCTCGACGTCGCCGCGTGCCGCATGCACCGCGAGCAGCCCGAAGCCCAGCAGCCGACAGAGGGTGTGGGCGCGGCGATCACGGTCGCGGCCATGCCGGGTTGCTGGGACCGCAAGCCAGACCTCGTCCGCTGCAGCCAGCCGGTCCACCCCTTGCAGCACCAGCTCCAGGTTGAGGCCGAGCTTCATCTCCAAGATCACCAGGATGGGCGGCTCGCCCTCCCGGACCCCTACGACGTCGCAGCCGGCAATTTCGCCCTTGGCCTCGAAGCCGCGGGCGGCGAGGAACCGCTTGATGGCTGGGTAGAGCGCGACCTCCCGCATGCCTGGCAGGGTAGGGGAGGCTGGCCCGTCCAACTAGAACCCAATGATGATGTCGGCGGCCAGGGTCACGGCGCCGCGGTCCTTCCCATCGTTGAATGCCCTGGAGTTGTTGAGCGTCTGGTCGTACCGCACCTCGGGCCGCACCAGCAGCGTGCTGAGCTGCTCCGGCTTCCAGCTCGGCTTGTAGGTGAGCCCGGCGGTGAACTCGGTGTAGGTCGTGGCTTTCGGCGCGGTGATGAATCGGCTGAACACACCACGCTCCAGCGCGACGTAGTCACGTTCGGCAACCGGCGTGGAGACAAAGAAGTTGGTGTTGTCGCGATAGATCTCCGCCCGGCCGTTCAGCGTTACCGTGTCGGACAGCGCGTAGGACGCATATTGGGCGACCCCGTAGGCCTCGGCACGGAAGCCATCCTCGCGCACATAGTTGCCCTCGGTCGTCAACGTCAGCTTGTCGGTCGCCTTCCAAACAACTGCGACGTCATTGTAGTAACGCATCGCGCTGTTGGCGAAGGGCGTGTTACGCTTGGAGTTCTCCGGCCCCATGTGGCTGAGCGCCAGCACCGTCAGCTTGCCTTCCAGCAAGTTGAAGCCGATGCCGGCGATGCCGCCGGGCCGGTTGTTGTTGTCGCCCGACCCATAGCCGATCGCGACGTTGGTGCCGCTGTCCACGCCAAGATAGAGGTCGATCAGGTCCGAGACGTGCGCCGTCGCCAGTGCGCCGATGTGCTTGTACGGCAGGCCGTAGTTGAAGATGTACGAGTGCGAATAGAACGCATTGGTCCGCGGGTCGATCAGCTCGACACCGAGCGGCGTCGGATAGATGCCGGCTTTGATGTCCAGGCCGTTGGCGAAAATGCCCGGCAGCCGGACCGTGACGTTCGCCTCCACGATATCGAGCTGGTTGCGGTCGTGAATGAGCTGGTCAAAGATTCCAAGCGTATGGACGATCCGTGCGTCCGACCCGTACATCAGCTGCAGCTTGAAGCCGAAATCCGGGCTTGTCGCCTTCGGGTCCACGTCGCGGCTGACAGTGGCCAGCAACTGATTCAAGACCGGGCGGTTTGAGTTGTCGTCGAACAGCCGGCCGAAGTTGCGGCGGTTGCTCGGCTCTGCTGGGTTGACCGTGATGCCGGCGTCGCCTTGAAAGCCGAGCTTTATGCTGCTCGCCCACTCTTTGAAGTTTGCCGGCGCCACATAAGGCGTGTCGGCTGGGGCCACGGACGGATTGCCGGGCAAGCCGGTTTGCTCTGGCGGGGTCGCCTGGGCATAGGCGCCGGCGCACAGGCCGGAGCTTGCCAGCAGCATCGCTGCGACAGCGTTGAACGGAGGGCGTGCGACCCGGCGAATGGGGGAATGGTTGTTTTGCATGCTAAGTACCCTGCACAAGCCGTGCCGTTTTGGAAATGTCGCTGGCCATAAAAATACGCACGGACACCCTGTTGCCAGAATGCCAGGCAAATAAGCAACATCTGCCGACTTGGCGCGCAAAAGCGCACCCGGGTCCAACCGGATGCGCCGGCGCAACAGGCTAGACCGAGTAGTACATCTCGAATTCGACTGGATGCGGCGTGTGCTCGAAGCGGTACACCTCGGACCATTTCAGCTCGATGTAGCTGTTGATCTGTTCGGTGCTGAATACATCGCCGGCCAGCAGGAACTCATGGTCGGCCTCCAGGGCGCCCAGAGCCTCGCGAAGGCTGCCGCAGACCGTGGGAATGCCTTTTAGCTCCTCGGGCGGCAGATCGTAGAGGTCTTTGTCCATGGGGTCGCCGGGGTGGATCTTGTTCTTGATGCCGTCAAGCCCGGCCATCAGCAACGCAGAGAAGGCGAGGTAGGGGTTCGCCGACGCGTCCGGGAACCGAATCTCGACCCGCTTCGCCTTCGGGTTGGTCGTGTAGGGAATGCGGCACGACGCCGACCGGTTGCGCGCGGAGTAGGCGAGCAGCACCGGCGCCTCGAACCCAGGGATCAGCCGCTTGTAGGAGTTGGTGCTCGGGTTGGTGAACGCGTTGCAGGCCTTGGCGTGCTTGATGATGCCGCCGATGAAATACAGGCACATCTCCGATAGGTCGGCATAGCCGTTGCCGGCGAACATTGGCTTGCCGCCCTTCCAGATGCTCTGGTGCGTGTGCATGCCCGAGCCGTTGTCGCCATAGATCGGCTTCGGCATGAACGTCGCCGTCTTGCCATAGCTGTGCGCGACGTTGTGCACGCAGTACTTATAAATCTGAAGTTGATCGGCCATGGTCACCAGCGTGCCGAACTTGGTGCCGAGCTCGTGCTGGCTCTGCGCGACCTCGTGATGGTGCTTCTCGATCGGCAGGCCCATCTCGCCCATGCTGGACAGCATCTCGGCCCGCAGGTCGCTTTCGGTATCGACCGGCGGCACGGGGAAGTAGCCGCCCTTGACGCCGGGGCGGTGGCCCATGTTGCCCTCGGGGTAGTCCTTCATGTTGGCGCCGGGACCCTCGACGCTATCGACCTGGACCGAGCTGAAATTGGGTCCGACGCCGAAGCGGACGCTGTCGAAGATGAAGAACTCGGCCTCGGCGCCGACCATCACGGTGTCGCCGATGCCGCTGCTCTCGACGTAGGCCTGCGCCTTCTTCGCCGTGCTGCGGGGGTCGCGGGCATAGGGCTGCCCGGTGCTCGGCTCGAAGATGTCGCAGAACAGGATCAGGCTCGGCTTGGCGGCGAACGGGTCCATGACCGCCGTGGACGGGTCGGGCATCAGGATCATGTCGCTCTCGTTGATCGCCTTCCAGCCGGCGATCGAGCTGCCGTCGAACATGATGCCGTCGCGGAACGCGTCCTCGTCGATCGTCGAGACGTGCTGCGCCGTGTGCTGCCATTTGCCGCGCGGATCGGTGAACCGCAGGTCCACGTACTCGACGGCATTTTCGCGCATCATCTCTATGACGTGGGCGACGCTGCCGGTTTCTGCGCCTGTCTCGGGCGAATTAGGCTCCATTGCCATCCTGGTTCTCTATTCCTCGGTTTGCAGGCCACCCGGTGTGGCCCGTTTCGTCGTCCGTTTAGTCACTTGATGAGCAAGCGGGAAGCGTGGCGTGGACCGCCCACGGGGAGCGTGGCTTAGATCGCACCATCGCCGCGTTCGCCGGTGCGGATGCGCACGACCTCCTCGATCGAGCTGACGAAGATCTTACCATCGCCGATCCGGCCGGTCCGCGCGGCATTGACGATCGCCTCCACGGCGCGCTCCACCACGGCGTCCTCGCAGACAACCTCGATCTTCACTTTGGGGAGGAAGTCCACGACATACTCGGCGCCGCGATACAGCTCCGTGTGGCCCTTCTGGCGGCCGAACCCCTTGGCCTCCACCACCGTGATGCCCTGCAGCCCTACCTCGTGCAGCGCCTCCTTCACCTCGTCCAGTTTGAAGGGCTTGATCACCGCTTCGATCTTTTTCATGCGTGCCGCGCCGGGCGACTAGCCCGGCGTCCTCCCTGATGCGTTGGCCGTCATTCGGGGAGACGGCTACTGAGGTTTGCACGCAGCGTGCCAGCCGGCAATCCGCCGCCTGCCGCGTCGGAGCCGCGCCGCGTGGTGCGGGATCGAGGCACCACGCGGCATACCTGCTCAACCCTTAGGCAAGTTGAAGCCCCAGCCGATCGGACCCATACTGGGCAACCTCGCTCTAAGACGGAGACCTGACCCTTGAAGCCCGCGAACCAGTTGCTGTCCGCCATGGGAACGACGGTGTTCACCGTGATGTCCGCCCTCGCCACTCAGCACAAGGCGATCAACCTCGGCCAGGGCTTCCCGGACACCGACGGCCCGGCCGACGTCATCCAGGCGGCAAGCGACGCGCTGCGGGACGGGCGCAACCAGTATCCGCCGCTGACCGGCGTGCCGGAACTGCGGGAAGCTGTCGCCCGTGCCAACCAGCGGTTCTACGGCCTCGATGTCGATGCGGCGACCGAGGTCGTCGTCACCTCCGGCGCCACCGAGGCCATCACCGCCAGCCTGATGGCGCTGCTGAATCCCGGCGACGAGGTCGTGCTGATCGAGCCGCTGTATGACACCTACCTGCCCGTGGTCCGCATGCTGGGCGCCATACCGCGCCTGGTGCGCCTCATGCCGCCGAAGTGGGAGCTGCCGCGCGCCGAGCTTGCCGCCGCCTTCGGCCCCAAGACCAAGGTGATCCTGCTCAACACGCCGATGAACCCGTGCGGCAAGGTGTTCACCGCAGCCGAACTCGCCTTCGTCGCCGACCTGCTGGTCAAGCACGACGCCTACGCCGTGTGCGACGAGGTGTATGAGCACCTGACCTATGACGGCTGGCGGCACATCCCGCTGATGACGCTGCGGGGCCTGCGCGACCGCTGCCTGCGCATCGGCAGCGCTGGCAAGACATTCAGCCTGACCGGCTGGAAGATCGGCTATGTCACCAGCCCGGCCGCGCTCTCGGCTATTGTGGCGAAGGCGCACCAGAACCTCACCTTCACCACGCCGCCCAACCTGCAGCGCGCGGTGGCGGTGGGGCTGGCCAAGGACGACGCGTACTTCGCCGGGCTGGCGTCGGCGCTGGCGGCAAAGCGGGACCGGCTGTCGGCGGGCCTCGCCGGCATCGGATTTTCGGTATTGCCGGCCATGGGCAGCTACTTTGTCACCGCCGACTTCGGCCGGCTGGGCTTTGCCGGCGACGACGTGGCGTTCTGCCGGCATATCACCGAACAGGCCGGCGTCACGGCGATCCCGGTGTCGGCGTTCTACGAGGGGCTAGCGCCCGGCCACTACGCCCGGTTCGCCTTCTGCAAGCAGGATGCGTTGCTGGACGAAGCGGTGGCGCGCCTGGCGCAGCATTTCCAGCGGCAGACGGGCACGGCGCGGTTGACGGCGGCAGGCTGAAGGCCGTAAACCCCGCGCCTGCTGTGGCGGACGTAGCTCAGTTGGTAGAGCGCCAGGTTGTGGTCTTGGATGTCGCGGGTTCGAGACCCGTCGTTCGCCCCAGCAGTTCCTTTTCGACGCATTGGCCTTTTCGTAACGCCGGTGTGTGCATGACAAATCGTCGCGTGCTTCACTCCCCGCATGTGATCTGGGAGTTGTCTGCATGAAGCGTTTCGTGGTCGCGGCTTTCTTTGCCTTGATCCTGGCCGTCCCGCCGGCCCGCGCCGCAGAGGACGTGGTGATCGGGGCGATCTATCCGCTGACCGGCAACGCGGCCCAGATCGGCGCCGATGCCCGCGCCGCCATCGATACAACGCTCGACATTGTGAACGGCACGCATGAGCGGCTGCCGATGCTGATGGGCGGCGGTGGCGGGCTCGACCGCCTCGGCGGCGCCAAGCTGCGCGTCGTGTACGCCGACCACCAGAACGACCCGCAGAAGGCTCGCGCCGAGGCCGAGCGGCTGATCACCCAGGATCACGTCGTGGCGTTGGTCGGCAGCTACACCAGCGCCACCGCCGCGACCATCAGCCAGGTGGCCGAGCGCTACGAGGTGCCCTTCCTCTCGATGGACAATTCGTCGCCAAGCTTGCACAAGCGCGGGCTCAAGTGGTTTTTCCGCACCAGCCCGCATGACGAGATGTTCACCCAGGCGATGTTCGACTTCTTCGCTGAGGTCGGCAAGAAGACCGGGCATCCCGTGAGATCCGTGGCGCTGTTCTACGAGGACAGCATCTTCGGCGCCGACAGCAGCGCCGTGCAGCGCAGGCTCGCGACCGAGGCCAAGATCACGGTGGGCGCCGACATCAAGTATCGCGCCAACTCGCCGTCGCTGTCCGCGGAGGCGCAGCGGCTCAAGGCGGCGGACGCGGACGTGCTGATGCCGTCCAGCTACACGTCGGACGCCATCCTGCTGATGCGCAGCCTGTCGGAGCTCGGCTACAAGCCGCGCGCGGTGATGGCGCAGGCGGCGGGCTTCCAGGAGCAGGCGTTCCTGACCGCCGCGGGGCCGCTGGCGGAGGGCATATTCAGCCGGTCGAGCTTTGCCGGCGACGCCGTTGCCTCGCGCCCGGCCATAGCTCCGGTGATGGCGCTGTTCCGGGCGCGGGCGAACAAGGACGTGAACGACAACACGTCCCGCCAGGTCGTGGCGGTGCAGGTCCTGGCGGACGCGATCAACCGAGCTGGGTCAGCGAAGCCCGACGATATCCGCAAGGCGCTGATGGCGACCAACGTGCCCGGCGAGCAGACGATCATGCCATGGAAGGGCGTGCGGTTCGACGAGACCGGGCAGAACCAGGACGCGACGCCGGTCATCCAGCAGGTGGTGGGCGGCATGTACCGCACGGTCTATCCGGCGGCGGTCGCGGTGCAGGAGCCAACGTGGAATTTGAGTAAATAGCCGAATTTCGCGAGTCGATTCGGGGATGACAACCGTAGCGTGTAGTGCGATTTTCCACGCTATGCCCTCCGCTTCCGCCAAGACATCCGAGTTCTGGACCGCCTGCCTTGAGCAGCGCCAAGCAACGGGTCGCGAGGCCTGGATGTATGCGATCGATCACCCGCGGCTGCGGGCCGGGCTGTATGACACCTACCTGGGCGGCCTCGACCCGTTCTCCTGGATGCGCGCGCGCATGCCGGTCCCGGCCCAGCATGCGCTCGAGACCGGCTGCGGCGGCGGGGACCTGGCATTCGGGCTGATCGAGGCCGGCGCCTGCGAGCGCATCGACGCCTTCGATATCGCCGAGGGTGCAATTGCCGCAGCACAGGTCAAGGTGCGCGACCTCGGGCTGCGCACGCTGCGGTTCCATCTGCTGGACGGCAATACCTGGCTGATGTCGCGCAACCAGTATGATTTCGTCTACGCCAGCCACGCCCTGCACCACATCGAAAACCTTGAGCACCTGTTCGCCCAGGTTGCCTTGACGCTCCGGCCCGGCGGCGTCCTGTTCGCCAGCGACTACATCGGCCCATCCCGCATGCAGTACACGGACGCGCACCTCGCTGCCATGAACGCGGCGCTGGCGACGCTGCCCGACGCAAAGCGCCTCGACCGCTTCGGCGTGCTGAAGACCACGATCCAGCGCCGTCCGATCGAGCTTTATTTGCAACACGACCCGAGCGAGGCGGCCAGGTCGGCCGAGATCATCCCGGTCATGCGCCGGTTCTTCGATGTGGAGATCGTGCCGATGGGCATGAGTCTGACCTTCGAGGTGCTACTCGACATCGCCCACAACTTCGATCCCGACGACGATGGCGACAACGCGCTCATCGACGAACTCATGCGCCTCGAACAGCAGGCGGAGCGGACCGCGGAGGCAGAGCCGCTGTTCGCCTGCCTGGTGGCACGCCAGAAGATCATCCCATCAGCAATGGCTTCGCCGGTTCCTGACCTTGACCTCGATGCGTTCCGCGGCATCGAGGGCTGGATGGCCTATGAGGCGGCCGACCTCACGGGCCGGCTGTTCCAGTGGCAACGGTCAATGCAGGCCGTGACCGGCGTGCTGGAGCTTGGCGTGTTCAAGGGAAAGTATCTGAGCCTGCTGGCCAGATTGGCGCAGGGCACCGGGGCGCCGGTGGTGGGGATCGATGCGTTCACCTCGCGGGTCGGCGAACAAATCCCGCAGGCTGATCGGGACTACGCGCGAGACGCCGCGATGGCGACGGTGATGGCCCTGGCGCCCGGCTCGACGCCGCCCCTACTGCTGGTGGCTTTCACCGCCGACGTGGAGCTGGGCACGCTGCAGGGCCTCAGCCCCAGCGGCTACAGCTTCATCAGCGTGGATGCCGGGCACCTGGCGGCGGATGTGGCGCACGACCTGGTGATGATCGAACCGCTGACCGGGGAGCACACGATCATCGCGGCCGACGACGTTTTCAACCCGCAGACCCCAGGGGTGATGGAGGGGCTGTGCCGCCACTTCATCGCCCATCCAGACACCGTGCTGGCGCCGTTCGCCTGGGCTGGCAACAAGCTGTTCCTGTGCCATCGGGCCATGCACCCGACCCTCCTGGCCTATGTGCACGGCCTGCTGCAAGACCCGGCCGCACCCGCCTACGTCGTGAAGTCACGCGCGGTGCATGCTCAAAATCAGGGGCTGGCCTTCGCGCCGTCGCTGTTCGGGCACGAGCTCCTTGCCTTCGAGTGGACGTGAGTTCCGCGCCGCCCGCCTTGCGGCTGCACCGCCATACCGAGGTGCCGCACACGATGGAGCTGGTGGTGCCGGGCCGTTCCTACGCGGCGCACGGCCCGCCCCGGCTGTTCAACTATCTCACCCGCGATCCGAACGTGCTGTCCTGGCTTCCCGAGGAATTGCTGCGCACGACCGTCGCCTGTCCGGACGAGTACGTGATCCGCCTCCGCCACGTCCACGTCGTGCACGGGCACTACCTGATCCTGTATCCGGACCAGGCCCTGGCCGACACCTTCAACTTCGAGAACAGCGCGGTGGACCGTCCCGTCATCAGCGAGATCGGTCAGCAGATCCGGCGCGGCGAGGTCCACCGCAACCCAGGAAACGCGTTGCCGATCTTCCATATTTTCAAGGATGTCTATTGCAACTACGGCCACATGCTCGTGGAGGTGTTGCCCAAGCTCCTGCATATCCAGGCATTGGGCATCCAGCGGTTCGCCCTGCTGTTCCCGTGGTCCAGCCTGATGTTCCTGCCAGCCGTGCAGTTCGCCGCCACAGCGCACGGCCTGGCGTTCGAACACGTGGTCTGCTTCAACAACCAGATCGTGCGCGTGGACGAGGCGCTATGGATCGGCCCCGTCGCCCAGCACGACCGGCGCAAGTCGCAGACCCTGCGCGACCTCGCGCGTATTCTCGGCGCCGCCGCGCCGGCCTCGGCCTTCCCGCGGCGCCTCTACATCACCCGCCCGCCCGGAGCGATCCGCCCGATCGCCAACCAGGTCCAACTGGAGCACCTGGCCCGCGCCCAGGGCTACCACGTCGTCGAGCCCTCCACGCTGAGCTTTCCCGAGCAGGTCAGCCTGTTCCATGGCGCCGACCACGTGCTGGGTCCGATGGGGGCGGCGCTGGCCAGCACGGTGTTCATGCGGCCGGGCGCCCGGGTCAGCATGTTCACCAACCGGCGCGTCGATCCGTTCTTCTACGACATCGCCCGGCTGATCGGCCTGCAGTTCGACTGGATCTTCACCCAGGACGCCGAGGCCTGGACCGCCGTCATGCAGACCGAACCCTGGACGATCGACGCTGGCCGTTTCGCCGGGATGCTGCCCTGGCTGGACTAGCTCCGCGGCAGCAACTGTTCGGCCAGCGTCGCCCAGTAGGACGCGCCGACCGGCAGGATCGCATC
>JAABUS010006150.1_pt1 | contig 14858 bp, 19 predicted proteins | sample 5560161 | NCBI WGS metagenome assembly JAABUS01 (sample SAMN10711885, study PRJNA513376) | rock metagenome | isolation source: Antarctica rocks | place: Antarctica: Victoria Land, Trio Nunatak nord | collected 2016-01-04 | reverse complement strand
TTCTAGCTTGTCGTCGGCCATCTGCATCCAGCGTTCGACGGTGCCGAGCATCTCCTTGTGGAACAGCTCGTCGCGCATCTTCTCGTCCTTTTCGAGCTCGGACATCTCGTCCGGGTCGGTGCGGAACGGGTAGTAGCCGCGCCTCATAACTGCGTCCTCGAACTCCTTGACCTCATCCTCGGTCTCGAACTCGCGGCGGTTTTCGAGCAGCGTGGCCTGCCAGGTTCCTCCCCCCTGCTTGACTATCGGGATGAGTGCTTTGCCCGTCATGTCGCCGCCGAGGACCATTACGTCGGCCTCGTAGTGCTTGCCGCTGTTCAAGAACTTGCGCCAGCAGGTCTCCGACCCGTGGATGTCTGTCGCGAAATACAATCGCGTCTCCGAGCCGCTCGAAAAGAGCGAAGAGATCTTCTCCATAATCTACGGTCCTCCTTCGACTTCTTCGGGTAGCTCGTACCAGCGTTTTCGGTCGCCTATCTTGGAGCGCATCTTCCAGCCGAAAGTCTTGGGCTCGCCCTCGATGCGTTCCTGCAGAGTCTGGATGCGATCCGTGATGCGTCCCTTGTCCTCGTCCGGCAGATCGTAGCGTTCAGTGTGGCCTCCGAGGGCTTCGAGGTTGGCGGTGAAGGTCCGCCACAATCCCCAGTCCGAGGCGCATAGCTCGGCGATGCGCCCGCTGTTCACCGAGTCTCCATCTTCATCGTCCACGGGATGGTCGTGCAGTATTGCCAGCGCGTCCTTCACGTCTTTCTCGTTCAGCTCGACGATCTGGAGCTTGGTCAGGAGCAGTTCGGCCAGCGGTATGGTGAGCGGCTCGGAATCCAGCCTCTTGCCGAATGGGATCTCGTGCGACATTCGGAACGAGCCGACGAATACGTCAACCTGGCGGTCGTTGCTTTCGTCGAAGAACAGGAGGCGTTCGCGGCCGTTGAGCGCGTTGAAGCTGGTGTGGGGCGTATAGCCTTGCTTCTCGAAGAACTTCTGCGTTTTCGATGAAGCGCCTTTCGAGGAGATCCAATCGTGGTCAGCGTACTCACGCTCGAAGACTGGTGCGAGCCCATCATTGGCCCTTATACAGACCGCCACGCCGCCAAGCAGCCGCAGGGCGATTCCTTCATCCGTGGCCGCCTCCGCGATGCGCTTGGCCTCCTCGACCATGTCGGACCTGGAATCACTCACGCCGATCCTCCGGTAATCGTTGTTGCGCCGTTGCATCCGGTTTCAACGGAATATTCCTCTCTTATGTTGGTATTTTTCGAGAGTTTCGTGAAGCCGGCTTCGTGGGCCGACCCTGATGGTGATGTTCGCCTGACGCTGGGCCGCTACCTCAGTCCTCCCCGGCCTGGCGTTTGGCGGCGCCGATCCAACTTCGCGCGAGCCAGTCGCGATCTTCGAGCCAGGCATCGACGCCCTTCCGCGGGCTCTTTGCTTCCTTGATGGAGAGTTCCAGGCCGCTCACCTGATAGTCGGAGAGCTGCAAGGCGTCAACGAACGCGAGGGCGAAGGGATCTTCTTCTTCGAGGGTTCCGTGGATCACCGGTTGTATGCGGGATGGCTGGGTCGCCCCTCCCAGTTCGTCTCCCGGGTCCACGAGATACTCGAACTGGAATTCCTGGTTCATCCAATGCGGCGACCAGGCTGTGAAGAAGAAGTTATCCCCATCCGAATAGCGGCGGCCCACTTCGGAGAGCATCGTGGGGGTGTCCCTGTAGGAGGTCTGGCGATCCGGCATCTGCTCGGCGACCGCCTCAGCGACTTTGCTACCAGGGTCAACGCCGGGCTCCACGGAGATGGTCGGCGCGTCGGCGTACTTCTTCATGCCGTCCACGCTCCCCACGTTCATGTAGCTTGGGGCGGCAAGGCCGGAGCGGGTAGTCCCGATCAACCACGGGTTCAGCAGGCGCTCGCCGTGCGCCTCGCCGATATATCCAGCGTTCTCCGGCATCCACACGTTCTGGAAAGTGTCTATCTCTCCGCTGGCGGCGGCGAGGATGGCGGCCTCAGGGTCGTCGAACCGGCGCAACTCCACGTCGTAGCCGAGTTCCTCTTCCATGACCGTCCGCGTCAGGTTGGCGATTGCCACGCTGTCATCCCACCCCACATAGCCAACGGTAAGCCCTTTGTCACCGGTGCGGGCCGCCTGGCCCTCGGCCCCTCCGCATCCGGCGGCAAGCAGCAAGGCCACCAGCACCGTGGCCAGGATCGGCATGGCCCTCGATGGCGTAGTGGGGCGCGTCTTCGAAAAAGCGTTCATGCGCGTAGACTAGCTCTCCTGGGCACGCTTTGCTGCGGAGATCCAGGGTTGCACGACGTCGCGGTTATCTTTGATCCAGCGCCTGGAGCCTTCTGCAGGGTCGTTGTTGGCCTTCCGGATCTCCAGTTCAAGCTGGTTTACCTGATCCTCGGTCAGCGACATGGCGTTGAGGAAGGCGTGGGCTACGGGGTCTTCACTTTGGAGATCCTTGTTGACGATGGTGGAGATCTTGGAGGGCTGCGTGAGGTCTCCTAGCGAGCCCTTCGGGTCTTCGAGGTAGTTGAAGTCGTAGACCTGATTCATCCAGTGCGGCGACCACGCCACGAAGACAAAATCCTCCTTGCTGTCGTACAGACGCCCAACCTCAGAGAGCATGGTGGCGCTGCTCTCCGCGACGAGTTGCTGCTTCAGGCCGTACTCAGGGATGGTTTTGGAAGGGATTTTGTCCATTATGACGGACCCAGTCTCGATGCCGTATATCCTGGTTGCGCCCGTGGAGTTGATCTCACCTATGCTGTGTATGCCCATGTATGCGGGGGCCGCCAGGCTGAAGCGGGTAGTGCCCCTGTACCAGGGATGGAGATGCTCCACCCCGCCTTTCACCCCGTCAAGGTAATCTTTGTGGTTGGGCATCCACACGTCCTGGAAGGCGTCCATCTTGCCCGACTTCACATCTTTGAAAAGCAGCCCGAGCGCCTTTGGATTGTTCACGACAGTCCGAATCTCCACGCTTTCGTAGCCGAGATCATCCTCCAGCAATACCTTCGTGAGGTTGGAGACGGCCAGGTTCTCGGTCCAGCCGATGTTGCCGATGGTAAGCGCCCCGCCCGTGCTGGCCGAGGAGCCGCCACAGCCTGCCGCCAAAACGCCCGCCACGAGGACGAGCGCCGCCACTTTGCCGAGTATTCTAAGAGACCTCACCTGGTTCTCTCTCCGTCGATGGGCCGTTTCTCAAGCTGAATGCGCCGCTCCTGGTTCGGGGCGGCGCATCCTCGCTCGTCTCTCGTTTTCGGCCTTTCCGGGTTACTACGCGCTCTTGGCGGCGTCTACCGCGTTCTTCACGGCGTCCTTGTTCTTCTCGTACCAGTTGCGGATGCCCTGCAGCTCCTTGCCAGTGCCCGTCTTCTCCATCTCCAGCTCCATGCTGTTGATCTGATCCTCGTCGAGCGTGAGGGCTTTGAAGAAAGCGTGGGCCGCGGGGTCGTCCTCCTTGAGGTCGGCGTTGACCACGGCGGTGACCCTGGCGGGATCGTCCCAGGTTTCCTGGGCGTTCTTGGGGTCTTTGAGGTAGACAAAGTCGTACTTGAGGTTCATCCAGTGCGGCGACCAGCCCGTGAACACGATGGGCTCTTCGTTGCTGTAGGCCTTGTCCAGCGAGGAGAGCATCCCGGCCGTGCTGGAGGTGACCAGCTCCATGTCCAGGTTGTAGGCGGGGATGACCTCGTTCTCGATCTGGGGCATGAAGGTCGAGCTCGGCTCGATACCGATGATCTCATTCGTGTCCACATCGGTGAGGTCCGCTATGCTCTCGACGCCCATGTAGGTCGGCGCCGTGAGGCCGTAGGCGGTCTGGCCTGCGTACCACGGGTCGAGGAGCTCCAGGTCGCTCTTGAGCTGGGGCTTGTTGAGGAACACCTTGTGGTTGGGCATCCAGACGTCCTGGAAAGCGTGGAGGTCGCCCTCGGCGACACCCTGGAACAGCAGACCGAGCTCCAGAGGCCCCTCAATCTTGACCGAGTCGTAGTTCATCTCTCCCTCGAAGATCACCTTCGTCAGGTTGGCGACGGCGATGTTCTCGGTCCATCCGATGCTCCCGAGGTTCAAGGTCTTGCTGCCGCCGGAAGAGCCCGACGAACCGCTGCTCCCGCAACCCGCCAGCCCCAGAAGGCTGGCGCCCGCCAGCGTACCCCCGCTGAGCTTCAGCATCTCTTTCCTGGTCAACCTGCCCATTATTTCCCTACCTTTGTCTGGACTGCACGTCGGTGTTTCCTACGCTCTATGCGTCTTTCCAGATGCTTCTCAGAGGTTTCTCACCCTCCAGACCCCCCGCTGGACGTGGATCCTCCCGCCGCGAGGGGGTCCGGCGGCGCGGGATCGGAGGATCTCCTGACCGCGAGAATCTTGGAGATGCCTGCCCGCTCCCTACGTTCGAAGCCGCGCGTGATGCGGTCGAGGATTATCGCGAGGATCACGATGCCGACGCCGCCGATGAAGCTGGTTCCGACGTCGAGGTTGCCGAGCCCCACGTAGACCGTTTCTCCGAGCCCCCCGGCGCCGACCAGCACGGCGATGACCACCATCGAGAGGGAGAGCATGATCACCTGGTTGACCCCGGCCATAATGGACATGAGCGAGAGCGGAAGCTCCACCTTCATCAAAGTCTGCCACGGCGTTGCACCGAAGGCGTGCGCCGCCTCCACGGTCTCCGTCGGGACCTGATGGATGCCAAGCACCGTGAGCCTGACGGCGGGCGGCGTGGCGAAGATGACCGTGGCGATGAGCGCCGGCGCGTCGCCCAGGCTGAAGACCAGCACCACGGGGACCAGGTAGACGAAGGCGGGCATGGTCTGCATCGTGTCCAGCACGGGCATGGCGACGGCCTCGAACCTCCGGGACTTGGCCGCGATTATTCCTATCGGGATGCCGATGACCAGCGCCGTGGCCGCCGAGGCCAGAACCAGCGCGAGGGTCAGCATCGCCTCTCCCCACAGGCCCAGGCTGATGATAAACACCAGCCCCAGGACGGTGAACAGCGCGACCCGCCAGCCCGCCAGGAGGTACGCTATGGCGGCCAACAGGGCGATTATGACCAGCTCGGGAGGGGCCGTCAGCAGGGACGCCAGCCCGCCCACCGCGACTTCGATCACCGCGTCGAGAGGCTCGGTGATCGGTTCGAGCGTCTCGGTGATCCAGCCAACCGTGCTGTTGGTCCAGTCGGCGAGGGGTATGCTTGGTATGAACTCCGTCTGCGCGAGCATCTCTTACTCCTCCACCCGTCGGACGCCGACCCTGTCGCCGCTCTCGTCGGCCTCGTGGGCGTCCACCCCGTGGGGGCCTTCGCCGTCCTCGTCGGGCGCGTCGGCATACGTGGTGAGGCCGGCGATGAGCGCGCCGCGGACGACGACGCCTTCGAGGCGGTTTTCCTCGTCAACGACGGCCACGGGCGCGTCCGTGTCATCCATGAAAAGCGGCAACACCTCGCGCAGCGACGTCCTGCGCCCCACCGTCCGCATCCCGTCCTGCACCGCGGGACGGAGTTGCCGCTCGTCGCGCTCGGCGAGCCGGGCGACCTCCTCGGCCTCGCACAGGCCTATGAGCCGCCGCTCCTCGTCCAGCACGAAGAAGTGGGAGAGACCTGCCTGCCTCATCCGCCGCAGGACGACCGTGGGGCCCTCGCTGATGTACGCCACCTCGCCGGGTTGGACCATAACGCTTTCGGCGGTGCGGACCTTGGCGTAGTCCACGTCCTCGACGAAGCGCTCGACGTACTCGTTGGCTGGCTCGGTCAGGATATCCTCGGGGTTGCCGATCTGGACGATCTCGCCGTCCTTCATGATCGCGACGCGGTGCCCTAGCGTCAGGGCCTCGTCGAGGTCGTGGGTGACGAAAACGACCGTACGCTGTACCTTGCCCTGGATGGAGAGGAAAAGGTTCTGCATGTCGCGCCGGATCAGGGGGTCGAGCGCCGAGAAGGGCTCGTCCATGAGGAGTATCTCCTGCTCGGTGGCGAGCGCCCGGGCAAGGCCGACGCGCTGCTTCATGCCGCCGGAGAGCTCGGTTATGAGCTTCTCGCCCTGCCCTTCGAGGCCGACCAGGTCGAGCGTCTCCTCCGCGCTCTTGCGGCGCTTCTCTTTGGAAACGCCCTGGATCTCCAGCCCGAAGGAGATGTTGTCCAGGACGGTGCGGTTAGGGAGGAGGCCGAAGTGCTGGAAGACCATCCCGATCTTCTTGCGGCGCAGCTGCCTGACCTGTTTGGAGGACATCCGGGAGACGTGTTCGCCGCCGAGGTGCACCTCGCCCTCGGTGGGTTCGATCAGACGGTTGATCGTCCTGAGCAGCGTGGACTTCCCGCTCCCTGAGAGCCCGATGACCACGAAGATCTCGCCCCGCTCCACCTCGAAGTCCGCCTCGTAGACCCCGATGGTGGAGCCCGTCTCCTTCTCCACCTCGGCCTTGCTCTTGCCCGAACGCCGCATCTGGAGGGCCTGCTGGCCCCGTCGTCCGAAGACCACCGAGCACTTCTCCACCCGGATGATATTCTCCCGGCCCTGTTCTTTTGCTTCCGTGATCCCTCTCCTCTATTCGCCTGCTACCTATGACTGTACGGCCCGTAGCTTACAGTCCTTCCCAATCCCAAACCAGATAAATGCATGCAACCCAACCCAACATGTCCGTGCGGAGCGTATGATACGTGCTTCGGATACCCTATTCAACTGAATTTGCATTAAGAAGATGGGGTTCGCCCCCGCCACAAACATCTTCCACACATCCCACGACGCCCGGCTCCGGGCCGGGAAACGCTGGTACACCTCCCTCTCCTGGTCTAGAATATCCGGGCCTTGCGCCTGTAGCTCAGGGGATAGAGCATCGGTTTCCTAAACCGGGTGTCGCAGGTTCGAATCCTGCCAGGCGCACTACCGAACTACCTGCAAACAAAGGGAAAACTAAAGAGCCCCGGCCCAGAGGCCGGGGCTCTTTGACACCACTCTGACACCACCGGGGGTTCTCTAGCCGAGCGCGGCGTCCATCGCGCCAGCGGCGGCGTCTCCCATATCGGGGAGCACGTGCGAGTAGACATTCAAGGTAAGGCTTATGTCAGCGTGGCCTAGAAGCTCCTAGACATACTTCGGGTTGACGCCCTGCCGGAGTAGCAGCGTTGCGCACGTGTGGCGGAGGTCGTGGAAGCGGGTGCTATTCGGGAGCCCGGCGCGCTGGAGCGCGGCCTTGAAAGCGCGGCTGAGGTTGCCGCCGGATGTGGGCGTCCCGATGGTGGAGGGGAAGACGAGCCCGTGATCGGACCAGAACCCGGCCTTTTGCATCCTATCTTCCAACTGGCGCTTGCGGTGGTCTCTGAGAGCCGTTATGGCCTTGCGGGTGAGCCGGACGTTCCGGCCCTTGCCGGACTTCGGGGCCTCGAAGATGTAGCCGCCCTTCGGTTCGGAGAGCGTGCGGCGCACCTGGAGCATCCCCGCTTCGAGGTTCACGTCTTCCCAGCGAAGCCCCAGCAGCTCTCCTCGTCTCATGCCGGTGGTGACGGCCACGACGTAGAGGGCCTCCAGACGGTCTCCGGCGGCAGCCTCGAAGAGAGCGCGGACCTGCTCCGGGCCCAGGGGACGTATCTCCTCTCTTCGGGGCCGTGGGGGCTTGACCGGGCCGGCGGCGTTGCGGGGTATGAGGCCGTCGTCCGCGGCCTGCTTGAGCGCCTTGCTCAAGGTCCGGTGGATGTGGAGCACGCTGCGGGGCGCAAGTCCACTATCCAGCTTCTCCCGGTAGAGGCCGCGCACGTGGGCGGGCGTGAGAGCCTTGAGCTTGATCCTTCCGAGGGACGGGATCAGGTGCAACCTGACGAGGCTCTCGTAACGTTCGTAAGTCCTCTGGCGCACCGTGTCGCAGACGCTATCCGATAGCCAGCGCCCCAGGTACTCCCTTACGGTCACGGCCCCGGCATCGTAGACAAGGCCCCTGGCGGCGTCGCCCCGCGCCTCGTTCAGCTTCTTCTCCGCGTCCTTGTACCTGTCGCCGTAGATCGTCCTGCGCTTCGGCCCGTCTGGGGTCTGCACGGTGTAGCGGGCCATGTAGCGGCCATCCTTGCGCTTCGTGATGCCGTCGCCCTTTGCCGGCATATTCTACCGCCCTTCCTTGAGGAGGTCCACGGGACGCACTCCCAGCACGTCGGCAACCTTCTTGAGCGTCGCCGGACTACCGCTTCCACGGTGCTCCACCTGCCACACGGCGCCCGGCGTAAGCCCGGCCCTGATAGCTAGCTCGCGCTGAGATAGTCCGGCGTTGATGCGCAACTCCTTGAGTGTCTCCACGTTCACCTCCATAGCTCCGTAGTTTACGGGGAATATTCTACCATATTTGTAGCTATTTGTAGTTACTTGTGGTAGAGTACGTGTGTCAGATAAAGAAACGGCCCCGCAGGTGGTGAGACACCCCGGAGCCCGGCCCAAAGGGAAAGGACCCCAATGGACACCACCAGGATACACGACCACGACGACACCCTCGACGCCCACTACTCTTGCCTCGAGCGTCTCCGGCCCCACGGCTGCATGAACGGCTTGGTCTTCATCGGCCATCTGGCCGAGGACCTGGAGACCGGCGAAGAGGTAGAGGTCTTCCAGTCTGTTCCCTGCCGGCGCTGCGCGGATAAGGCATAGGACCGGGAGATCTGTCCATGACCACAGAGCGCGGGCCACCGGGTAGGGCGCCTGCTAATTTGTTGCTAACGGCGCCCAGATTAGGCGCAAGACGAGAGGAGAAGCATGTCCATCGAGCTGCGGTCCCTCCGCTGCCACTACTTCAGGGTTACTCGGGAGCCCTGCCTGAATCCCGCCGTCACGGAAGTCCTCGGCCCAGTACCGAGGCTCCTGTGTGCCGATCACGCCGCCGGCGAGCTGCAGTCCGAGCCGGGCTTTGCTCATATGGAGGGCTGGGAAGGAGACGGCGCGGAAACCTACGCCCGCCACTGCGAGGAAGCCATCAACGCCCTCGACGGCTGGACGCGCGAAAGCGGCGGAGATGATACCGTCGCATATAACCCGGTCCTGGAGGACATCCTGGAAGAGGCGATCACCTACCTTCAGGAGTACGAGTTGGAGCGGGCTCGCCGGGTCCTGGAACGCCAGGGCGGCGAGCGGGAGGAGACCGCCCGCGAGAAGCGATTTCGGGAGGTCAGTGAGCGGACTCTCGCCATGATACGCGGGGCAGAGGAAGAGGAGGTCGGACGATGACGGACGCCGACGGATTCATCCTCACGCCCACGGTCCTCTACCGTATGGACCCGGAGCGGGATCTCCAGTCCGCCGCCACGGCGCCCACGGAGATCGGCAAGGCGCTCCTCGTGTTCCGCTCCGAGGAGGAGGCGGAGAAGTTCAGGCTCGATACGGGCCTCTGCCCGGCCTCGGAGGGCTTCAAGCCGGTCAACCTCAGCGGCGAAGAAATCTCAGGCGTACTCGATATGCACGACCTTTCCGTTGTGGCGATGCCGGAGATGTGGACAGGAGATGCTTCTTCTTACGTGGACCTGTTCAGCCGGGAAGACTTTCTGGAGTTGCTGGAGGTAAGCGAACCCGCCTAGCAGAAGAAGGCAGGCACAGCTCGGCCGGGGTCCTACGGGGCTCCGGCCCTTTCTTTTGCAGCGGCCTTGACGTTGCCCGACTCCGCACAGGCTTCCAGAAACACAGGCTTCCAGTCTTTTTTAGGAGTCAACCGAGTCAACCTCTGTTGGATTTCGGGGCAAAGAAAAGCCCCCGAAGAGGCCGCCGACTTGCACCGTATTTCCTAGAGCTTACCTCCGGCGTGCCACCAGCCCAACAGCAAGGCCGCCAGCGACTAGCAGCAAAGCGCCAGCACCGAGCGGCAATACCGAAGCACCGCCGGTATCGGGAAGGGCTCCCGCCGTCTGATCCGGCGTGACGACCTGATCCGCAGTCACGACAGACTTAGCGGAACTGGACGCAGAAGCACTCGCACTGGCAGATGCGCTGGCAGATGCGCTGGCAGACGCCGAAGCACTGGCAGACGCGCTCGAAGATGCCGAAGCACTATCCATATCTTCAGCCATACCGCCGCCGCCTCCACTCGGCAAGTCCTCGCAGGCTACCCCCTGCTCCCCGGTAAACGACTCTCCTATCGGACCATCCAGCCCGTTCGGATCGCTGGTGTCTCTGTCGTATACGGCCTGCGCTTCTTCCTGCGTGGCGAAGTCCTCGCAGTCCAAATCGGCCTGCGCCATAGCAGGCGAAGCCAGCAGCATGACTAGGCCACACATAGACAGCAGTAACAGTAGCTTCCTCATTCATCCTCCTTGCGTGGGTTTCCCTAACAGGGAGGAAGTTAGCCACACTTGCGGCTTTCGGTCAAGCCCGAGAGCTACTCCCGGCCCCCATAGCCTCTACCACAAGAACGCCCGTCCTTCGACCATTCGCAAGATCGCCGGTGCGTTGGGCATAGAACCTTCCGAGCTGGTCAAGGCTTCTTAGCCTCCTAACCCCACGAAAAGCGGCCCCCGAAGAGGCCGCCGACTTGCACCGTATGTCCTGAAGTCTTACCTCCGGCGTATCACCAGTCCAACAGCAAGGCCGCTTGCGATGAGCAACGCCGCCGGAAGAAGTGTGAGCGAAGCCCCGCCGGTATCCGGCAACCTCTGCTCACCTTCTGCTGGGTAGCACCCGTCATCCTTCTTCACGGGGAACTCTTCCGGGCAGCTTCCGTCGTTCATCGTCGGGTATGGTGCGCCAGTCGGACCGCCGGAGTCCAGCATCGTGTGCTCGCCGCCCCCGGACCCACCGCCGGACGGCAGATCCTCGCAGGCTACCCCCTGCACGCCTGTAAAACTCTCTCCTGGCAGACCGTCCAAGCCATAGGGGTCGCTCGGGTCTCGGTCGTACACGGCTTGGGCTTGTTCCTGTGTGGCGAAGTCCTCCTCACAGTCGAACCGATCCTGTGCTACGGCCGGACTAGCCACTAAGAACACCAACGCACCAACCATCACACACAACCGCCGCATAAGCCCCTCCCGAGTCGAATTAACCGGCACTCTAGCCCATCAGATAGCGCCGCGCCAGCCTGGGCGTGGAGCGAGATCCGGCACTCAAGGAGGAAGGTGACGCTCGTGGGGGTTGGGGTACTACTCGGCGCAACGGGCATCTTCCTCGGGGTGGTGATGGTGTTCGCCTGGCAGGCGATCCGGGCCGGGGGCATCTAGGAGCGGAGCTTGCGATGGGTGGCGAAGGAGGTTGCGGCATACGTGCCGACAAGCTACCGTAATGCCCATCCGGTAGATACGGGGTGGAGGGGTTTCATGCTTCGCAGGTTCGTTCGCTGGTTCGCTACGCTACCTGGTGTGGCCAAGGTGCTGCTCGGCATCGCGGCCTTGTTCGCGCTCATGCTCTCCGTGGCGCTCAGTCCCTTGATTGCTGTCGTCGCCATGCTCACGCTGGCCGTCTCTGTCTTCGCGCTAATATTCCGCGGTGCACGGCGCAGACCGCTGAGATCCTGGGGGATCGTCGCTATAACGTCGCTGGTGCTGGTAGTGGTGTTCTCCGGCATCTCAAGCGCCATCTACGGCGGCGGACAGTCCGAGCAAGCTTCGAACCCCGAGCCCTCGAAGAGCGCGAGCTCAAGACCAATACCGGCTACCACAGAAGAGACGACCATCGCTGAAACGGCCGTGGCCGAGGAGACGACATCCGAGCCGGTAGCGGAGCTCGCCTGTTCAGACTTCTCCGACCAGGAGGGTGCACAGAAGGTGCTCGATCAGGATCCTAGCGCCTCCGGCAAGCTCGACCCAGACGGTGACGGCATCGCGTGCGAGTCCCTTGCTGCCCAACCGAAACCGAAGCCGAAGCCCAACTCTGAACCGAAGCCCACACCAGCCCCCACACCTGAGCCCGACGAATCCGAGCAGAGGGACGACCTTGCGAGCCTGGGCAAGGTGGTGACCGTCTCCCGGGTTGTGGACGGGGACACCGTTGAAGTTAGCCCCTCTGTGGGCGGCATCGAAGACGTGCGCCTGATCGGCATGGACACCCCGGAGACGTACGGCGGAGAAGAACCCTACGGGGCTGAGGCCTCGGCCTTCACCGGGCGGGCGTTGGAGGGCCAGCGGGTCGCGCTGGAGTTCGACGTGGAAAGGTTAGATCCCTACGGACGGGTCCTGGCCTACGTGTGGCTGCCGGACGGCTCCATGTTCAACGACACGCTAGTACAGAGGGGCTACGCTCAGGTCGCCACCTTCCCGCCTAACGTGAAATACACCGAACGCTTCCTGGAATCGCAGAGGGAAGCCAGAAACGCCAAACGGGGTCTCTGGAGACTTTCAAGGAGCCAGCTCTGCCAGCTCGCCGACCGGGGCAACGGGATCGGGGAGGGCAGCGCCGGGTGCGTGGCTGCATCGGCTTCCGCTTCCGGGAGCGCCTCGGCCTCGTCGTCTGCATCGGCTTCTGCTTCGGCCGGCTCGAATGGGGGAGCGGGGAGAGCCGCAGGAGGTGCTGTAGCGCCCATCTCCGAAGACGATTGTCCGCCGAACGCGCCCATCAAGGGGAACCAATCCGGCCTCTACCACGTGCCGGACGGAGCCTACTACGATGTGACCAACCCAGAGGAGTGCTTTGCTACCGCTGCGGATGCGGAGGCAGCCGGCTATGAGGCTTCGTCTCGGTAATCATGTCTTTAATGGTAACTGCCCGCCGGAGGTTCCTGGCGTTTCTGGTAAAGAGGGGGCGGCACCTTCCGGCGCAAATGTATGAGGTATCGCCGTGCCTTGGACTGTCAAGCGCCGCCAAGCTCGCTACAAGCTATCTGAGGCCCCGCACCTTTATTACCGGGACCTCATCCTGGTCGATCTTCCTGCCGCACCGCGGGCACTTAGTCTCCGACCGGCGCCCGGTGACCTCCTCCTCCGAGACGGTCTCTCCGTTCCAAGTGGCGGAGAGGAACTCACCCGTGATGGCATGGCTGACCGTCACCAGCAGGCCGCGGCACCGCTCGCAGCCCCGGTCCCCGCCGGAGGAGGCCTCGAGGGCCTGTAGGCGCCTCTCTAGGACGCTCATGCCGAGCCTCACCAATCCATGTGTATGGTAAGGGAGAGCGCACGGCCGCACGCGGGGCACCACTCATCAGGCGGAGCGTCGCCGGGATCCACGAACACGATTCCGCGGGGGCGGTTGTCGTCGTCGGGGCCGTTGCCGCACTCCGGGCACCTATCGCCCCCTTCGGTCGTTGCCTCAAGGGCGGCCACTCGCCTCTGTATGGTCGTTGTCACGTCACCCCTCCCCCTTTATCTCGGAGAGCCACGGGGGGTCTACTTCTTGCCCCCTGGCCTCTTTCGCTTCCCGCCTGACTTCCTCCATCAGCTCGAGCAGTCGCAGCATAAGCGGCGTGTCCTCTTCCGCCCAATCGTCCCGGTCGGTGTCGTCCATGTACTCTTTCATCGCCCGAAGCTCCGACATGCTCATGCGAGTAAGGGCCTCGCGAAACGTGCGTTCCTTCTCGCGCCGCCCACCGATCTCCTCCCATTCGGTCTGCTCCTCCAGGCGGCGCGTCCTGCGCCCTAGGTTCGCCACGATCTCGCCCCCCTCTGGCCTTCCGACGCCTGCTCCAACGCCTCTATCCTGGCCTCCAGGTCCTCGGTCTCCCTGTTCTTGCGTTCCTGCTCTAGGGTCCGCAGGCGCGTGTTTATGAGCTGGTTGGCAACGGCGGCCGATCCCGTGGGCAAGGGCTCTACGTCTTTGTCGTCCTTCTCGGCGAGCACCCTGGCAGTGAGGTCCTTGAGAAGATCCTTGATCTCCGTGATCTCGCCAGATCCACGCCCCCGTCCGCCACGCTTACCACCCTTGGAGGCGTTGCGCTTGCGCTCTTCGGCCAGGTCGGGACGGTGGCCATAGCAGGTCTCGTAGCCCTTCATAGCTCTAGTCCCGCACCTATCCCCGCCCGGCTTTATAAAGGCGCATTTGGCCAATAGCTCCTACCCTCCCCTACCCTGCAGCCTCGGAGGAGAAAGCACGCTCTGCTAGCGAACGCTCCAGTAGGCCCCCGACGCCCTGGGATTCTCTAACCTCCTGGCTGGCCGCGGTGTAGGACTCCCACGCCTTATTCTCCGCCGACCTCGAGGCGAGGTACGCATCGACCACGCTCTGGGCGCCGAGGTCTACAGCCCTGTGGAAGGCGGCACGGGCCAGGAGCTTATCGCCCGTGCGCTCGGCTTGCTGCAGGAGCCGCCCGAGTTCCTCCTGGGCTTGCTCCGGGCTCTCGGGCGAGAGGGTGGAGGAGTAGACGTCGTTGTAGGCAGAGCGGAAGGCGGCGTGGATTTGCGCCTCCTCCGCGTCGGTAGCGGTTGCGGAGACGGGGACACGGAACACCGCCCTTTGTGATCTCTCCAGCCGCTCGGCCCTCTCGCGCTCGCCCATTTCGCGGGCCTCGGCATACTCTGCCCTGGCTTTCTCGGTGGCCTCAGCTATGCGCCGGTCCTTAGCCTCTTCGGAGAGGTCCGCATATCCGCGAATCTGTGCCACCTCAGCGTTGCGTCTATTGAGTATCTCTGTCGGATCCGTGGTCATGTTGTTCCTTTCGGTCGGTTTTGCTTCGCTAGGTCCCCTGTCTCGCCAAGCTCCTCGGCCCTGCGTTCGTGGTGCTCGATCAGGGCTTCAAGGATGCTTCTGTGGCGCTCGGCCTGGAGCTGGTGGTATTCGCACCATGCCGCCCGCAGTTCCCGCCGGCGCTGTGCTCGGTAGCGCCTCACGCTCTCGGTGTAGCCGGGCTCCGTCTCGTCGGGGTCAGGATTGTTGTCTGCCCGACGTTCGATCAAGCGGGAAAGCTCCCGGTCCCGCACCTCATCACGTACCTCGTCAACGGCTTGCATCGGCCTCCTTACTCCGGTATC